>ERZ773269.427-NODE-427-length-49938-cov-9.767757_pt1 | contig 49938 bp, 49 predicted proteins | sample MGYA00511958_ERZ773269 | MGnify/ENA primary metagenome ERZ773269 (study PRJEB29015, sample SAMEA2737761) | human gut metagenome | biome: human gut; feature: human-associated habitat; material: faeces | place: China | collected 2012 ... | reverse complement strand
ATACCTTGGTAGCTTAAATAATCAATTTTGTCTAACTTTTTTGTTGCACTTCATTTTTGGTCCATTGTCTGGCGTTACTTTGATATTTTAACTTTTTATTTGGTGGTAAAGTTTTCTGCTGAGAATGAGAGAAATCAAGAGGAGAACCAAGCAAAAGGCAAATCCTGATTGGATTCCTAAATGGGAGGTTGAGCTGTGGACAAGGTGGTTTACGATCCCAACAACGGAGACAATCAGTGCAGTCCCAAATGCTGCTGCAATCTGTCGCAGGGTATTAAAGCAAGCTACTGCATCGGGAACGATTTCGTTGGGCAAAAGAGAAAGTGCCTGTGTTTGAAGTGGGATCAACATAGTTACTAGTCCAAATTGCCGTACTGTTTGGAAAACCGTGATAATAACCACTGAGCTTCGAGCACCAATCATTGCCTGTCCGGTTGTTCCAATAATATCAATTAGAAGGCCAGCACCAACGAGCCATTGAATTGGGTAGCGATCATAGAACCGGCCACTAGTTGTTGATAGTAGCCCTGTAAGAATTGCTCCTGGAAGAACAGCGATTGCGGAGATCACGGTACTTTCGCCAAGAACAATCTGAACAAGTAATGGAATTAAGATTGCGTTGCCGTACATTGTCGCGGTAATTAGCATATTAATAACAGTTGCTAGAAAAAATTGGCGGTGTTCAAACACACTGAGGTTAATCAATGGGTGGGTACTTCGTCGCTGGTTAAGATAAAAGATAATAATAAATACTAGCCCAATGATTGCCATCCCACCAACATTAAGCGATAATAGCGGATAATTAGAGACGTTCGAAAGCCCCATTAATAATGACCATAAACCAAGGGTAATTACCGTGAAACCGAAGCTGTTAAATTGGGGAAACCCGTTATGGGGAATATAAGGGAGCATCCAAAGCGACAAAAGTAATGTAATCACTGCAAAGGGGATAATCAAAATAAATAGGTATCGCCATGAGAGGTAGTCAAGCATAAAACCTGATACCGCAGGACCAAGGATTGGTGCACAGTTAAATGCCAGTCCAATGATTCCCATTATCCGGCCCTTCTTCCCTGGAAGAGCATAGCGGATTGCAAGGACGTTAACAAGGGGCATCATCATTCCAGCACCGATTGCTTGGATCATTCGCGCAATTACTAAGAGGTTAAAGGAATTCGCTAACCCGCCAATTCCGGTTCCGCAAAGAAAAATCCCCGTAAAGAAGATAAATAGCCATTTAAATGAAAAGCGTTTAATTAGGTAGGAACTGACTGGAATCATTAACGCGTTAACTAGCATATAGCCGTTCGTTACCCATTGAACGTGGGCTTCACTAATATGAAAAACGTCCATAAATGTTGGCAACGCAATGTTCATTAAGGTCGAACAAAGGATTCCAAAGAATGTTCCAAAAACCATTATAATTAGGGCACGCCTAATTCGCTGGTCGCTCAAGAACATCGACTCCTTTTATGAAAATTAGCATAACTAATGCAGTAGTTTAGCAGATCTTAATCTAGGTCACAATAAGTATCTGGATTAAACCAGAAATTGTTTGACGCTTTTTATCGACAGGTGTAGATTTTAAATTGAGGTGAGGACATGGAAGAAAAAACAGATATTACACCAGCAGAATGGCAAGTAATGCGGATCATCTGGACCCTCAGTAAAGCAACTAGTACCCAAGTAATTGAAATTCTCCAGCAAAAGGTTGATTGGAAACCCGCGACAATTAAGACATTGCTCCGGCGTTTGGTAGAAAAGGGGGCTCTAAAGACAACTCGTCAAGGCCGTGGTTTTATCTATTCCCCATTAATCAAGGAGCAGATTACCATGAATGAAGCCGCGGATCAGTTGTTTAACAGTATTTGCGAGATGCATGTTGGTGCGACGCTTAGCCATGTGATTAATGGCGCCGTTCTCAGTCGAAAAGATATTGAACAACTCCAAAGATTATTAGTCGAAAAAAAGAAAAACGCCCCGGAGAACGTCGAATGTAACTGTGTTCCGGGAATGGCAATGGATTGTAAGTAAGGAGGAGCTTATTAATGGCTGAAGAGACAATACCATCCCCAAGAAAGCGTCTTCGGCGGATTATGCAGGTAATGCGCCAGTATCACTTCCTAAGCAACTTTTATCATCAAAAAAATCCGGAAGAGGTTTGTCAGGCGCTAGAAGAGCTCGGGCCAACTTTTATTAAGATGGGACAAATTCTTTCTACTCGTGCAGACTTGGTAAGCCCAGAATATATAAAGGCCTTACGAAAGCTTCAGGATGATGTTCCAGCTGATAGTTTTGCAAGTGTTAAGAAGACTTTTGAGACGGAAACCGGGAAAAAGATTAGTGAAGTTTTTAAGACATTTGATCGAGATCCGTTCGCTTCAGCCTCAATTGGGCAGGTTCACCATGCTGAGTTGAAAGATGGAACGCCAGTAGTTGTTAAAATTCAGCATCCTGATGTTACTAAATTAGTAGATACAGATTTGGCGCTGTTAAAACGGGCAGTTGAACTGCTAAAATATGTTCCAACTGGGATTAGCGTTGTTGATCCCGTAAAAATTTTTAACGCTTTAAGTAATTCACTAAGGAGTGAAATTGACACAATTCAAGAGGCCAAGAATGGGATTGAGTTTTACCGGCTTAACAATGGTCAGTCAATTATCCGGGTTCCAAAGGTCTACTTTAAATACTGTGCTCCTAAAATTTTAGTTAATGAGTACATGTCCGGGAAGAGTATTAAGTACCTGGCTAACGCTCCATTGAGTAAGGAACCTGAACAAGCAAAAACTCAACGACAGATTCGGCATGAGATTGCTCAAGTATTAGTTAAGAACTTCCTTAAGCAAGTCTTTGTTGATCACTTTTTCCAGGCTGATCCGCACCCAGGGAATACCTTAATTCGTCACCTGACTCAGGACGAAGCTCAAATGGACCAGGTTGAGTTAGAAAAGAAATTAGAAAAGCAGGTCGGTGCTACTAAAATCAGCTATCAACAAGAGAAGGTTCTTCCACCATATCGGGTTGTCTGGATTGACTTTGGAATGATGGGAAGAATTTCGCCAGCAACTGCGGATGGAATTGCCAAAATTGTATTAGCCGTTAATTCACAGGACATTCATGAAATTGGTCAATCAATTATTCCAATGTGCGAACAGGTGGGACCGTTTGATGAGCAGAAATTTTATCGGGAACTTGGCAAATTCCTTCGGCCGTACTTAAATGCAGGCCTTGCTGAAATTAATTTTACTAAGATGCTTTATCAGATTGTTCAGCTATGTCAAAATAATAACCTTCAGATTCATTCCCAAGTAACAATGCTAGTACGGGCATTTGGAATCTTAGAGACAATTATTGCTAAGCTTGATCCTTCACTTTCAATGCTGGAGGTTGCTCGCCCATTTGGCAAGCAGTATTTGAAGCAGCATTTTGATTTGCGTACCCAGTTAGATAATAGTTTATGGGGAAGCTATCGTGCTGTGAAGAATATTACACAAATGCCAGGAAAGCTGAACACCTTTTTTGATGCAATTAGTGATGGAAATGCCCAAATTAATTTTCATTATGCTGACCAGGAACATCTAATGAAGTGGCTTAGCCGAATTGTTAACCGGATAATTATTGCAATCATTTTGGCTGCAATTATTGTTGGTTCATCGTTGCTAGTGGAAGGCAGTACTGGTCATCCCCATATTTACCATCTTGGTGTCTTTGGTTATTCGTTAGCAATCATTATAATTATCACAATGGCGGTTAGTGAATTGATCCGTCGCTACCGGAAGTATCGTCGGCAGAAAAAGGAGTACGGGAAGAAATGATTATTTTAATCCTTTCTTTACTAATTGTTCTCCTGTGGTGGTCTTTACCCAAGAAGAATGAGTGGGCGTTGTGCTGGACCGGCTTGCTGTTAATTTTGATTGGCGGACAAATTGGCTATTCAATGACATTCACTGCATTTAGTCTAGGGGTCGCAAGCCTCTTGATCTGGTTGGAATCAATTAAGGCAATTCTGGTTCGGCACTTTTCAACGGACGCCCAGCTGGTTAAATACAATCAGAAGACATTTACTTTAATGCTTTTAAACCTGTTTGTTTGCTTACCACTACTATTTAAGTATCAAGAACATTTTCCCTGGCTTAACCACCAGGTGATTTTGACCGCACTAATAGTTAATGGGATAACCACTCTTGGATTAGTAATTTTCTGGGGAGCAATTGTTACTTTGCAATTGCTCTCAAAACCTGTTAAAGCTGATTGTTTGATTGTCCTCGGTGCTGGCTTGCGACATGGAAAAGTTCCACCTGTTTTGGCAGCACGGTTGCAACGAGCTGCTACCTGTTGGAAGTTAAATCGTAACGCTACAATTATAGTTACTGGTGGGATTTTACATGGCGAGAAATTATCTGAGGCTCGGGCAATGGCAAAATACCTGACGACTCATGGAATTCCTCAAGATCGGATCATCCTGGAAGAGCAGGCGATGAATACTTGGGATAATTTACGAAACTGCCAAAAGTTATTGCAAAAGCGGGCCGAATCTAAACAGAAAATTATCGTTATAACTAGCTCATTCCACATCTTTAGGACCTATAATTATTTACGCAGGTTGAAGTTATCCTGGTCGATTGTTCCTAGTAAGACTCCATGGAAGCTGCAACCCTTAACCGTTGTTCGAGACTATCTAGGAATTATACGGGATCATTATCGTAGTTGGTTAGCCATTCTGTTTGTTTTCCTAGCTATTGCTGAGTTGCTTGAAAGATAAATAGAGACCTGGAAAACTTTGTCTTTCCAGGTCTCTATTTATTTGTTAACGTTTCCGAATTTATCGCGTCTAATTGGCTAAATCAAGTTTATTTATTTGCATAGACCGAAACTTCAATCAGGTTCTTGTCGGGATCGTGGACGTAAATTGAAGTCATTGCTCCTTCAGAACCTTGCTTTTCGACTGGTCCTTCGACAACATCGACGTAATAACTATTAAAGTGGTGGAGAATATCGTCGACCTTATCTCCAGCAACTAAACAAAGATCGGCTGCCCCGATAGTTGGGTGGCTAGCCACTAATTTAGATGGTCGGTCAGTCTTTTGAAGCCGAATAAGCTGGTGACCACATCGAAGGGTAATTACATCATCATTACTTTGCTGATCAATTACTGGCATATCAAAGACTTCATGGTAGAAGCGCATGGACTCTTCAAGATTACTAACGGTCAATACAATATGATCGATTCTTCGCATTTTCATAATTGATTCCTCTTTTCTCGGCTATTATTATACGATGTTCCGTTTTAGATTGGCAAACAGGAAATCGAAGCGTAAAATCGGTTGATGGAAATGGAGGATAAAAATGAAAATAAAAAACTTAGTTGCTGTTGCTGCTTTTGCCTTCTTTGGCGGTATTTTTCGCTATTTATTCAGTTCTAATTTAGGTGAATGGGGGATCATGGTCGCTAACCTTGTTGGTTGCTTCCTGTTATCATTTCTTACCTATTATGTAATTGAACGGGACCTCTTAGCTGGTTGGTTGAACTTAGGATTAGGAACGGGACTGATTGGCGCCTTTACAACGTTTTCGTCATTTACTACTAGTGTCTTAAATCTTAGTAAAAGCAATTTTTGGGTTGGCGGTGGTTATTTCCTTGTTAGCCTTTTAGGCGGCTTCTTTGCGGCCCTTATTGGTTTTATTTTGGCGCAATTATTGGTGAAAATGGAGGAAGACAAATGATTTTAGTTGGCTTTGGCGCATCATGCGGTGCCCTTCTTCGTTACCTATTCACCTATTTATGGAAGCAGTTGCGAGTTGATTGGCCAGGAGCAACGTTATTGATTAATCTTACTGGCGCGTTCTGTTTAGGAATATTAACTCACCACTTTCCTGCTAATCAGTTTACGATTCTTTTTTGGGAAACAGGATTCTTAGGTGGGTACACAACTTTCTCAACCTTAAACACTGAATTAGTTGCGATGTATAATGATCATCAGTGGTTTAATTTAATAATTTATGGCACTCTATCCTATCTTGGTGGACTTGGTCTTGCTTGGCTTGGAATGCAATTTTAAGGAAAAGGGGAAGATCTTTTGAATAAGGCAGTACAATCGACAATTCCCGCAGAAATTGAAGTGCGGGGTGGTCGTGTTCATAATCTGAAAAATATTAACGTTAATATTCCGCTACATAAATTCGTTGCAATTTCGGGGTTATCCGGTTCTGGAAAAAGCTCGTTAGCAATGGGAATTCTGTATGAAGAAGGTTCCCGACGGTACTTGGAGGCTTTATCGACGTACACGCGACAGCGGATCAAACTGGGTGCCCAAGCACAGGTTGATAGCGTTAAACATATTCCGTCGGCGTTAGCACTTCACCAACGCCCAGCAGTGCCGTCCGAGCGAGCAACTGTTGGAACAATGAGCGAGATTTTTAACGTGATTCGGTTAATCTTTTCTCGCTTAGGTTCACCTGTTTGCCCAAACGGTCACCGGTTAAAGCCAAATCTTAAAATTGCCCAAGCAATGAGTAAGTCTGGAGATGAAATGGGTGTTTTAACCTGTCCTGAATGTGGAGTAAAGTTTAATGCCTTTTCTGCTGAAGACTTTGCCTTTAATTCTGATGGCGCCTGCAAGCGATGCCAGGGGACTGGTCGCGTTCGGGAGCTAGACGAAGAAAAATTAATTGGCGATGAGAATTTGACGCTGGATGAAGGAGCGGTTGCGTCATGGCACCTTCCTGGTCGAAACTTTATGCCTCAAGTTGCAGAACAAGCCGGTGTCCGGATTAACGTTCCCTATAAGGATCTCTCACTTAAGGAAAAGAATTTTGTCTTAAATGGTCCAAGTAAGAAGTACAAAATGGATTTTGTTTCGGGTACTGGCCGGGTCTTCCACGATTTTAATGCTTTGTATGAAAATGCTCATGAGGCAGTTCTTGAGTCGGCAAAGACAAGTAAAAGTGCTCGGGCACAGCAACGAATTAACGAATTCTTTCATTCATCAGTTTGTCCCGTTTGTCATGGAACTCGGTTGCGCCCGGAACTCCTAACCCAACTAGCTGGTGGTAAAAATATTGCAGAGGTTACTGATTTAACTCTTGGTGAACTTGATCAATGGAAGCAAAGCGTTTTAAGCGAATTGCCAGCGAACATGGATAAAATGGCAACCGCGATTTTTAAGCAATTTGATGACAATCTTCGCCCATTATTAGAACTTGGGTTAGATTACCTCGCCCTTTCACGGAACGGTAATACCTTATCAACCGGTGAACTACAGCGAATTCAATTATCGCGGACGTTACGGACGCAGACAACGGGAGTTTTGTATGTTCTGGATGAACCGTCAATTGGCCTTCACCCTGATAATATTAACGGTCTTCTTCATGTATTTCATGAATTGGTTGAACAAGGTAATTCACTAGTAGTAGTTGATCACAATATTGATATTATTAGAGCTGCAGATTGGGTGGTTGAGATTGGTCCTGGCTCTGGTGCCGAGGGAGGAAGGGTAATCGACCAGGGAACTCCTGCAGAATTAAAAAAGAAAACTGCTTCCTTAATTGGACCATTTTTGAACGGCAAAGCCCAGATTAAGGTTCGCCAAACGACAAGCGAAAAAGCAGCTTCTGAAACCGGTTTTACGGTCAGTAACTACTTTAACCTTAAAAACGTTACTGCCATAATCCCAACAAACCAGATTACCGCAGTTACCGGGTTTTCGGGTGCGGGGAAAACTAGTTTGATCCTTGATAGCCTAGTGCCGGCCTTAAAGGCTCAAGAGAAGGGTGACTCACTTCCAAAACAGATCGATAAATTAAATACCCCAATCAAAAGCGTTGTCAGCGTTGATGCTGTTCCGGTGGGGAAGAGTACCCGTTCAACGGTCGCAACGTACACAAGTATTATGGACAATCTTCGGCGGCTGTTTGCAGCTCAACCAGCAGCAAAGGAAAAACACTGGACTGCGAGTTACTTCTCTTATAATAATAAGCAGGGTGCTTGTTCAAACTGTGGCGGGACAGGGATCGTAACCCTTGATATACAGTACTTACCAGATATGCAACAGATTTGTCCCGTTTGTAACGGTGACCGGTATAATAAGGAGATTCAACAAATTAAGTGGCATGATTATTCAATCGTTGATTTGTTAAACCTCGACGTTCGTCATGCAATTCCGATTTTTAAAGATGTGCCTAAAATTCAACGTGAATTAAAGCTTCTTGATGAAGTCGGTCTCGGTTATCTGCATCTTGGTGAAAGTACACCAACGCTTTCTGGTGGAGAAGCTCAGCGGTTGAAGCTTGTTAAACATTTGAATCGTCAACAAAAAACGACCCTGTTTGTCTTCGATGAGCCATCAGTTGGGTTACATCCCCTTGATGTTCAAGTCTTGCTTCAGGTAATGCAACGCTTAATTGATCGGGGAGCAACAATTATTATCATTACCCATGATGTCAATTTAATGGTAAATGCTGATTATCTAATTGATTTAGGACCACGTGGGGGTAAGAATGGCGGACAGATTGTTGCTCAAGGCCATCCAGCTGACTTAATTCGCAACCCGAAGAGCTTAACCACTCAGTATCTTGCAGAATTTGTTGGTCGTTTCCAAAATTAAATGGAGTGAAACAGGACTAGCTCGCTAGTTCGTTTTTGAACCCCCGTTGATGCGTAGCTAGTCTTTAGAAAACACAAATAGGGATTTAGTGTTCGGATTTTTCGAGCACCAAATCCCTATTTGTGTACTGCGTCGTTTGTATTTTATCTAGGTAATATAACTTATGTCACAGCCCTTTAGTTATTCAGTTTCTGAGCGTTTCTTATGTACTTCATCAATCTTTTTCACAACAAGGTAGATTCCGATAAGAACCAAAATGCAGATAATAACGCTAATGATTCGTTTGAGATTACCGCGGAAAATTGCATCCCCACAAAAGGCATAGAGGAATGATGTTGGCGCCATCCCTACCAGAACCATTGCCATATACTGTCTACGGTTAACGTTTAGCTGAGCACCAGCGTAATTAACAAGAATGCTGGGAATAACCGGGATCATAAAACCGATTGTCAAACCAATAAGGGGATGTTTTTGGTGCATTAATGACTTAATTAGTTTGTGCTGCTTAACCTTTTTTGAAAACTTAATTTTTCTGATCAGACTCATTACAATACAGTTTCCAAGAACATTTCCCATCCAGTTAATAATAAAACCAAAGAAGGGGCCGTAACAAAGTCCCGAGAGGATACAAATAACTGAATTTGAAAGTCCGGGAATAGAATTTAAGATCGCAATTAAGCCAAGAAGAAGTAGAGAATTAGCGATCCCATGGGCCCTAATCATGTGCAGGAGAATTTCTTTTTCGTGTGGTACGGGGTGGATCAAAAGATCAATTTCAGGTTTATAGTTTTGATAAATAAAAATAACAATAATAATTGCTAAGAAAATTCCTAGAGCAATTAGCAATTTTTTGTTAAGGGTCTTTTTTTTCATTATATACTCTACTTTCTTAATAACTAAGACCAGCGTTTTTGAAGAGCTGAACGAGTGAATTACGCAAGAGCGGGTCATGGGCGTAAATATATGTGCCATACACGCCCCGCTTAAAGAGAACATTGAGAGAATTCATAATCATTCGTTCTTCAAGAGCTTTGATTTCTTGGGGATCTGTTAAATCATCACGTTTTTTAAATGCTTCTGAATCTGTATATTTATCAAGATTAATTTGCAACTTCTTAGTTCCGGGAATTTGGCTAATTGGTGGACCAATGATAATTCCCGTATAATTCAAATCAAATCCCTGACAGGTATAAATTGAGCCAACTTCATTGATTGTTTGAGGTAGTTCAGCCCACGGAGTGACAGTATAGTTATATTGATCCCAGGGTAACTTGAATTGTCCTTCTTTAATGTAGTGCTTACCGCCATCGAGAGTTGAGGGATATCCAGAAGTCGATAAAATTCGTGAAAGACCAACTTCATCATTTCGTTTAACAATTGCCTGACGCATTTTTTCCGCATCGTCATAAATCCGAAAGTCGTAGTTCTGACGACTATTTTTGGGAATTGCTGTAAGTTCGTATCGATCTGTAAAGTGATTAAACCAATCAATCAATTGATCACTAGCGGTCATCCTGAATTGGTGACGAAGGTGGTACTCTTGATGAGGGTATTGGTGAGTAATTTTTTCTAGTCGCTTAGGAGTCCACAAACTCTTCATTCTTAGAACCTGATATTGATCAAAAACTAGAACAACGACTTTCGCCCGGTTGATAATCTCAACTAACTGATTATCGTGGTAAAAATTATTGTAATGATCAGCTTTTGATAATAGAAGGTGGGCCTCATCAATTACGGCAATATCAATATTTTGCTGGTTTTTATCTAACTGGTTAATTAGTGAAGTAGGACGGGTGAAATCTTTTTTATAAAGGCCCTTAATTGGACCAGCAATCTCGCGATAAACTTTTAAAATTTCTGGATGGTTAACCAGAAAGTAGTTTTTAGTTTTAAAAAATGGTGAGGTTGGATTCTGACGAGCTGATTGTTGGAATCGTTCGAAGAGGTTTGATAAAACAACACTTTTTCCCGTTCCAGCGTCACCATAAATTGTGTAAATTGCAGGAAAGTTGTTGTTTAAATGCTTTGCCGCAAATTCAGTAATGGAATTAACCAAGTTTTCCTGCTCGGTCGTTAAAGTTTTAAATGGCGATAATTTTTCGGTAGCTTTATTGGTAAGCTGGTTCAACACACTCATCCCTCTTTTGATAATCATGCCTAATTTTAAATGAGGAAACGGTATTCGTCAATTTTAGTAACGATGAATTTCTGTAGTGGACTTTAAAGTGTTAAAATGAAATAAATGTTTTAAATTATCTTTACAAAAGAATATAAAATAATCTAAATAAGCAATAAATGATTAGAAAGGGTGGCACAGATGAATCGACATCCAGATTATCTTCTAAACCGGGTTAATGAACCGGCTGATATTAAATCAATGTCTCTTGAACAACTAAAGCAGTTAGCAACCGAAATGCGTCAGCTAGTTCTTGAACGAGATGCAGCAATTGGGGGTCATGTTGGCCCAAACCTTGGAATTATGGAAACAACGATTGCATATCATTACGTTTTTAACTCTCCTCATGACAAGGTTGTTTGGGATGTTTCCCACCAATGTTATCCGCATAAAATGTTAACCGGTAGAAAGATTGGTTTTCTGGATCCGGATCATTATGAGGATATTTCTGGCTATACTTCTCCTGAAGAAAGTGTCCATGACTTTTTTGAAATTGGTCATACCTCGACATCCGTTTCATTGGCAGTTGGTCTGGCACAAGCTCGTGACTTAATGCATCCTGACTCCACTGATAATATTGTTGCTGTAATTGGTGATGGTTCACTAAGTGGTGGTCTAGCCTTTGAAGGATTGAACAATGCTGCTAAGCTCCATTCTAATTTGATTATTGTTGTTAACGATAACCAAATGGCGATCGATAAGGATCAAGGTGGCCTTTATCAAGGACTGAAAGAATTACGTGATACTAATGGTAAGGCAGAGAATAATATTTTCAAATTCATGGGCTTAGACTATAAGTATGTTGCTGACGGCAATGACCTTCAAACAATGATCGATGCCTTTAAGGAAGTTAAAAATATTGATCATCCGATTGTCCTCCATGTTAATACCTTAAAAGGGAAGGGATATCAACCGGCCGTTGAGGATAAGATGGATTGGCATTGGCAGCCGCCATTTGACATTAAGACTGGTGAGCTTAAAGAACATAAAAATACCGAAAGCTATAGTGATGCAATCTTAACTGAGTTAGGCCACCAAATTGATGACGGTGTACCGGTAGTTGCTCTAAATGCTGCTATTCCCGGTGTCTTTAACCTTAAGAAATTCCAAGCTAAGTATCCTGATCACTATTTTGATGTGGGAATTGCTGAACAAGACTCCATTACTACAGCAGTCGCTATGGCAACTGCTGGTGCACGTCCGGTTGTCTTTCAAAACAGTACGTTCCTTCAGCGAGCATATGATCAATTGATCCATGATATGGCCCTTAATGATGCACCGGTAGTAATGATTGTTAGGGGTGGAACAATTGCCACTAATTCTGCTACTCACCAAGGAACATTTGATATTTCAATGATCTCTAACTTGCCAAACATTGAATACCTTGCTCCAACAAACGTTGAAGAACTGATTTCAATGTTGAAGTGGGCTCTTAGTCAAACTGAACAGCCAGTGATAATTCGGGAGCCTGAAAAGAAGTTGCTTCACGGAGAGGTTAGTCAAGATGATTACAGTGTTATTCATTATGACGTGGCCCATGAAGGTAGTGAAGTCGCTATTATGGCTGTTGGTGATTTTTGGCAATTAGGACTTGATGTTTGTGATCAACTGCAAAAGAAGTTAAACATTAATGCAACGTTAATTAACCCAAAGTCCTTAACCGGAATTGATCAAAATTACCTGCACCATCTTTCAGAAAACCATGATGTTGTTGTTACCTTGGAAGATGGCAACGTTAGCGGTGGCTTTGGTGAAACCATTTCTCGTTATTATGGGCCTAAAGCAATGAAAGTTTTGAACTTTGGTGCTCCTCGTGAATTTGCTGATAACGTTCCGCTAGAAGTCCTTTATGATTGGTATCATTTAAAACCGGAACAGATTGTTGATGACATTGAAGAAGTGATTCACGCCCTTTAAAATTAAGTTTTCTTCGTGAAAAAAGAGATTCCTTCCGTATTGGTATTATGTAAGCCAATTTGGGAGGAATTTTTTCATGAGTAATAAGAAATCAATTATTAAACAATGTGTTGGGATTACTTCCGCAACTGTTCTAATGACAATGGCTGTTTCAGTTGGTACTGGTCACAGTGCAAGTCAGAAGTCAGGTCAAACAACTATTAACCAGCAATTAAGCAACCGGGATGAGGTTCGTCAAATTACACGGACCATAAAAATTGATGATCCATACAAGGGGATGCAATCAGTTAAACAGGCAGTCACTTTTAAAAAGATTGCTAATAGCTGGCAACCGCAATCACTTAGTATTTGGCCATCATTCTTTATACCAAACTATGATGACTTTGAACCGAATACCTTGCAAGTGCGTGCACAACCGGTGTCAGTAAATGATTCTGATCAGACCATTTCAGTAACATATCATCAATATAAGATTGCAGATCGAGAACGGTTAGTTGAAGCACGACCGTCATTTTATTGTTACGATGAAACCCTTAAATTTACGGGGAAGGCTTTGAGTAGTACGACACTTAAGGTTGGTCAATGGTATGACGTTCCTCTTGCGCCAAAAGGATTTGAATATTGTTGTCCAGAATCATTACCAAAGAGACTTAAGTTATATCAGAGCAGACAGGATCCATTTATAGTGTTAATTCGGCCGTTGCAAAAACTTGATGAGCATCCAGCGGAAGAGAAAGTCGATCAGAAATTGGCAAACAAAGAGCAACTAATTAACCAGCCAGAAGAAAAAGAATTAGTAGCCACTGGAAGTCAAACAGAATTAATATCTATTAATGATAATGAAACGCAAACAACCGGAATCCAACTACAGGATCAGGGACAACAAACAACTCCTCCTAGTAGTAAGGATGAGGAGAGCCAAAGTGAGCAATTAGCGAAGGACGCTGAAAGTCAAACTGATAATCGTGAAACGAAGACCAATGATACTCAAACTGAAAAAACTACTGTTAAGCAGGAAGAAAGTCAAACTGATGAAGCACCAAAGAATGACCATGCTACTCAAACAGATTCATTGGACGAGGAACAACCTAGTCAAAATAAAATTAAGGAGAAAACCGATCCGGTGCCAAATGATGTTTTGACGGGGGATGAGCAACTTCCTAATCACGATAATCATGAAAGTGATGAGACGATTAAAGGAACCCAAACAGAAACAGTTTTACGTCCTAATTCAGTATCCCGGAAAGAGCAAGGAGCTCAAACAGCAGAAATTAAAACGGATAATGCTAGCCAGCAGCAAGTGGTAGAATCGCGGCAAAATAATTCTCAGGTAGCTCAAGACCAGCGATCTGGCAATGAAGAAACATCAATAGGAGATGCGGATATTCAAAAAATCCTTGATCGAGATACAGCTTCTTTAAAAGAATTAAGTAGTAACAAGAATAAAGATCAGCGACATAGAGTAAAGTTGCCGCAAACCGGGAATCAGACAGATAATCGAACAACGTTTGTTGGATTAGTAATCACTGGATTAGTTACCATTATTACAATGCTTTTCTGGAAGCGACGAAAGAAAGAATAAGAAAATATAAAAAAAGGCTTGCATTTTTAATTTTCTAATAGTATTCTAATGACATTGAAAGAAATGAATTGGAGGAATTAATCATGTCAAGTCGAAAAGCAATTATTCAACGTCTAACCTCCACCTCAACCACCACAACAACTACCGTGGTTGAGTACCTTTAATATTTAATAAATTCTGTAAGTTAACAGCTATCCAGAAGTTACTCAACCGCCTATCAAATGATTTGAACCTGGTTGAGAGGGACTTTTTGGGTAGCTTTTTTAGTTGAAGGAAATGAGGAGTTAGACATGAGTGAAAATAAAGCAAAACTAAATCGGACGATGACGCCTGGACAGATGGAAATGATTGCGATTGGTGGAACAATCGGTAGTGGTCTTTTTATGGGGGCTACTTCCACTATTAAGTGGACTGGTCCTTCTGTTCTGCTAGCATATGCCTTTGTCGGCTTAGTTCTCTATGGTGTTATGCGGGCCCTTGGAGAGCTAATTTATATTAGTCCGGGAACTGGTTCCTTTGCGGATTATGGTTCGAAGTATATTCATCCAGTTGCTGGGTATTTAACGAAATGGAGTAATGTCTTCCAGTTTATCATCGTTGGGATTTCTGATATTATCGCAATGAGTCAATATCTAAATTATTGGTGGCCGAACCTTCCGGATTGGATTTCTGGGTTAATAATGATCGTTATTTTGACCTTAGCGAACCTAGCATCAGCAAAAGCATATGGTCGACTGGAGTTCTGTTTTGCTATGATTAAGGTTGTTACGATTATTGCGATGATTATTCTTGGTTTACTGGTTATTGTTCTTGGGTTAGGTAATAACTGGCATCCAGTTGGGATTTCTAATTTATGGTCTCATGGCGGATTCTTTACTGGTGGCTTTATGGGCTTTATGTTCTCGCTATCTGTGATTGCTGGTTCTTATCAGGGAATTGAGTTATTGGGAATCACTGCTGGTGAAGCTGAATCACCACGTCATGTGATTGTAAAATCAGTTAAGTCCGTTATCTGGCGGATCTTAATCTTCTATATTGGTGCAATTTTCGTCATTGTTTCTATTTACCCATGGAACGAATTGAAGTCAGTTGGCTCACCATTCGTTGAAACCTTCACGAAAGTTGGAATTACTGGAGCAGCCGGAATCATTAACTTTGTTGTGTTGACGGCAGCTCTTTCTGGAGCTAACTCTGGAATTTATAGTGCTAGTCGGATGCTGTTCAAGCTTTCTGTTGATGGGGAAGTACCAAAGTTCTTTAGTAAGCTTTCCAAGCGCGTTGTTCCTAATGTTGCAATCCTCACGATTTCCTTCTGGATTTTCCTTGGTTTTGTAATTAATGAATTAATGTCGATTTTTAGTTCTGCTGCTCAAAACATTTTCGTCATTGTATATAGTTCCAGTGTTCTTCCAGGGATGGTACCATGGTTTATCATTCTCTTGTCAGAACTTCACTTCAGGAAAGAACACCCTGAACAGCTTAAAGATCATCCATTCAAGATGCCGCTTTACCCGGCCTATAACTACTTTAGTTTGATCGCTTTGACTGTGATCTTGCTCTTCATGTTCTTTAACCCAGATACTCGGGTTTCAGTATCAGTTGGTGTTATCTTTCTGATTATTATGAGTATTATTTACCGTATCCGTGTTCATGAAGGAAAAGAAAAGTAAATATATAGCTAAAGCAGCTTTGTAAATCCTGTTTGAGGGGACTCACAAAGCTGCTTTTTTAGTTTTGCTTTACTGCACCGGTTGAATAATTGATGGTAATGTTTCTTTGGACATTCGGAACAAAGACATTATACTCTAAAGAACCATCACTAGATTTAGCTTCGATATGAGCACCTGCCGGAACGATATTATTACCGTCATAAATATTGGTAACTCGGTAGCGAACCTGCTTATTCTGATCTAATGCTTTTCTCACCAGACCTTCGTAGTAATTTTGTCCTGTTGAGTTCTTACTTCGTGCTTCATTTGCCCAGGCAGTTTGCGTGGCAATATTAGATGGATTTGATTCGGATGCATCAAATCCATGAATACCACCAACTAGTGCATAGGCAAGAAGGTGTCCGCGATCGTATGCATGATTGTACCCGCCTTTAAGATTATGCGCCTGAAGGAAGCCAGCTGGTCGCCAATCCGTAGCACCATTCCCTGTGGCAATTCGGCTTTTATATTGACGAGTTGTCCTGTTTAACCAGGCATCACCTTGCCACGCCCTTCCTTGACGGTCAAGATGATTTACAGCATAGGGGGCACTTGCAATCTTAGCGTTAAGATTTGTTTGGTTATTATTGATAATAAACGCACCGGCTTTGTTCCAGGTAATTGAAGTGCCAAGTTGTTGGCGAACAGCCGGAGTTAAGACTGAATTAGCCTGTTCCTGAGTTGGCGGTAATGTTTTTTGAGCGTTATGACTGGTTTTCTTCCAATAAGCAATTTTACTAATATGGTTTAACGAAGCATTTGTTAGCTGAGGTTGCTGGATAACTCCAGTAACTACTAATAAACCAGCAAGAGCAAATAAAAGGTGATAGAGGCGTTTCTTAAGTTTCATAAATTCACTCCATTTCTAATAATTCCAAAGTCTATTTTACTAGTTTGAACATACGTTTGGAATTATTATTTAGAATTAATTTATAAGTTCATTGTGTTTAATAAAATTGACACTTTCAACCGCTTTCACTAAAATTAAGGTAGTTATGATGCACTTGTTTACTGAGAAGGGAGTCGTCAAAATGTATTATTCAAACGGGAATTATGAAGCCTTTGCTCGACCAAAGAAGCCCGCTGGCGTTGACAAGAAACACGCCTACATCATCGGTGGTGGTTTAGCTGGCTTATCGGCAGCCGTGTTTTTAATTCGTGATGCTCAAATGCCGGGTGAGAATATCCATATTTTAGAGGAATTACCGGTTGCTGGTGGTTCTCTTGATGGTGAAGATCGTCCTGGAATTGGTTTTGTTACTCGTGGAGGCCGGGAAATGGAGAACCATTTCGAGTGTATGTGGGACATGTATCGTTCAATTCCATCACTTGAAATTCCAGGTGCTTCCTACCTTGATGAATACTACTGGTTAGATAAGGAAGATCCAAACAGTTCTAATTGTCGTTTAACCTATAAGCGGGGAAATGAAGTTCCATCGGACGGTAAATATGGTTTAAGTAAAAAGGCAATCAAAGAGCTGACTAAGCTAATTATGACCCCTGAAGAAAAGCTGGGAAGGAAGACTATTGGTGAATACTTCTCTGATGATTTCTTTGAAAGCAATTTCTGGATTTATTGGTCAACAATGTTTGCATTTGAACGGTGGCACTCCCTAGCTGAAATGCGTCGTTACATGATGCGGTTTATTCACCATATTGATGGTTTACCGGATTTCACTGCACTGAAGTTTAATAAGTATAACCAATATGAATCAATGACCAAGCCGCTATTGGCCTACTTGAAAGATCATCATGTCAAGATTGAGTACGATACCCAGGTAAAGAATGTTATTGTTGATACTCAGGGGCGGCAAAAGCACGCTAAGCGAATCTTATTAACTCAAGCCGGTAAAGATAAAGTTGTTGAGTTAACGGACAATGACCTTGTCTTTGTCACAAACGGTTCAATTACAGAAAGTTCTACTTACGGCAGTCACCATCAAGCAGCTCGACCAACGCAAGCACTTGGTGGTAGTTGGAAACTGTGGGAAAACCTTGCTCGGCAGTCAGCTGATTTTGGTCATCCTGATGTCTTTTGCAAGAATCTTCCAGGGAGAAGCTGGTTCATTTCCGCTACTGCAACCGTTAAGAATCCGCAAGTTGAACCATACATCGAACGCTTAACCAAACGGGATCTCCATGATGGCAAAGTTAATACTGGTGGAATCATTACGGTCACTGACTCTAATTGGATGCTTTCCTGGACAATTCACCGTCAACCACACTTCAAGAAGCAAAAGAAAAATGAAACCATTGTTTGGATTTACGGTCTGTACTCTAATACAAAGGGAAACTATATTAAGAAACGGATCGTTGATTGTACTGGTGAAGAGATTACCAAGGAATGGCTATACCATCTGGGAGTTCCAGAAGCGTTAATTGACAATTTGGCTAAGGAGAGTTCAATTAATACTGTTCCAGTATATATGCCATTCATCACTAGCTACTTTATGCCACGAGTTAAGGGCGACCGTCCAGACGTTGTTCCAGAAGGATCTGCTAACTTGGCATTTATTGGTAACTTTGCTGAATCCCCAAGTCGTGATACCGTATTTACCACGGAATATTCAGTACGGACCGCAATGGAAGCCGTCTACACTCTATTAGATGTTGATCGGGGTGTTCCAGAAGTCTTTAACTCTATTTATGATCTTCGAGAGTTGATGCGGGCAATGTATTACATGAATGATAAGAAGCCGTTAAAAGACATGGACTTGCCAATTCCAAAGATTGTTGAAAAGCCATTATTAAAGAAACTCCAAGGAACGTGGATTGGTGAATTAATGGAGCAACAGCACTTACTATAAAGATGAAAGAAGCTGGAAATTTCCGGCTTCTTTTTTTATATAGCTTATCGGGGAACCACTTGCAAAAAGGGATTAAATAGTCGAAAATAAAACTAATATATTTATTGATAGTAAAGGATTATGGTCATGACAGAAACTGCTGATATAAGAAAAATTCATATTGTTTTTGATGGTCAAGAAACACCACCATTAAAGATCCATCAATTATTTGATTCACAAAAATACGATCAGTTAATCGCAGTAACTGGGAAGATTACTGCTGACTTCATTAATAAATACCTTAGTAATTTTATCAGTATTAATGTAGCGTTAAGCTCCCAATCAACTAGTGAATTAAGTGCTGATGAGATGGTGACAAAGGTTGCACTTACCAATGCTCTCCTCAGTTCAGCAAATAAAGAAGCTGCTAAACTCTTCTCAGCGTTAACCAGTGACAACCAAACGAACGTTTTAAATAATCTTTTTCGCGTATCAATCGCGCCTACTCAGGTTATCCATTCTAAGTTTTACTTGTTAAGTAGTTCAACTACTCATGATTCCCGTGTGATTCTTGGGAGTGTAGATTTAGACGAAGCTTCATTTGATGCTCACCGAAATCAATTTGAAGAAGTATTGGTATTTGACAATGATGTCCGCTTATACCAAAACCTTGCTGACCACTTTAAAAAGGATTTTAAGCCAGTATTGAAGCCTTTCTTTACTACGAACCTAGTAAAGGCAGCTCAAAAGCAAGTTGAGGAAGGAAAGAAAGATCAGGATAGCGGTAAGGGACCGGTTATCCTTGATAATGAAACAACAGATAAGATCGCTGAAACAGACATGGTGGATCTGTTGAAGCATGACCTTCAGCATGATATTGACCATAATCTTGTTCCTGAAATGATCACAAAGTCAATGCGTGATATTACCATAAATCGTTCTCAAGCAAAGGAGAAAATTGCTAAGCAGGTTAAGCAACATGATACGATTTATACTTTGCAAAAAGAAGCAGTCTCTCCTCGGGCAGCTAAGCCAAAACTAAAGACTCGAGAAAAAATTACCAAGCAGGTTCAGGATGCTTTGATCAGTGGAATGTCACCACAGCAACGGGATGCTGAGAAAAAGTACACGACGTTTCTGTACGATCGACCAATGGAACGAAACATCGCGAATAACAATAGTGGCCTATACGTTCCTAATGATACGGGAACTCACCCAATCCCATTTGGTAAAATTGCAACTATTTCTGAAATTCGTGACGGTTTAAAAAGTATTGATGCTGTTATGAAAGGCTATCAGCAGTTTGTCGTTGATTATGATGCTGACTACGGGAAGCGGTTCTTTGAAGCAATTTTGTATAGTTTTACTGCGCCATTTTTATGGGAAATTCGTTCTAAAGCTAGCCTGAACCCTGAAGATGGGAATGATGTTCCTAATTTCCTAATCTTAGGGGCAACGGCTGGTTCAGGAAAGTCAACTCTTCTCCGGATTATTAATCAGCTCACATGGAATACTGATCGCTCGTTGATTGACTTTGGAACGATCTACCCATCGCAAACTCCTCAAAAGAAAGCAAAGACTGTTGAGGCGATGGAACATTATATGAAACTTGGTAGTTCATACCCGGTTTTGTTAGATGAAATTGAACCGTACTTCTTCCAGCAAGATCAATACAGTCGACATCTGATCGTCGATATTATGAATGAGCTTGTAAACCATCCGCACCCAATTGCTCCATTAATCGGGACAACTAATTATGATTCGGGTTTTACTATGCTTCGGGAAACCGCTCGGCGTACTTACTACCTCCAAATTGACAAGGTCATTGATGAGTCGCAGAAAGGAGCAGCTAACCAGTATATCTTTAATGTTCGAAAGACACTGAATAATACTCTGTTTAAGGACTTTGTAATGCGGATGGCGAACCTTCTTGAAGACGATGAAACCCCATGGCGGGACTTCAATTCTGATACGGGACGACTTGACTTCCTTGCAATGACCAGGCAGTTATTTAAGAACTATTATGAAATGGCTAATCTCCCATTGCCTGATTACTTCTCCGAGACAATCTGCGATGACTTTAAGGAAAGTTCGCGAAATCGTTGGGCTAAGCTTTACCTGACCCAGCAAGATGATTTTCAATATCGTCAGGGGGATGACAGTTTACTATTCGATATTTCAAAGTTGAATACCTTTAACGGCTTTACAGCTGATAGTATCGAAAAATACCGAAATGCTTTGCCAATTGAGCTTTGTGTAGATGGGATTAATGGTAAACGAGGGAAGTTTGTTGAAATTAAGGCTCCAGAATTCTTCCGGTGGATTGGTGAGCACAATCCTTATGAGAAAGAGAATCCCGTTACGAGTACTGATGAACAATCAACTTCTCCAGTTGAAGAAGAAAAGCCAAAGAAGAAAGGCTTCTGGGCCCGGTTATTTGGTTAAGACGAACCGAGATGATAAGTAATGAGACGATTATTAAAAGGGTTCACCGCAACTATTAGTATTCTATTAATACTGATGTTAATCATTCAATTTACTATCCTATTACCATTGCCTAATCATTCGTTAAAAACAAGTGACTATCGTTCAAATATTCATTACGATGAAACGCCAACTGTAATGATTCCTGGCTGGGGCGGTAACACAACTACTTATTATCGAATGACGCATTACTTTGAAAGTCATCATTATGCGCAAAAGGTAATGACAGTATGGGTGTCACCAACAGGAACGGTTAAAACTAGTGGAAGTTATCATCAGCAGAAAAATGCGCTTATTCAAATACTCTACAATTGGAACTATAACGCCTCTTACCATCCCCAAGTTTACCAATTAACCAAAGCGCTTCAATTACTTCATGATCGTTACCATATTAAACGAATGAATGTTATTGCCCATTCTTATGGGGGAACCGAGTTCATTCATGCTTATATGAGTTCTGAAAAACTACAAAAAAATATTCAACTTCATAAAGTAGTTTTTCTTGGTGTCCCAGTTGAAGAGAGTTTTGGCGTTAAAGTAAAGTTTGTTCCTAATTTAAACCGTAAATCAAAGGATCGTAATTTCCACCAGTTGGAGCAGCAGATGAGGAGCTGGCATCCTAACTCTTCTATCAAGTTTTTTAATATCATGGGTGGCAGGGATGAATCGGTCCCACGTGTACAGTCAGAAATGCTTCAAACACTTGTGAGGATTCATCCAGAGATTCAATACAGACAAGTAGTGGTTCCCAAGACCAATCATTTTCAACTCCATGATCGAATGGCTATTATACAGCGAGTCGCCAAGATACTTTGGGATAAGGATTAGGTTTAAGGAAGTGGTTTAATGGAAAAAGAACATGGGCAGGTAACTGGTATTATTTGGCGCGGCCCAGAAGATCTAGCGGTTTATCAACTAGTTAAGCAATATGCAGAAAAACAATCATTAACCGTTTCTGCAGCAGCTAAAGAATTAGTAAAAATCGGCCTTAAAGATATAATGACAAAATAAAACAGAGCATTGCTCCTTTATTCCTCTTAATTAGAGGGCAGAGTGACAAAGCTCTGTTTTTATTTCTACTTATTTTTCAGGTAAAATGCTAGGCATATTAATAGTAGCAAAACAATAATCGCCAAACGCGGGTTTAATTTAAACAGCTCATGCATTGCATGGACTTCACCAATACCAACAGGTAATGAAGGTAACAATAAAACCAACTCCTTATAGTTAATAGGCGGTTGGTCTTATTATCAGCATTTTGCCAAGAAATTGCAACCGATAGCTAATTAATATCTTGCGTTTTCTTAGCGCGGTCTTGAAGCCTAAAGGAAAGAATTAAGGTAATCACAACTAAGACAAGGGTAAAGTAAATTCCATAGTGGAACCCATTAGTAAATTTAAGAGCTGCAGTACCAGTAACATTCTTTTGCCCAAGTTCGAGGAAACTAGTTGCCAATGCAGTTGCCAATGCACCAACAATTTGCTGGAGAGTGTTAAGAATTGTACTTCCATCTGCTGATTCAAGACCATTGAGGGAGTTTAGCGAACTAGTCTGCGCGGGGGACATTGCTAATGGACAACCAATCATTAAGATCACATGAGCCATAATGATATAACCAACCGATGAATGATTTGAAGTACTTGCAAACATAATAGTTCCGATTAGTGCAATAACTAAGCCAATCATTACTGTTTTTTTAGCGCCAATATTATCGTAAAGTCGACCGGCTAGTGCAGATGTAATAGCATTGATCACTCCTCCGGGAAGCATAATCATACCAGTAAGAGCAACCGGAATCAACAAACCATTTTGTAGGTAGTTTGGTAATAAGTACATTGCTGAAAGGATGATCCCAAAATCGAGCATCACTAACAGAGCTCCTGTCCTAAAGGCCGGAATTTTAAATAACCTTAGATTAAGAATTGGTTCTGTTAAGTGGAGTTGGCGGTGAATATAAAATCCTAAAACAATTACTCCAACCACTAATGCCGAGAGAACGGGAACTGATAGCCAGCCATCACGACTAGAGAGGCTAGCACTAATGACTAGCCCAGAAAAGCCAACTGCGGATTCAATAATTGAAAGCCAGTCGACATGTGGTTTACTAACGTTATTAACGTTATCTAATGAAGTTATTGCAAAAATTAGCGCTAAGACTAAGAACGGGATAAATAGCCAGAAGATCCAGCGCCAAGAAAGTTTAGCAAGAATTAGTCCGGTAAGTGTTGGCCCAATCGCTGGTGCAAACATAATTACTAGTGCACAGATTCCCAATACAGCCCCAAGCTTTTGGGGTGGAAAGATTTGCATTGCGACGGCAAACATTAGTGGAAGAATAAACCCGGTTCCAATCCCTTGTACCATTCGACCGATTAACACTCCTGGAAAACTGCTTGCACAAGCGGAGATAACCGCCCCAATGATAAAGCTTAGTAAACCAAAGATAATGATCTGACGAGTAGTAAACCATTTTGAAATTAGGCTTGATAAGGGAAGAATAATTCCAATAACAAGCATGTACCCGGTAACTAACCACTGAATAGTTGCCATATTGACACGTAAGGACAACATTAGTTTGGGAAGCGCAATGTTAAGTGAGGTTTCACTTAACATTCCCACAAAAGCTCCTAATAACATTGCTACCATTGCTAGTTTAGGATGCGTAAGCTGCTTTCGTGCAGTATTATTTTGAGTATTATCCATTATATTTCTTCACTCCTTTACTCAACGATTGATTAGTCTACCAGATTTAAATTTTTTTCGTAAGCACTTTTTTCATTCGTATGCTAAAATATGATCTGATTGTTTTAATTAGAGGAGGAAATTTCGTGGGTCAAAAGACAAAGACTGTTTACTTTTGCGCCGGTTGGTTTACAGATAATCAAAACAAGGCTTATAAGAATGCAATGGCAGCAATTAAGGAAAATCCAACGGTTGATGTAGAAAACTCATACGTTCCATTAGAGCACCAATATAAGGGATTAAGGGTTGATGAACACCCTGAGTTGCTAGAAGACCGTGAATGGGCAACAGCTACCTATAATGGTGATCGAGTTGGTGTTTCAACTAGTGACTTATTATTAGCCGTTTATATCCCTAAGGAAGAAGATGTTGGGATGGGGGTTGAACTAGGGATGGCCTCTGCACTTGGCAAGCACATTCTGGTTGTTATTCCGGATGAAGATTGGGGAAAACCAATTAATTTAATGAGTTGGGGAATTGCCGATCAATTTATTAAAATGTCTGAATTAGCGTCTTTTGATTTTAACAAACCATCCTTTAACTTCTATGATGGGGCTGTTTACTAATTTAATCGAGTAAAGACAAAAAGAGAACCAGTGTCTACCGTATAAGATTGGTAAGGCGCTGGTTCCTTTTTTGCCTAAGTTTACATAATATATTTTCAATTGTTAACTTAAAAATTGCTTTTCAATTTCATAAAGCAAACCATTATGATTATTATCTTTTTGGGTAATCTGGTCAGCAACTCGTTTTAAATCGGGGGTAGCGTTTTTCATTGCAAAACCAATCCCACTTTCTTGAATCATTTCAAGATCATTACTAGTATCACCAAATGCAGTCACGTCAGCAAGACTTCTACCAGGGAAATGACTAATTAATTCTTTTAGTCCAGCTGCCTTGTTCACCCCATACGGTAAAATATCGATCCCGTAAGCACCGCTATAAGTAGCCTGGACCATCTTAGGATAAGCGTTGTTAATGGATTGAATGACTTTCTCAATTATTGATAATTGTGGGCGGCTTTTAAACCAATTTAAGTTGACGTTATACACTGGCTCGTTAACCTGTTCAAGCGATGAGAAATATTGATGATGGGGGTAAAATGGGACAGGAATACCCTTAAATTTATTACTAATGAAAGTATTTGAAGCTCCCGAAAGCGAAAAGAGATCTGGATGATAATCTTGCTGAATAAGAAACTCAATTAAATCTTTTAATAGTGGTCGTGGATGAACATGACTAATAACATCTTGACTGTTAATGACTATCCGGCCACCGTTTTCGGCAACAAATGTATCTACTGGGCATCCGCGGAAAATTGATTGAACCGCATCATAGCTATTTCCCGTCGCAGCGATTAGAAGGATCCCATTATTGAAGAGTTCTTGATAGTCACGGTTAAAGCGTTGATGATCAAAATAATCATTGTCGTCATATAATGTTCCATCAATATCAATCGCGATAAATTTTTGTGGTAGCATGGCGTTCTCCCTTTTATTAGAGATTAAATTCTCTAATTTATTAATTACTACTTACTATTTTACTAGAAAAGGATTAAAATAAACTATGTAAGGCGCCCTTAGTGTAATGGATAGCACATGAGATTTCGGTCCTCATGATCCGAGTTCGACTCTCGGGGGGCGCATTATTGATAAATCATGAAAAGTCTATAATCGTCTAAATATCAGCGGTTGTAGGCTTTTTGTTTTCTTAAGTAATTTTCAAAAAACACCCAAAAATGTGAACTCTGCACACATGTGTGCAGAATTATAGTTTATTTAAGCAAAAAGAGTCGATCATTTATTTGATCGACTCTTTTCATAAATACCTGACTTTGGCGCAAGGCCTCCATCAGTTAACGGTCTTACCGTTAATTCAATACATATATAATACTATTTTATATTTAAGTGGTCAATCATTTGCGTAAGTATTGTGAAAAAGGTGTTCAGCTTAGTATTGTCAGCGTACCACTCTTTGTGACGGTGAAATCGTTTAATAAGCCTTTTTCCTTGTCTGATACGGTGTTCGCTCATTTTTTTTACTTTCGATAATCTTGTGTAAGTAAAATAGCGAAATTAAATCATTTACTTTCAAATCTTGTAAATATCCATTTGAAACACCCATTAATCTTGCTGCAGCTTTTACTGGATCAGAAGGGTGGGGTAAAAACTCTTTTGATGAAAATAAATTTAGTAGAAGTGGATTGCTGTGCGCACAAGCATTTCTAATATGCTTACTATATTTTAGATGATTATAAATCGGTCTAATACGTTTATAGTGTGTTTTCTCATAATAGAAATTTACGAAACGTAATAAAGTACCAAATGTGATTATTTCCATGAATACCCAAACAGGTACGGTGGCTTGATACTTATTAAACATATCTTTTTCATATCGGTTGTTCTTAAAAGTTTTAATTGCTCTATTGTAGTATTGTGGAAATTTATTTTTAAATTCCTTAACAATAGTATATCCATCTTCTTTGGGATCGTTTGCTATTTGGTGAAGTAAAATTACTTTAATACCATGTTCGATATCCAAAGATAGATCAAGTAGGTAATCTCTAAGCTGCATATCAATGGATGCTAAGTCGGTTAAGTATGCAAAGTCCAAATTAATATATTTTTTATCATAATTTTTTGGAAAATTTACCCTATAAGAGGCAAGTTTAAAATAATAATTTACATTGTCTAGCATATATCGTGCGTCTTTAGTAGTTGTAATTTCAAACTTAATCCCTTTTTCTTGCATATGCTTAACGAGTTGCGCACTGTTTAACATTGGCTTATCCATTGGTGATATTACCTCACTTTTGTATTAATTAGTTTTTTAACGTCGATCATTTTGTTAGGCATAAGACGTAAATTGAATATATTTTTCAATAGAATAAAAGCATTTTTCTCGACATTAATCTATTAAGTATGTTTATCTTATAAGTATAAGACAAACATGGCTTATGGGGGTGTAATCTCATGAATCAAGAGCAGAAAAAAGAAGCATTAGCAAAATTAACGCCAACACAATACGCGGTTACACAAGAAGCAGCAACGGAGCGACCTTTTACGGGAAAGTATGATCATTTTGACCAACCCGGAATTTACGTAGATGTTGTCAGTGGTGAACCCTTGTTTTCTTCCTTAGATAAATATGATGCAGGATGTGGCTGGCCATCTTTCACACAGCCAATTAAGAGTCGGGCAGTTAAAGAAAAACGTGATCAGTCATTTGGAATGGAAAGAACTGAAGTCCGTAGCAAGGATGGTGATTCTCATTTAGGACATGTCTTCACTGATGGTCCACAAGATCGCGGAGGCTTACGATATTGCATCAATTCTGCCGCGTTACGGTTTATCCCGGTTGACCAATTAGCTGCTCAAGGATATGGTGAATATCAATCACTTTTCCAATAATATCTATTATAATTATAATAGTAATATTAAGGAGTGTGATGACGATGGAATTAACCGGAATTAAAGAGATTGCTAATATTGGTGCTGGAACAATGGGTCACGCGATCGCTCTCCAATTTGCAATGAATGGTTATAATGTTAAAGTTTATGATCGTCAGCAAACGGGACTTCAGCGTGGTGAAGAGCTGATTCGTCATGATCTGAAAACTTTTATGGATGCTGGAATGATCACTGAAAAGCCAGAAGAAATTTTAAACCGGCTAACCTATACAACTGATCTTACTGCTGCTTGTCAAAATGCAGATTTTGTAATTCAATCAATTATTGAAATAAAATTAGCTCTCAGAATAAATCAAATGGACAACTTACATGTCTAACTGATTTTCATTGCGTCTGAGAGCTAATTTTGTTTTTAAACGAAATTACCCCTAAATTTTGACTTAGATTTAAATTATTCTCAGCAAGGAAGTGTTATTTGTATATAATAACACTTCGTAAATGTTGATATAATAGGATCACGTTTTAAATAAAATAATAGATGTGTTATTATTGTGAATAACAAAATAATAACATTACCAGTATTAGGTGGGGAAAATGAAACAATTAGTACTACCAATTAAGGATTCAAACATTCTTTCCGAAGTTCAAGACACACTCCTTCACAATTTTAAGGCTGGGCGACGAAACTATACCATCTTTCAAGTTGGTAAAGCGACATTATTGCGAGTGAGTGACGTTTTACGCTTAAAGCAATCAGATGTCTTTGAAGAAAATGGCTTGTTGCGTGAACATGCTTTTATTAAAGATAAGAAAACCGGTAAACAGAATACCTTGTATTTACGACCGGTTAACCAAGATCTATTAATGTATCAGCAATGGCTTAAAAAGATGCATTTTGAGGGAACTACCGAATGGTTATTTCCTTCAATCACACGACCCACTAAACATATTGATGAACGCCAATTCTATAATGTTATGCACGAAGTTGGCGAGTTGTTAGATATTAATTATCTTGGAACACATACGATGCGTAAAACAGGTGCTTACCGAGTTTACGTTCAGAGTAACTATAATATTGGTTTGGTGATGAGTCTGCTAAATCATTCCAGCGAGGCCATGACACTAAAGTATCTTGGCCTTGATCAAACCAGTCGAGAACAAATGCTAAATAAGATTGATTTTGGTTAGTTTACATAATATTTTATCTATTAAAAAATAGCGGTTCTCGTTAGCAAAAAAACCAACGAGAACCGCTGTTTTTCAATATTCTATTATCAATACGAACGATAATATTGTCGTGGTCGATCAGCGATCGGTCGTGAATATTTGCCAGTTGCTTTAATTGGACCATCTGCTTCATTACTTTTGTCGATTTCATAATCATCGTCAGCAGCAAATGGAACTGGAATCTGTTGTGAATTATCAACCATTGTTGTCCCATCTTGGTAGTTAATCCTTATTCCAGGCTCAACATTAAACAGATAAACATTAAAATTAAGCGTTCCATCTGTTGAAAGCGCTTGAAGATTAATTCCGCGAGCAATTGTTTCATTATTACGAAAAATTGGTGTTGCTTGGAAAATAACGTGTTTACCATGTTCAATTGCATGACGAACTTCCGTTTCATAGATTGTTTGAAGCATCTGATTAGTAAAATCAGTTTCTGTAAAATTGAGTAAAAAATGAGTGCTGGGGTACTTTTTCAATATCTCTAGCATTAAAACTATAATTTTAATGACAGGTTGATATCTTAATTAGAGAACCCCTCTTTAAATAATCAGTCACAAACCTTGACTATTTTTATTGGTTAATTACATTCCACTGTCATATTAAATTGTTTACTTAGCAATAATATGCTTAATTTTGAAAGTCATAATCTATTATAAGTTTAAATATCGCGATCTTGAGCGGGTGCTTTTGGTGCATGGTTCATCCATTCGATGACGTATAATATTTGGGCTCAAATTGCTTTATTAACTAGATTGGCAAATACTTATGATCTCAGAAGTCACTTGATTCTAATCAACGGTAACTTATAACTTTCTTGGATTGCTGATATATCAACAGTTCTTGACATATCAGCCTTAGCCATTATTCTTTGCTTAAGCAAGATCAATAATCCGCAAACTATATTTGCTGCTATATAAAATATAAAGCAGTTGTTTCGTATGTCGGCTACACATTCCTAATGTAAGAAGTTGCACAGAGCTCCAGACTTAATCTTTAGTTTAGACCGATATTACTACTAAACTAGCCAATTTCATTCTCATGATTGCTGTTAGATAAGAGTTTATCTAGAGAGTAGGGTATATAAAAACTACACCTCCCCTCCCCGTCCGTCTTCGGGTAAAGGCTCCTCTGAGTTTGAATTAAGAAACCGTAATAGCAATTTACCGGTTTCCTTATGGCGGTAGTGATATTGATTTTTCAATGAGGGCTCTTGTAGTAGTTGTTTTAAGATTTCTTTCAAATCGATATTTCTTGCTAATACATCTAGGATTAGGGCTAAGTTCTTAACTTGTCGGCGGTCTTGGCGCATTAATTGAAGGTGTTTAGCGAAGCTATCTGCGTCAAAGGATTCTAGGTTAGCTAATTCTATTGTATGCAAGTAATCTTGAAGCAGACCTTTATCATAAGACTTAAGTAGCTTGTCTATTAGCTGCTTTTGGCTCATCACTGTAACTAAATAGCTAAGTGCCTCAAATGTTTTCTGAGCATTAAACTTTTCAAAATTAATTTGGGCTAGTTTAATTGAATCTCGTCTATCGTTTACGGGAAACTTATTATTATCGCTAAAATGTTGGGTAAGCTGTCCTTGAAGTTGTTCTAATTTCATTAACATAATAACAGGGTTATCGATTGTTATCTGATCAGTATCATTTTCCTTAACCAGAGAAACATTATCAGGCCAAACAACCACACCAGTTTTTAAATTAACTACATAATTAGCTAGCGGCTTTAATTCTGGATATTGGGCTAGCACCTTCTTATTAGACCGGATCGCATTAGCCGTGGCAATCGCTTTATCTAGCTCTTTCCAGCGACGGACTTGCTCGCCAAATTCTTTGATGAAGATCCCTTTATTCGTGTTAAAGTAATGCCTTTCATTATCAATGTCGATTGCGATAGCATAATACTTTCGGTCTTTCGATTTTAATGGACTTTGGTAATCTTCATTTGAAACGTTAACAGATGAAGATTTAGGCTTATTAGGTACCAACTTTCGCAAGTTCTTACTTTCCAAATCCAGATAGTAAAAGCGCTCAATCTTTTTATTGGCAAATAGTGTTGGGTAGTTAAATTTTAATTGCGGAAATTCTGTATTCATCCTTTGAATTGTTTCCCATTGGTAATGATCGCTCTCTTTCCGCGTAAAGTGGTGTTTAGTAGTCCAATAATTTTTGTTACCCTTACTAGAGCGATAGACTAGTTCAAATGTCATTTTATTTCTCCTCTGAACGTTTGTTCGCTAAAATATATTTTAGCAAATTTGTTCCTTTTTTTCGAACGAATATTCGTAAAAGTACAAAAATTTAAGTAATGGTTGGATATTCTTAGCTGATGCATTATCTTTTTTAACTTCTTTCAATTTTCTTTCTTGATCTTCTTGCCAACTCACTACGCTTCTGGTAATATAATTCATGTTGTGCGACACAACCCGTCAACGGGAAATAGCTCAGCTTGGTAGAGCACCTGGTTTGGGACCAGGGGGTCGCAGGTTCGAATCCTGTTTTCCCGATTAATCTAAGAGTCATTCCTCTCCGGGATGGCTTTTTTTATTATAATAGTAGATAAAAGTATATATCAGGTGGAATGTAAAATAATGGAATCAGATAAATATCTAAGTTTAATTCAACAGGAACTTACAAGGCTTCCTGATTATGTAAATGAATACTATCTGGGAACTAATCATGCAGTTACCACTACTTACCAGTATTTAACGGAGATCCGGCGCTTTTTTGATTGGCTTCGGATCAGTGGTATATCTGAGGCAAAGAGCAATACCGAAATCCAAACTGATGAACTTGCTAAGCTACGGCGAAATGACATTATGCTGTACATTGATCATCTTGGCCATACCACTAATGCACAAGGTCATTTAAACTCCCCTACTTCCATCAATCGCTCAATTAATGCCTTACGTTCACTATTTAAGTATTTAACAGTGACAGCTGATGTTAATGATGGTGAACCATATTTTTACCGAAATGTGATGCTCAAGATCGATTCATTAAATGATACAAAGACGTTAAACTACCGTGCGCATACTTTAGCGTCTCACATGTATCGTGGAGAAATGAAATTCGACTTTATTGATTTTATCAGTAACCAGTACCCGCAAATGTGTGATAAGCGCGCGTTACCGGCATATAAAATTAATAAACAACGCGATATTGCAATTATCACCCTGATTCTTGGTACTGGGGTTCGTGTCTCAGAAGCTGCTAACGTTAACCTGGCTGACCTAAATTTGAAACAGAACTTACTTGACGTTGTGCGGAAAGGTGGGCAGAAGGATTCTGTGCCAATTGCACCATGGGCAATGCAGTACATCAAAGCATATTTGGAAATTCGCGCAAAACGATACCACGCCTTAAAAAAAGATACTGCCCTATTCCTTACTGTTTATCATAGTGAAACCAGGCGAATAACAGCTAATGCAATTGAAAAAATGGTTAAAAAATATTCAACTGCCTTTGGTCATCCGCTGACCCCGCACAAACTTCGCCATACCCTTGCTTCGGAAATGTACAACATCACCAAAGATCAGGTGTTAGTTGCCCAGCAGCTAGGTCAGAAAGGAACTTCCGCGACTGACCTCTATACTCACGTTGATCAGCGAAAACAGCGAGAGGCACTTGACGAAATTAGTAATCATCCAGAAAAGGAATGAAGTTATTGGCGCTCTTTGAAAAGACTGTTAAAATAGAGTTTGAATATAATAAACTAAAGGCTTAGGTGAGATTTAAAAGATGAATGGATTAATGGATTCATATTGGTTTCAACTGATTGTTATCATTTTGATTTTGCTGCTAGCAGCACTATTTACTTTGCTTGAATACTCTGTTGTTAAGGTTCGACCAAGTGAGTTAAAGGAATTACGTCAAACTAAGAAGGTTCAACGTGCCGAACACATGGTTAATAACCTTAATGAGTACCTATCAACAGCCCAGGTTGGGGTTACGATGACTTCCTTGATTTTAGGGTGGATTGGTGATCAATTTATTACCAACTTACTGTTAAAGATCACGGTTGTTCCAGCTGACGTGCGAGAAGTTATTTCCCCTATTTGTGGTGTTCTAATCTTCACGTTCTTCCACGCTGTTTTTACTGACTTAGTACCAAAGAATATGGCAATCGATAAACCAGTTCCGATTCTTCTGGCAATTGTCCACCCGATTCAGTTCTTCCATACAATCTTCTATCCATTTGTATGGTTATTCGCTGTCGTTGCTGCCTGGGTAACGAAGCTTTTGGGATATAACGTCCAACCTGAAGAGGATACTTATTCACAAAATGAGATTATGACCCTTTCACAACAGTCTGAAAAAGCTGGTGAAATGGACAAAGAAGACGTTATCTTTATGCAACGGGCTTTCGAAATGAATGATAAAGTCGCTGAAGATATCATGATTGACCGGACTCAGTTAGCGGTAATCGATATTACTGCCTCAATTGCTGATGCGGCCCAGCTATACTTTGAGAAGAAGTTTACTCGATTCCCGGTCGTCGCTAATAACGATAAGGATCATATTCTTGGTTATATCTTTGCCTACGATATTATGCGGCAAAACCAAATTAATCCTCAACAATCAATTCGGACGATTATGCGAAAGATTCCAATCGTTTACGAAAATGAGCCAATTACTAAGGTTCTTCAAGAAATGATTAAGAAGCAGGTTCCAATTGTTGTTGTTCAAGACGAATATGGTGGAACATCAGGGATTATTACCGATAAGGATATTTACGAAGAACTCTTTGGAACTGTTGGTGAGGAAATTGATCACGCCACATCCGATATGATCGAAAAGAAGGAGCCAGATAGCAAGGGGAACCCTACTTATGAAGTTTCTGGTAAGATGCCCCTTGATGATTTTGAACGGTATTTCAATACTAAAATTGAACAATTTGAAAACTCAGAAGTAACGACTCTTACAGGATTCTTCCTCGAACGGCAATATGACTTAAAAGTTGGCCAGCCAATTAGAGTCGACAGCTTCTCATTTATCCCACTAGACTTACAGAATGCTTACGTAAATAAGTTCAAAGTAATTTACATTAAACCAAAGAAAAATAAAACTAAACAAGAAGACAAATAAGATCAAGAATGCTCCTCAGCTAGGCTAATATTCCTAGCGAGGAGCATTCTTGATCTTATTTACTTTTTTCTTTGCCAGAGGAACTTAATTAATGCTTGATCAACTTGTTTATTATCATGAAGCTTTGAGTGTTGAGCATTCTTCCCAGTTACCTTTAATTCAGTATAAGATTTTGCCCGTGATGCAACTAAATACTGAAGTGAACGTGATGAAATATTATCAACCCGTCCGTCAGTATGGTTACCGATATCACCATAAATATTTAAAACAGCTACCTGCCCTTTAGGATAAGCCTTACGCGCTGCAGTCATTTGCTTATAAGTAGCGTTCATGTAATTAGGCTTCCCGTTAGAATCCAGTTTCATACCGGCTGGTTGCTTAAGGTCATCCGGAATACCATCAAATGTTAAACCACCGAAGTGTCCTGCAATGTCTACCTGCTTCTCTAATTTTGGCATATCTTTGTTTTGACCGTTGCGAAGCATGTAGTAGATAATTGAAATATTCCCAAGTGAGTGACCAACCATATTGATTTTATTAATTCCATATCGCTTTTTGAGCATCTTAACTACATTAGTCGCATATTCACCGTGCTTATTAAAATTAAGCTGACGGTTATTTTCGTAGTTAACTTCAACAATTGGATTAATTGCGCCACGATGCATATTACCATGAAGGGTAACTTTCCCGTTGTTGGTAACATCGGCCCTAATAACCGTATTAGTTACTCCCGCTTTTTTTGCAGCATTAACCATTCCGGTTTCTGCACGATAACTACTTCCACCACCATGGAAAAAGAGCGTTGCTGTTGTTGAATGAACAAATCGATTATTTTTCTGGGTATGGTACACCGCACCACCAATAATTGCCGTTAAAACAATAAGAATTGCAATTGTAGTACCAATTGTACTTTTCTTCATTAGTCAATACTACCTTTCTTTGTAAATGCTAAGCTTAAAATTTTGGCTTGAATTTCTTCAAGTTCCGCCGCACTATCATTAATGTATTTATTAACAAGCCGCTCATTAGCTTGAATATCAAATGTTAGAAAATCATGAATTGTTGAAACCTTAACCCCTGCATGACGAAGGTGCTGAATAGTCATCGTAATTGCCAGTTCTTCTACCTTTGATGCTGAAAGTGATGCCGGAGCAACTTCAATAACACCTTGGTAATAACCATTCATGAAGATTTTATTCATTAGGCAACCCTCCTCCAATTATTTCTCATTTTAATTATATGCTTAGTTTCAAAGAGCGACAAGAAAATGATCCGTTAACACTGAATAATAATTATGTAAACTAAATGTTTTTCGCTCCTAAATAACTAAAAAATTGTCCTGCTAGCATTCAACTACGGAACAATCTAAATAATGTTTGATAACCAAAAATACTATTTTCTCCAGAGAAAATTAATTAATAAACGATTGACTTGACTGTTGTTATGAAGTTTGCTGTGTTGAGCATTCTTCCCGTGGATTTCAACTTCTTGATATGATTTAGCCCGACCGGCAACAAGATATTTCAGTGATTTAGCAGAATTGACTGGCACATCTTCATCAGAATGACTACCATCACCAACATCACCATAAATATTTAGAACCGCGGTATTCTTCGGAAAGGTTTGGCGCAATCCTAATAATCCGCGATATGCAGAATCCTGTTGTTCCGGTTCACCTGTTTGTGCATCTACTTTAGCATCAGCACCATGTTCGCCAACTAATCCATTATAATGACCGGCAATTGCGACTAAGTGAGCGACCTTAGGTAATTTTTTATTATTCACATTATCATTAATGTAGTTAATAATCTCTAAGTTTCCCATTGAATGACCAACCAGGTTAATCCGCTTATAATGGTGTTGTTTTTGCAAAGCAACTACTACATTTTTGATATAAGTTCCCCCGTGACGATACCCTTGAGTATAATCATCCTGGTAACCAGCCAATTTATTATCCTCTAAATTCACTTCAACAATTGGGTTGACTGCATTAGCTGGGATTTTGCGGTTAAAAGTAACATTCCCCTTCTTATCAACATTTGCCCGCACGATTGTTTTAGTAACTCCTGCGTCACGAGCAGCGTTCGCCATCTTCTCTTCCGCATGGGAACTAGCAGTGAATCCACCTACTCCTAACAGTGCCACTGCTAGGATAAAAATTAGTTTCAAGCTTCTTTGCATTTATTTCTCTCCAATTTTCTTAATTATTTTTGCTGGTACACCAGCCACAACCGTATTAGCCGGAACATCTTTCGTCACCACCGCCCCTGCCGCAATAACGGCATTCTTACCAACTGTTACACCAGGTAAGATCGTTGAATTAGCACCTAACCAGGCATTTTTATCAATTAGCACTGGCTTCATTTCAACCTCATGCCTTTTCTTTGGATCTAGCGGGTGATTTACTGAAATAATCGTTGCATTTGGTCCAACTAAAACATTATCAGCTAATGTAATCCCGCCAAGGTCAGTAAACATTACACCGCTATTGATAAAGACGCCTTTTCCAATCCTTAAATTAGCACCATAGTCACTTCGGATTGGTAATCGGATTTCAACTGAATCATCAATTTGCTGACCAGTAATATCACCGATCACTTGGCGAATTTCTCTTTGACTTGCCGCCCTGCCATTCAACTGTTGAAGAAGGTCTTGGTTTTTTAAAGCAGTTTTAGTAATTTCCTTTATCTCTTTAAGATCTGCGTGTTGCATTAACATCCCTCGCTTTATTAATTTGTTATATTCATCATAACTACTCACAGTAAGAATGTTAAATACTTATATTTTATAGCAAACTATAATCAAAAAGAATGATAAAACTATAAATATGGCACCTTGATTAACTTTGATATAATATCGCGCTAATTCCGAGGTTCAACCATTTACCGTCTTGCTTTTTTGACAGGGCTAATTTTAAAATAAACTCAAAATGCTTATATGGAGGATGCTTTATGATTCGTGCAATTGCTACCGATATTGACGGCACATTTCTGACAACTAACCGGACGTATGACCATCAGCTATTCAATACTGCTTTTCAGCTAATGCATCAACGAAATGTTAAATTTATTGTTGCTAGCGGTGACCAATATTACTTTCTTCGGTCACTTTTCCCAGACATTGCTAATCAGATTGCCTTTGTCGCTGAAAATGGTGTTTTAACGGTTGATCAAGGAGAAGAAATTGCCTGTGGTCAGTTAAAGATGAATGATGTTGAAAACATTATCGCCTATGTTGATGCGATTCCCGATACTCACTACGTTGTTTGTGGCCGCCAATTTGCCTATGTTAAAGATACTATGCCCGAAAAATTCAAACAGGGGCTTCATCGCTTCTATACGCGTACCAAGGTCGTTAAAAATTTCTCGTCCCTTGATGACAAAATATTTAAATTTGCCCTAGTCGTCCCGCCAGCAAACATGCGGACAATTGCACATAACGTCAACACTAGATTTGCGGGAATTATTCGTGCAACTGCTAGTGGTAATGGCGCGATTGATTTAATAATTCCAGAAATGAATAAATCATACGGGTTAAAAAAGTTACTCAATCGTTGGCAAATTTCACCAGCAGACTTAGTGGTTTTTGGTGATGGTGAAAATGATCTTGAGATGTTTGATCTTGCCGGTACTAGTTACGCCATGGGAAACGCACCGACAAATGTTAAGAAAGCAGCCACGCATACAATTGGAACTAACGATGAGCAAGCAGTGTTACACGAGATAAATAGATTGCTTAATTAGCTTCAAAAATCAGCTTACAAAAAATGGCACCACTATTTATGCGATGCCATTAAGGAACTCTATTCAATTTAATTTACACTATAAATCCGTACTTCGGGGGCTGCTGACCATGTTGGCTTCAAACCTGGGAAAACATGTTGGGTAAACATTTCACTGTCGAGGTATGCCTTGGCATGCTCAACGCTATCAAAGCCATGAAGAACTTGAACATCTTCATCCCGAATTAAAAAATCCTTGGTTTCTGCACCGGGGATGGTCTTGAGGAACGGTTCACGGTAGTCTGTATAAACCTTTGCTGCAGCTGCCCGATTCTTCTCCGGAATTACCATTGTTACTTGTAAATATGCTTTAACTGCCATTTTATTTCCTCCTCAAATCAATTAATTTACAATTTTGATAATAGTCGTTTACAATCAAAATTAATACGAATTCAAAAACGATTAAGCTACTAAATAATTTTTGAGGAAGGTCAGGTATGTATCAACGTAAAATACCAAAAGAATATTATTGTACTGTTGACTATGGATTAGATATCTTTGGCGGCAAGTGGAAGCCACGAATTCTCTGTATTCTTGGTCACGTTAATTCAATGCGCTACGGTGAACTAAAAGCGCAAATGGAAAATATCTCAGACGCTGCCTTAGCAGATAGTCTCCATGAATTACAGCAGGCAGGAATTATTGAGCGTCGACAATATAATGAGATGCCGATTCGGGTCGAATACTCATTGACTGCTAAAGGTGAAAGTTTAATTCCGGTACTCAATACGATTTCTAATTGGGCGATCAAACATAGTGATGCGGAAATATATACAGGAAAACATTTTGAGAAAGTGCATCGAGCAAAATTTGAGAATTAAAAATGACGGTACAGTTTTAATGCTGGATCGTCATCTTTTGCAATTTCAATTAATCATTAGCGTGCACATCATATTGACTGAGCATTTCTTCAATGCCCGGTGCATCTGGATCGTGCATCCCTTTACCTTTATCTAAAGCCCGCATTTGAGCCATTTCAGCAGAGTTCAATTCAAAGTCAAAGATCTCCATGTTGCTCTTGATTCGTGCTTCATGAACGGACTTTAGAAAGACGGTTACCCCCTCTTGATGTTCAAAGCGGAGGATAATTTGCCCAGCGTCCTTACCATACTTTTCCGCCATTTTAGTAATGACTGGTTCCTTAAAGAGGTCAGCGTTACCTTGACCTAGTGGTGCCCAAGCTTCAAGAGCAACCCCATTCTTAGCCATGATTTGCCGCAATTCTTTTTGCTGGAAGTATGGGTTAAATTCAACTTGGTTAACTGCTGGCATTACATCAAAGTTCGGAACAAACTTATTCCAAATCTTCGGTGTCATGTTAGAAACACCAATTGAACGAATCTTTCCCGCTTTTTGCGCTTCTTCCATTGCTTGCCAGGCTCCATCAACTTTGCCGTACGGTTGGTGAACTAGGTAAAGGTCCACATAATCCAGGCCAAGTTTCTTCAATGAAAGATCAATGGCCTTCTTGACATCTTCATAAGCGTAGTCTTGGAGCCAAAGCTTAGAAGTTACCCAGATTTGATCACGAGGAATGCCACTATCCTTAATCGCCTTACCAACTTCCTGTTCATTAAAGTAGGCTGTTGCAGTATCAATATGCCGATAGCCAGCAGCTAAAGCATCCTTAACTACTTGGCAGGTTGTGCCGTCAGCAGGGATTTGGAAAGTTCCAAAACCGAATGAAGGGATTTCATTACCGTCGTTGAGTTTAAATGTTGGAATATTAGCCATAATTAAGCTCCTCCTTATTTCTCACTATCTTGCACTTGCTTCAAACTGGAGCCAAAAATTTGTTCAATCGTCACTGGATCACGGTGATCAAAGAATTGACTTTCGTCCTTATCAAGGCTAGCCATCTTCTTCATATCATCATCAGAAAGTTCAAAGTCAAAGACATCAATATTTTCAGCCATCCGCTTCTGATGAACAGACTTAGGAATTACCGTGATTCCGCGTTGTAAGAGCCAGCGCAGGATTACTTGACCATTGCTCTTGCCGTACTTGACAGCAATTTCAGCAATGGTTTCGTTAGTAAAAATATTGTGTTTACCCTCGGCAAATGGTGCCCAGGCTTCAACGCGGACATCTTGGCTTTGCGCAAGTTATTATTGCTGTTGCTGGGTTAAGCCTTGTGGGCATTGACTTCTTAACCCAAATGGGATTAGCTGCTGCCGTTGGCGTTGCTTTTGCAATTCTTTCAGCCCTAACCCTCTTGCCAGCTTTAATTTCATTAGTGCATAAACATATTAGACCAGCTAACAATCAAACAGGGAAGCATAAGCAAAAAGCTAAAAATAACGGGCTTGTTGAGCACACTATCATCCGCCACCCATTTGTGACTGTAATCGTCAGTGCTCTTGTTCTGCTTGGCTTTGCAATTCCTTCTGGGCACATGCGGCTTGGAATGCCATATAATGGAGCCTTACCTACCAATCAAACTGAACGAAAGGCTTATGATATTTTGTCCGATAAGTTCGGTGAAGGAATGAATGCCCAATTAATAACGGTTGCCAAGTTAGATAAAAATGCTACTCCAGACGAAAAGCAACAAGATGTAATGGAAATTACTAAGCATCTTTCAGAAATGAAATATGTCAAAATGGCTACTCCAGGGATGATGAGTAGTAGTGGAAAGTATGCAGTCTTTATGGTCATTCCAACCGAAGGACCTGAATCCGTGAAGACCGATCAGCTTGCTCATCATATTAAGAAGTACTCCAACACAACCGAAGATAAAATGAATACCAAGCTGGTTCTGACTGGTACTAATGCTATTAATATTGACATTGTTGAAAAGTTAAATAAGGCAATCCCCATTTTTGCCGGAATCGTAATGGCATTGGCGTTCGTCTTAATGATGATTGTCTTTCGCTCATTCATTATTCCATTAGTTGCGATGGCTGGATTTGGTCTCTCACTTCTCGCTTCCTTTGGGGCACTTACCGCTGTCATGCAGGATGCGGTGTTAAATACTGTCTTTGGCATTAGCAAAGGAGCACCAATTATTGCCTTCCTTCCAGTAATTGCGATTGGAATTCTCTTCGGACTAGCAATGGACTATGAAGTCTTCCTCGTTTCTCGGATTCGCAAAATCTACTTACTAACTGGCGACAATACTAAGGCAGTTAGGACTGGAATGAAAGAAAATGCCAAGGTAATTATCACTGCTGGTCTAATCATGATTTCTGTTTTTGGTAGCTTTGCAATTACATCTAACCCTACAAGTAAATCAATTGGTCTTGCACTTGCATTCGGTGTTTTCTTTGATGCCTTTATCGTCCGCCTAATTTTTGTTCCGGCAATGATTAAACTATGTGGTAAATGGAATTGGGTATTCCCTGGGATGCGGCGCAGTAAAATTGAATATAAAAAATAACTGACTTTAGGAGGTAATCCATCATGACGGTAAGTAACGAGGGCTTTAACAAGCATTGGCCGGAAATGAAATTTAGTAAAAATATGTTGCAGGATGCTTTAATTAAACACGTTCTCGGTCTAACTAATTATCATATGGCGGATATTGGTGAAGTATTTGAAGTAACAGTTAACCTAAAGCATGGCAATGAAGAAAACTGGATCAATTCTTGGTCAACTATGGCTAACCGTCTGCAGAAAAAGGCGCAAAACTACGAAGCAAAGGATAAAAAGATTAATGCGGCAAGTGCTTATCTCCGTGCTTCAACCTACTGGCGAGTATCTTTAATGTATTTCAGTAAGACAGAAGACGATCGGATGAAGGACTATTGTCTGGCCAGCCAAAATTGTTATGATAAAGCTCTTGACTTATCTGATTATCCAGGAACCGCGATTCAAATTCCTTATGAGGATACTACTCTTCCCGGTCATTACTTTACCGCTCCATCCGCTGGGCAAAATGCTCCACTATTAATTGTTGTTCCGGGACGTGATACTTGGGCTGACGATACTCGCTGGGTAACCGATGCTGCAATTAAACGTGGTATTAACGCCTTAACGTTCGATGGCCCCGGTCAGGGAATGACACTACGCCTGCAGGGATTACCATTCAGACCAGACTTTGAGAAGGTCATGAAACCAGTTCTTGATTTTGCTACCAGTTTACCGCACGTCGATAACAATCGGATTGGGGTCATGGGGATGAGTTTTGGTGGCTTCCAAATTCCCCAGGCTGCTGCATTTGATAAGCGGATTAAGATTTGTATCACCGATCCGGGAAACATTGCTTGGGGAAAGGTGATTAGCCAGCGGCTGAAGAAGATTCTTTCCTTACCAAGATCTCTTCGCCCAGCACTACTCGAATATCTGTTAAAGGATTATACTTGGAAACAAGGTTGCTCGGAAGAAAACCTGTTGAACGAGTTGGCAAAATACGATAATACCCAAATAATTAATAAAATATCAGCTAAAACACTCGTTCTTAATGGTGCTGCCGAAGTTAATCCAACAGCTGCTAAAGAATTCTATGATTTGTTAACCTGCCCTAAGGACTACCTACTTTTTGATGAAAATTCCACTGCCCAGTAGCATACCCAAATGGGCGGGTATGCCCCAGCAAGACCATTGACGAGTTTAGCTGCATCTGGGTGGTAGGCTGCTATTCCAATTCCGCAAACTAAACATCCGATCACTAATAATGCATATGTTGGTACATAGCCCAAAGAACTAAAACCAATTCCCGTAATCAAAATCGCTAAAATAATAATCCAACCGGTATTATACTTATCCGAAAAGAAGCCAAATAAGGGCTGAACAACGGAAGATACCAAGTTCATCGCAAAAACTAAGGTTGCTGCAACAGCATAGTTATAATAGTGTTGCGCAATTAGGGTCGGCAATAAGGCTGCTAACGCTCCCTGGCTGAAATCAACAAATAAATGTCCCAGGGATAGGCTATAAATATACTTCGATACTTTCAAACTAATTCTCACTTCCTTTGGGGATTTTAAATTTACTTACATCAATTTTTTCTAGCTGTAATAATTTCTTCTTAATTGATAGCCCTGCAGCATAACCGGTTAGGCTCCCATTGGATCCAACCACCCGGTGACACGGGACAATAATTTCAATATGATTACGACCAACCGCTCCGCCAACTGCCTGCGCTGACATATGCTCTTTATGAAGCCTAGCAGCAGCGATGTCGGCAATTTCTCGGTAAGTCATTACTTGTCCATAGGGGATGGTTAGCAAAATCTGCCAAATCATTTTTTGAAAATCGGTTCCTATTAAATGGAGAGGTAATATAAATGAAGGCTGACGTTGCGAAAAGTATTCATCTAACCATTGCTTAGTTTGCTTTAAAATCGTTGTTTCCATCGATATATTCTGTGACCCAAGGCCGTCCGCATAATATTTATCATTTTCAAACCATAATCCAGTTAATCCCTGATAATCACTCGCCAGTAATATTTTCCCTAAGGGAGACTGATAGCTAGTAATGTACTGCATAAATCAACGTTCCTTTCCTGTACTATTATGATTATATCTTCGCTAAAAGCTATATATTATGTTAATATGTCCAAGAATTATCTAAATATTATCAAAAGGAATATCTATGAATAAATATATTAACTCCAAAAATATTAATGCCCAGTCAGACTTCCCGTATTTAGTATTAGACGTCATTAACCATCATGCGAACCCGATTAACCCCGGATTTAACGTTATGCACTGGCATAGTGATCTGCAATTTATTTACGTATTAAAAGGAACAGTTAATATTAGAACACTAGAAAAGGCTGAAAATCTCTCGGCTGGAGCTGGTGCTTTTATCAATCAAAATGTTGTTCACCAGGTAATTCATCAAAATAACTCTCATTATCGTTCGTTTATTTTTCCAACATATTTCTTAGAATTTTACTTTGGTGGACCAACTCAGCGACTAGTTGAAGAATTAACGTTAAATTCTAACTTGGAACTAATTAAATTTGAGCCAGCCGGTAAGTGGTCAACTATATGCAAAAAATTAAATAATTTATCTCAGTTATTTGAAAATGATCGACAACAACGTCTGTATCCTTATGAAGTTCTAACAACTTTAGTTAATATCTTCTTGGAACTACAAAAAAGAGTCTCACTGCCTCAGCAACAGCAAGACTCCAACGCTAAAATTAGAATAACAGCAATGTTAAATTATATTCAGGAAAATTACCCACAAAAAATTACACTAGCGGAATTAGCAAAGAGTGCCAATATTAGCAAAGCAGAATGCAACCGGTGCTTCCACAATATTTTGCAAACTTCACCCTACAAGTATTTGCTGGAATATCGATTATCAAAAGCTGCAGAACTATTGAAAAAGACAGAGTTGCCAATAAGTGTAATTGCTAATCAGGTTGGTTTTGGTCAAGCTAGTCAATTTGGTAAGTATTTTAAGGCTAAAACTAACCTAACCCCTTTTCAATTTCGTAAAGAATAAACTTGCAAATGATATCTATTTTTATACTGTCGATTTTAATAAATTCGTTTCATTTTTAAAATCGGATATGGATTTCCTTGTTCATCGAGTGGTGACCGTGAAGCAATCTTAAAACCCATGTGTTCATAGAAGCCACGAGCATTCGGATTCTGTTCATTAACTGCCAATCCCTTTACCGCGTTCACTTGCCGCTACGAATAGCATTTCAAGTTTCGTCTCATTAATTCCCATTAACGCTTTAATTCGATCATTTTCAAGAGCAACTATTAAGTATTGAACGCTACGAAAAGCCTGCGGAACATATTGCTTGATCGTCGCAATTTCTTGAGGACTAAGAAACTGATGGGTCGCAATAACCGAGCTTTCCCAAGTAGCAATTAGTTGTTCCATTTCACTATCGCTGATTGTCGTTAATTCTTTGATTTTCACTTATTTTTCACTCCCTATTAACTTTTAATAATGCCTTCTTTTGTTACGTTTGCTGAGTTTTAATCCATCGTTTGAAATTTGGTATACAGATTTAATCAGCAATGAGGACGATTAATTCACCAAATTCTCTGATTCTTCTCCTTTAGCAAATCTAGTCAGATTCTCCTTAAAGAATTCATATCGACGACGGTGAAATTTAACACCATCGGGAAGACCAGCCGTATGCGGTGTTAGGATGACATTACTTAAATGCCGCAACGGACTATTTATGGGTAATGGTTCTTGTTCAAAGACATCTAAGCAAGCTCCGGCAATTTCATGAGTTTGCAACGCTGAAATAAGAGCAGCCTCATCAACAATACTTCCTCGTGATGTGTTTACTAGGAGTGCTGATGATTTCATTTGCTGAAATGCCTGATAATCAATTAAATGGTGGGTCACGGAAGTCGCAGCAATATGAAGGCTAATAATATCGCTATTTTTGTATAATGTTGACAAATCAACCATTCTAACTCCTGAAATATGCCGTGGATGATGATTAAATGCTAGCACATTCATATTAAGCGCTAATCCAATACGGGCAAGTCTCTCTCCTATATTTCCCAAGCCAATGATCCCTAAAGTTTTTCCGGCAATTTCTGCGCCACTATATGTGAGTTGACTTGCCGGTTGCTGTTCTTTCATAAATTGGTCTAAGTATGGAATATTTTTAAACCAGCTTAGGATTAATGCAAGTGTGTGTTCAACTACTGCATTAGCATTAACTCCTGCAGCGTTGCAAACTTTAACTCCTCGATGAGTACATTCAGCCACGTCAACATTATCATAACCAGCTCCGGTTTGAATTATCTTTAATTGCGGCGCTTGTTTTAGTAGTGATGAATTAACTGGCACATGTTCAGGAATAATTGCTTCTGCAGTCGATAAGTATAATGATGCTGATTGTAAATCTGTAATGTGAACTTGCCATTCTTGAGGAAAAGCTTTATAAATTTCTTGCTTTGTCTTGGATGGAAAATCACCAATAATAAGAACATTCATCCTAACCTTTGACTCCTTTTTAACTTTAACTGCTAATCTTAAAATTCATCTAACCTTATTTATTCTTCAATAAAGCGGTCAAAAAACATTTGGAACGGTCCCAAAGCTCGGAGTAAATGGATTATTCATTACTATAGCTCCTCATTTTATAACTCTTTATAACTTTTCAGATATTTTATAACTTTTTATAACTTCATTCAATTTGCAAACACAATCATTATTTGGTAAGATACTCGTAATTTAATATCAGGTGCTCAAGAACAGCGGGCGAAAAAATAAGAGCTGGATAAGGAAGTTAATTTCCTGTCCAGCTCTTTTTCTTTGAAAGGAGTTATTATGTCTCGTCAAAACAAAATTCTAATGGTGATCACCCTGCTCTGTGGGAGCTTCATCACTGCCTTTTCGGAAACCCTACTCAACAATGGCCTACCAACAATAATGGCGGAGGTCCATGTTAGTGAGATGACTGTTCAATGGCTCAGCACCGGTTACATGCTAGCTGCTGGAATCACCATGCCACTTGCCGCCTATCTTACTAATTCAGTAAAATTAAGAACATTATTTACCGTGACAATGGCTATCTTTTTGGTTGGAACAATTATTTCAGCATTTGCGCCCAATTTTCCTTTACTATTGATCGGCCGACTAATTGAAGGGGTTGCAGTCGGTATCAATATGCCACTCATTCCAAACGTCCTTGCCCTAATCTTTTCCCCACGCCACCGTGGAACTATAATGGGCCTCGCGGGAATTATTATTAACCTCGGTCCGGCCACTGGACCAACCGTTTCTGGAATCATAGTTGATTATTTCAGTTGGCGAATGTTATTTATTATCTTAATTCCGATCTGTATTCTCGTTCTGATTGCCACTCAATTATTCGTTAAAAACGTAATTCCATTAAAGCGATCATCACTTGATTTTTCCTCAGTCCTTACGTCAACATCAGGACTAGCTCTTTTGCTATATAGTCTAGGTCGTGTTGGTGAAATGGGACGGTTTGACTGGCTTACATTGTTCCTTCAAGCAGTTGGAATCGCCGTCATGATTTTCTTTGTTAAACGTCAACTCAAGCTTAAGAAGCCATTACTAGAAATGCGGGTCTTTAAAGCGCCCTCTTTCCGCCTCGGCGCAACCCTGGCTCTCCTTAACACCTCGTCCTTAATGGCAACTGAGCTAATGCTGCCGCTCTTTAACCAGAATGTTCTCAAAGTCACACCAACTATCTCTGGGTTAATGCTAATCCCGAGCGCCCTCGTGATGATGGTAGTTTCACCAATTGCTGGACGGCTTTATGACCAAATTGGGATTAAGAAGGTCGCTTTCCTAGGCTTTGGAATCGGCTTGCTGACGATGATTCCAATGGCCTTCTACTCACCGACTACTAGTGTATTTACTGTTACTACCCTGTATGCCTTACGTTGTGGTGGCCTTAACTTAGCCTATTCTCCCGTTAGCGTTTATGGTTTGAATGCTCTTCCTCAGGAGTACGTTGTTTTTGGTAATACCCTGATGGTCAACATGAACCAAATTGCGGATGCCTTTGCTAATGCGATGGCTGCTACCTTGCAATCACTCGGCCAAAAGCACGGCATCGCCCATAAGCTTTCAACATCAGTAGCGGCTCTCCAAGGCTTTCATTGGTCCTTTTGGTCGATCGCGGTTCTTAACATTATTGCCTTCTGTCTCTTGTTCAAACTTAAGAATCGGTCGACAGTTGAATTAAAGTAGTTAGACTTGCGTAGCCCGTTATGCATATGCGTTTAATTCACTTTTTGCATAGATAATTACTTAATATGAGTATTTCTTATTTTATTTGATCTAGTTTATAGTAAAGATAACTAAAGAGAACTTTGAAAGGAGTCTTTATCATGGCGAAGAAACAAACTGCTGGACGCGATCAATTAGGTGATTTTGCCCCTAAATTTGCTGAATTAAACGATGATGTGCTATTTGGACAAGTATGGTCCCGAGAAAAGGAATTAAGTCCTCGTGATCGGAGTTTAATCACAGTTACCGCTTTAATCACTAAGGGTGCCTTTGAACAACTTCCTTACCATATGCAAACAGCAAAGAATAATGGGATTACAAAAGAAGAAATCGCAGAAGTTATTACTCAACTTGCCTTTTATGTTGGTTGGCCAAATGCCTGGTCAGCATTTAACGTTGCCAAGAAAGTTTGGGACGATTAATGTTTAGAGGCTGAAAATCAACTCAAAAAACACCGGAAATCAGCTTGCCAGCCGCTTTTCGGTGTTTTTCTCACTCTCTATGAAGTTACTGATGTTTTGATTTTAACCAAAATGATAATACAAAACCAATTAAAGCAAAAATAAAGGAAGCTAAAAATGCGTATCGATACCCATAGTTAAGCTGCTCAGTCTGCAACATATTGTTACCTGCTATGTGCTTGCTGCCAAAGGCAATAATCATCATTAATACTGCTGTTCCAAGTGAACCGGCAATCTGGCGAGCAGTCGATGCTGCAGCATTTCCATGAACATATAAGTCAATTGGTAACGCGTTAAGTCCTTCTGTGAACGTTGGCATCATTACAGTAGCAATTCCAATAATTCGGAAAGCATATGCTCCTGCAACAAGTAGCAAATTAGTCTCTGGAGTAAAAAATATCATCGGCATAGTCCCCAAAATAATAATAGCATAGCCGATTAATGAGAGTTTCTTAATACCGAATTTATCATATAGTCTTCCAGCAATCGGACTTGTTATTCCCTCCAAAATCGCTCCAGGTAAGAGCATCAGTCCAGCCTGAAATGCTGAAAGGCCATGAACTCGTTGTAAATATAGTGGTAAGACTAGCTCAACACTAAGTAATGCGATATTACTAATTGCACTTAAAATAGTCGTTAAATTAAAAGTATAATTCCTAAAAACGCTTAAATTCACCAATGGCTTTTCTAACTTTAATTGGCGACAGCAGAAAAATACTAATACGACAAAACCCATTATTGTGATAAAGCCGTTTGTAAAATTAATTGTTCCTATATTACCAATATCAGAGAAGCCATATAATAGCGCCCCAAAGCCAAGACAAGATTCTACTACGGATACCCAGTCAACTCTTTGCGTTCGGTCAATTTTATTAACATTTTTAGCATTAAAAAGACTGATAGCTAGTAAGATAATAGTTAAGGGAATTAAAATTCCAAATAACCATTTTAATCCTAGGTTATCAATGATCCATCCACCAGTCGTTGGACCTAGTGCTGGGCCAAATGCGATCACCAAACCAATTACTCCCATAATAAAGCCTCGTTTTTCTTGAGGATAGAGTACAAGAACTACATTTTGAATTAAAGGAATCATTGCACCAGCAGCAATCGCTTGAATTAATCGTCCAAGTAGTAATAGCCAAAAATTACTTGCTAAGAAGCCGCAAGCTGAACCGAGTAAGAAAATCAGTAACAAGCTAATGAAAGTATGTTTAGTATTAAAGCGGTGAAAAAACCATGCAGACAAAGGAATCATTAATCCTGTCACAAGTTGGTAGCCGGTGCTGACCCATTGCGCTATTGACTGGCTAACACTGTACTGATTAATAATTGTTGGCAAAGCATTATTGAAAAATGTTTCGGTGAGCATCATTATAAATGCTCCGAAGATTAATACTGCTATCATTTTTACTTTTTGCTTATTAGGTGTGTCAATTGTAATCATAAATTTTCCTCCTTATAAATGTAGCGAGCTACATTTATGCCTAAAAATAAAGCAGGTTATTGCAAATTATTAATCATCTGATGCAATACCTGCTGAAAAGTATCGTAATCTGACTTTTTAATATTATCTCGTAATCTTGATTCCATCTTCTTAGCTGGATCCCGGATTATCTTCAGATTTTCTTTCATAAATTGTTGTCCTTGAGTTGATAACATTAAAATAATTTGACGCCTGTCCTGATCACTTGTAGTTGTTTCAACTAAATTCAATGCAACCAATCGCCGAATTATTCCTCGCACAGTAGGGTGACTAATTTTGAACTTTAATTCAATCTCTTTTTGGGTTACCGTCTTTTGATGATCATATAAAAAGGCTAAAATTGAAATTTGGGTCCCCGTTAAGTTAATTCCATTGGCAACCAATTGGGCATTCATCTTTTTTTCAATCAAAATACTCAGAGTTTTGATTTGTGGTCCAATATAATCCTGTGTAGGTAGTCTTTTTGACTTCATTTTTGAGCATCCCCTCTCTCTCAATATGTGTAGCTTACTACAGATTATTAAATAATACAAGAAAAGCACATAATTTTACTCCTTCCGTTTGGTTGCTTTTCTCTACTACTTATTTAAAGTTCGCTCTTTTTGACAGCGATTACTTTCCTTGCCCAGTCAGTAAAACAAGTTCATACTAATAGTATCTGTCAATTATGAAATAATTTAGCTTATTTGCCCTTTTAATGTTTACTTCTCTGGCATTATTCTTGGCATCCGCACAACCCAAAATTAAATTAATGCTTTAAAAAATACCACCTAACAAATACAAATATTTGAAGTGCAACAAAAAAGTTAGACAAAATTGATTATTTAAGCTACCAAGGTA
>ERZ773269.426-NODE-426-length-49942-cov-22.457755_pt1 | contig 49942 bp, 37 predicted proteins | sample MGYA00511958_ERZ773269 | MGnify/ENA primary metagenome ERZ773269 (study PRJEB29015, sample SAMEA2737761) | human gut metagenome | biome: human gut; feature: human-associated habitat; material: faeces | place: China | collected 2012 ... | reverse complement strand
ACGGAAGGACCCGGAACCGTTGCAAACACACGCCTCCCCCGGCGTGTCGAAAACCTGGGAAAACCATCCGGAAATCACCGACACCACCAGAATAGCCCCGCAAAACTACATCCAGATGAACACCATCCGAACAACAAACGGCGTGTCGCACACATCGTAAGGCAAAACGCCAAAGCCAACCGACGCCAATCGCAAATGAAAGCAATGAACTCATAAACGCCGCGAAGCCCGAAACGAGCCTTTTCCGATTACACAAGGCGCAAGGGCGGCGAACGAAGATACTTCCGATATGAAAAAGCCGGAAGCAACTGCACGAACAGCTGACTTCCGGCTTGATCATTCACTGATCATTCAGTTATGGGATACGGAAACGAGATTACTCGGCCTTATCGGGCTCGACCGTAGCCACGGTCTTCCTGCGGGCCATGTAGCGCTTGATGGTCAGAGCCTCGAGCGCAAGGGCCAGCACCGCGGTCACGCCCCAAGCTACATACATGGCGGTCTTCCAGACCGGGGTCGCAACCTTCGGCTCGCCATCCGCATACTGCCAGCTGTTGGCTGCGGTGTACAGGATGTTGTGAGCAGCCTGACGCATTGCCTTCACGGAAGTCGCGGACTTGTCGGTGATGTGGTTGGTGATCTTAGTGGTGGCGAGCATCGCATCGTTGCCCGCACGCACTTCCTGATCAGCGTTCTGGTAGCCATAACCGCCGAAGTAATCAGTCAGGACGAAGCCCTTGAAACCCCACTCGTCGCGTAGGACGGTCTTCAACAGAGCGGCATCGCCACCGGCATAAGTGTTACCGATGTAGTTGAAGGCGCTCATGACGGCCTGTGCACCGCCTTCCTTCACACTCATCTCGAACGGCTTGAGATAGATCTCACGCATGGCCTGCTCATTGGACCAGGTGCAGAGCATCTCGGTACGCTTAGTCTCCTGATCATTCATGGCGAAGTGCTTCATGAAGGAGTACACACCCTTTTCCTTGGCGCCGGCAATCTGATTGGACGCTATGGCACCGGAGAGCAGGGCATCTTCCGAGAAGTACTCGAAGGTACGACCGGAGAAGGCATTGCGATGGATGTTCATGGCCGGCGCATACCAACCAGCCACATGCATGTCATGAGCCATGTCTCCAATCATCTCTCCGAACTGCTTGGCCAAATCCTTGTTCCAGGTGCAGGCGAATGCAGTGGAGGCAGGGAAACCGATGGAACCGACGCCGGTGAAGTTGTTGTTCAGCGATGCCGGGCCGTCAGCGTCGGTCAGTTGGACCTTGCCGACGGACTTCACAGCCTGAGTACCATAGCCGCCGTTGGCGATGAGGTTGTCCATATCATCGAAGGTGAGCTGGTCAAGAAGCTTGTCCCAATCGGCATCGTCATAGTCCTTGCCATACATATCGGCTAGCTTCAGACCATTCTTGGCGCCGGTGGTCGGCATTTCGTCGGAATCGTCGTCGAACTTGGTCGGATCGTAATTCGAATTGTTGTAGAAGGTCTCCTTGGCCTTGTCAGACATTTCGAAATTGGTCGGAGCCGCAGTGGCTTCCTTGTAGTTCGCGAAGTGGTTCGCACGACTCAGGTAGGTCACATCGCCCGCGACGTCATCGAACTGGTTCGTGGCCACGGCCTGGTCACCGCTATGCGTGTTCGAATCGGAATCATAGGTGATGGTGTCATCCACGGTGACCTTCTGATCGGCGATCACGGTATGCGAGTCGGACTGGATGGAGATGTCGTAGTCGCCCTTCTCCAGCACGTATGCCTTCGCGTCCTTGTAGTCATAGGAGGCCATGTCGTCATCATCGAATTCGACCTTCACCGTCTCGGAGGCACCAGGCTTGAGTTCCTTGGTCTTCTCGAACGCCACCAGGTTCGTGCTGGCCTTCTCGATGCCGCCATCGGTGTATGGCGGGTTGTAGTAGACCTCGACCACGTCCTTGCCGGCCTTGTCGCCGGTGTTGGTCACGGTCACGTCCACGGTGACCTTGCCATCCTTATAGGTCACATCATTGAGCTTCTGCTCGAACGAGGTGTACGACAGACCATAGCCGAACGGGAACGCGACCATGGAATCATAATCGATGGCCCCCTCGGCCGCAGCGGTCTCATAGAACTTATAGCCCACATAGATGCCCTCGGAATAATTCACGAAAGCCGGGATGGCAGTGATGTCATCGCCAGTGAAGCCCTTATACTTTGCGGCCTTGTCCGCCATGTTGGTGTACTCGAACTTGCCGAAGTTGTTGTACGACACGGAAGTGGCCAGGTCCTTGAGGAAGGTATCGGAGGTCTTTCCGGAAGGATTGGTTTTGCCGGCGAGCACGTCGCCCAAGGCGGAGAAGCCGGTCTGACCTGCCGGCGGACACCATACCACGGACTTGATCTGCGGATAGTTGGACAGGAAGTCAAACTGGAAGGTGTTGGCACCGTTGTAGACAAGCGTGACCTTATCGAAGTTCTTGGTGACCAGGTCGATCATGTCGCGCTCGGTCTGGGAAAGCTGCAGGAAGCTTTCACCATCCTTAAAGTCCTCATAATCCTTGGAATTGTTGGTATAGGTGATACCGTCAGCCTTCATGTTCGTGGGAAGATCGGCACCCTCGCCGCCGACGCGGGTGATGGTGATGACGGCTTCATCGGAAAAGCTCTTGGCGTCGGAGATCAGCTTGTCGGAATACTGCTTGGCCGGAACCTCAGGCAGGGTCCAGTCCTGCGCCCACATGCCGACTTCCGGACGATCCGAACGATAATCGGTGTACAGCTTGGACAATTCGGAATTGGTCTCGATTCCGGCTTCCTTCATGCCATCGAGCAGGGAGGTGGTGGCATACTGCTTGCTCATCGAACCGGAGCCGGTGCCGCCATAGACCGGATTGGTGGAGCCCCAGCCGAACACGTTGACCTTCTTGTTGGACAACGGCAGGTTGGAGTCGTCGTTCTTGAGCAGGGTAATCGCTTCCGACTGCACCTCCTTGGCCAACTCGTTGGCCTTGGATACCGTGGTGTCGGAAAGCTCGTACTTGGTGATGGTCGCATTGTTCAGCAATGTCGACAACGGACCGGACATCATCATGGACACGGCGACGACGATGCCGACCAGTGCCACGATCCAAGATTCGGAATGGATGATTTTACGGGTTGCGATTTCCTTGACCGTCTTCCTGTTGACGGCGAAGGTGATGATCAGCGCGAGCACGAACAACACGCCAATCGCAATCAGATACGGCGTCAGTGAACCGAGAACGTTCATGACGTCAGCCATGTTGATCTGCAGCATGGTATGTCTCCTCCTTGATTCTCATAACCAAACGACATGCAGCCTCGATACCGTTGTCGAAGCCAAGCGACTACACGGCACTGCCCCGCGCCGCTGCGTCACCAAGAAGTGAGGACACCTCTTCATGCCGATGTTTTGATTTCATCAAACCCCGTCCGAAAAGGGTCAGTCATTCTCCCAGCCTGTCGATTCGCGTGCATAATCTGCATGTATTCCGTGCATGATTTGCATGGAAAATACACCCTTTCAACGCGTGAGAGACAAGAATAAGATGCCGCAAAGTACGATGGTTGCCATGAGCGACTTAAGCGCATTGAATCTGGAAGAGGGCAGCCTCGTAGGCGGCTATACGCTGATCGCCCGACTTGGCTCGGGCGCGATGGGATCGGTATGGCGTGTGCGGGACGATGGCGGTCACCAGTATGCGATGAAGATTCTGCGCGACTCCCTGACCGAAGACGGCACCTCGGCGGAGGCCTCCCGCGATCAGATGACGGCCCGCGAACGACTGCGTCGTGAGGCGATGTCGCTGCAGAAAGTACGTCATCCCGGCGTATGCGGCATCGTCGACATGGAACTCGACGACGCCCTGGCATTCATCGTCACCGAGCTGATCGAGGGGAAGAACCTGCGCGAAGACGTACGCATCAACGGCCGTTACGTCGGCGATGATCTGGAGCGACTGTCCCGCAAGCTCATCGCAGCAGTGAAGGCGGTGCATGCGGCCGGCATCGTGCACCGCGACATCAAACCGACGAACGTGATGGTATCCACCACCGGCCCGGTATTGGTGGATTTCGGCATCGCCATGGGCGAGGGTGAAAGCCATGTGACCCGCACTGGTCTGGTGATGGGTACACCGGGCTTCATCGCGCCGGAAATCATTGACGGTACCGAATCGGATGAGATGACCGACTGGTGGTCGGTGGCGTCGGTATTGGCGTTCGCCGCGACCGGCGAGCCGGTATTCGGTACGAAACCGATGATGGCGGTGCTGGAACGTGCGGCCGCCGGTAATGCGAACCTGTCCGGATTGCCTGCCGGCACCATGGCAGCGCTTCGATCGGCGCTCGATCCGGACCGCTCGAAGCGCTGCACACCGGATGCGTTGCTGCAGGCGATTGCGTTGGATGCACTCAACCCGCTGGTTTGGCAACAGGCACAACAGTCTGCACAAACCCCGCCCGCAGGTGACGCGACGGAGATGATGCCCCCTTTTGATGAATCCGCCCAAGGAGACATCTCCAACCCGCGCGCATTATGGTATTTGCAGGACGACGTCGGAGGAGAAGACGCCATCGGTACGCAGACCATGCCGCGAATCGGAGAGGCCACGCAGGTCATCGCCGCCGACACGGACGCACCTACCAGGACGCTTGGAACCATGGATGCAGGCACCGACGTCATACCGACACAAGGTGGCACGCGACCACTTCCGCGGACTTTGCGGGGCGAACAAACGCAAACGATGCCGACCATGCCGATGCAGGATGCCTGGAATCCGCAAATCGCACCGACGCAGGTTGACCCGACCATCAAACCGGCCTTGCAACGCGTGGTGAATCAATCAACGGCACAGGCCGCACCGCAACCGTTGCCGCCGTCCGTAATTCCGCACGCCGACATCGCGCAAAGCCAACAACTACCGATGCAGCAGCCGTCGCAGCCATACGTAGCCACCGGCCAGCCATCGCAATTCGCGTCGGCCATGCCGCAGAACGCAATCGACCCGAACGCGCCGCAACCGCCGAATCCCGCGGATGTCAAACGCGGTGAATATCTGTCGCGGGGCGTGCTGCCCTGCGCTCTGCTCTCCATACCGGTGGCGATCTGCGCATTGCTCTCCCCCTGGATGGCGCTCGGCGTGGCCTTGGCACTCAGCTGGGTGCTGTTCACCATCGGATGCAATGTGGAGTCACAGCTTGAACGCGAAGGCCGCCGAGGCGGCGAACGACGGAAATCCGATTGGGCCATCCGCGTGGCCAGCCTGCCTTGGCACATACTCAAAGGCTTTGGCTACGCCTGTGCCCGCATGCTGATCATGGTGATCATCATGGCATTGGGATTGGCGATATCCACGCTTGCCTTGCATCTGCCATATGCGCTGCTCGATGTCGACCTTTTCGGTCTGACCGTTCCCCTGCCGACATTCACCGAGGGACCGCTTTCGCAAAGTGGACTCGTACAGGCGGGATTCGGCGTAATCGGCTGGCTGGTGGCAGCCATCGCGCCGGGCGCGATGGTGATGCGGCTCGGCGCCGGGTCATTACGCGGCGCACGGTAGACGGCCGAGCATTATCGGGCGAACGCCCTCGAAACCGTGCGACGTACCGCTCCGAATCTCCCTTACGTATCGATAAGGTCTCGCCGTTACTATGGTGCACAGCAACATGGTGCCGCAATCACTGGGAAAGGAATGGGATGGCCCAGAGCAACAAGAACGCGCAGAAGCGCGAGAGCCGCGCCGAGCGGAGGGCCGCCGAAGCCGCGGCCATCAAGGCGCGTGCCGAACAGGCGGAAAAGGAACGCAAGCAGCAGACGATGATCGGCGCCATCGTGGTGGCGGTATTGGTGATTCTCGTCGCCATCGGCGCGTTCACCGTCTATCACAACATACACAAGACAAGCGATGCGCAGGATGAGCTCACGGTCGAGCAGGCCTATGACAAACTGCAGGAAGTCAAGAACACGCCGACCTTGGTCGACAAGAAGGGCGGCCTGCTGATTTCCAAGAACGGTTACGGCAAATCCGTGGAAGGCGCGCCGACCATCGCCATCTATATGGACTTCCTGTGCCCCGGTTGCGGCAATCTGCATCGTCAGCTGGATGAGGATCTGCAGAAAATGATCGATGCGGGTCAGATTAACCTGGATCTGCATTTCATGGCGTTCATGGACCGCTGGTCCACCGACGAATATTCCAGCCGTGCAGCCAACGCCGCCATGTATCTGGCCGAGCATGACAGCAATCCGGAGCATCTGATCTCCTTCTTGGAGAAGATGTATGCCGAAGATTTCCAGCCGGAGGAAGGCTCGAACTACAAGTCGGTGAGCGACGCCAAGATCAAGAAGCAGATGATTGCGGCCGGCGTTTCCAAGGATGTCGCCGACAAGGCGTTCAACCGCGAATATCAGGATTGGCTCGACGCCATTGACACGTATACGCCGAAGCGTTCCGAATTGTGGAATGTGAGCGGCAACTACAAGGGCAGCATGACCACGCCTACGGTGACCATCAACGGCAAGTTCTGGGATATGAACCAGCTGTCGACCGCCAAGATGACCACCGCTGAAGGCCTGCTCGAAGCCATCGGACTCAAGGCGGATCAGGTCGGCGTCGCCGGCGACATGCCGTCCATCGGTTCCAAGAAAGGTCCGATTTCCGTCACCACCGGCGAGTAGTGACCAGCCACCAGCGCGCCCTAAGGCGCACAAGTCGAGTTGACTGCTTTGGGTGCGCTGGTTATGCTATTCAAGCGTTCCACTTTTCGAAAATCCATTTCGGCAGGTGACAACAAGCCTCCTTAGCTCAGATGGCCAGAGCGGCCGCCTTGTAAGCGGCAGGTCGTCGGTTCGATCCCGACAGGAGGCTCGAACCCGATTTCTCTCGGGAATAATTCTTACCATGGGTAAGTAATCCAGAAGCCTTCCCCCAACTTGTGGCTTCTGGAAATCGGGCGAGGCGTCCCCCAACCTGTCTCGCCCGATATAGGGGGCAGGACATCCCCTTCTCTCCTGCCCCCTTTTTCTTTTACTAATCCCCGAAAATGTGGCGGTATGGCCAATGCGCCGGAAAAACCGGTCTCTCATTCTGCACCGACCATTAGAATGGCGACGTTATATGCCTGTATCGGAAAGAGGAGCTATGGCGAGAAGATGGACCCCTCAGAGGTTTGTGATGCTACGCCGTGTACGTGTTGTCATCTGCGTCACGACGGTCACCCTCGCTTCGGTGCTGGCATTCGGAGTAGGGGCACGCAAGACGGTGGCGTTGACGGTGAACGGCGAGACCACCACCGTGACCACGTATGCGATGAGCGTTGACCGTCTGTTGCAGGAACAGCAGGTGAAGGTGAAGACCCACGATCTGGTGGAATCCACATCATCCGGCACCCTGCAAAACCATTCCGTCGTGACGGTACGCAGCGCCTATCAGACCACCGTCACCATCGACGGCCAAGAAGTGCCGTTCTGGACGGTGGCGACCAGCGCCGATCAGCTGCTTGGATTCTTCGAGGCGAACGAAGCGGAGGCGTCGAAGATCACCGTCAACATCGATAACGTTTACAACAAGCTCACCGGAGGCCTGGTCATCAATCAGAACGGCCCGGTGACCGTCATCGCCGACGGTAAAAGTTCCGTATCGCCCAACGGCAAGCTGCCGGCGGCCTCCATTCTCGATTCCAAAGGAATCATCCTGAACAAGGAGGATCGCGTCAGCGTCGAAAAAAACAATGGCGAGACCATTCTGCGCGTGCAACGCGTAACGCATGACGAGCAGACACGTACGAAAACCGTGCCGCACGGCACCCAGACCATCATCGACGCGAGTCTGCAGCCCGGCGAAGCCGTGGTAAGGCAGGAAGGCGAGGATGGCGAAATCCAGCAGACCTATGACGTCACCTATGTGGACGGCGTTGAGGAAAGCGAAAAGCTGATCAACGAGGTGACCACGAAAATCGCCATCGATCAGATCATCGCCGTCGGTCCGGAAAAGACCGAGAGCTCCGATGCCGACAATGCCGACAACGGCCAAGCCGATTCCGGAAGCAACGACAGTGATTCGAGCAAGTCCGACAAGAAAGACGGGTCGGACAAGAAGGATTCGGATTCGACCGACAAGAAGAACGATTCCTCCGAGAAGAACGATTCGACGTCCACTCCGACCACTGAGCCAACGCAAACACCGACCCCAACGCCGACGCCGACACAGCAACAACAACAGCAACAGACACAGACGACAACGAACTCTTCGGATGGCTGTCGACTCTACCATCCATCGGCCGCCCAGGCACAGACCTATGCGGCCGGCGCGGCAGCCCAGTATGGCTGGACCGGACAGCATTGGACCAATCTGGTCAAACTATGGAATCGTGAATCCAGCTGGCTGTGGTATTCGGAGAACGCGTCATCCGGAGCATACGGCATTCCGCAATCCCTGCCAGGCAGCAAGATGGCCTCTTTCGGCGCGAACTGGCGTGATGACGCAGCCGTGCAGATCGATTGGGGCCTGAATTACATTGCGCAACGCTACGGCAATCCGACGAAGGCCTGGGAGCATTCCGAACAATATGGCTGGTACTGATGGAAAACGGAAACAACGAACACATGACTGAACACACGACCAATAACGCCATGCAGGGCCATCTGCTGGGAGCCGCTGACATTCGCCGCATTGCCGACGAGGCCGGCATAAGCCCCACCAAGAAATTCGGGCAGAATTTCGTCATCGACCCCGGTACCGTACGTCGCATCGTGCGCGAAGCCGCAGTGACGGCCGACGATCATGTGCTGGAGGTCGGGCCGGGTCTCGGCTCGCTGACCTTGGCGATTCTGGAAACCGGCGCGTCAATGACCGCCGTGGAGATCGACCCGTCATTGGCCGAGCGTCTGCCGAACACCATCGCCGAATTCATGCCGGATGCCGTGGAACGCTTCCGTGTGATCAATCGTGACGCATTGACCGTCTCACCGGAGAACCTGCCGGATTTCAGCGGCGACGATACCTTCACGTTGGTGGCCAACCTGCCGTATAACGTGGCCACGCCGATTCTGCTCACCTTGTTGGAACGATTTGACAATCTGCATTCCTTCCTGGTGATGGTGCAAAAGGAGGTGGCCGACCGTCTGGCCGCGAAACCGGGGTCGAAGATCTACGGCACCCCAAGCGTGAAGCTCGCCTGGTACGGTACGGCCGAACGTGCGGGCATCATCGGTCGTAACGTGTTCTGGCCGGCACCGAACGTGGATTCCGCATTGGTATTGTTCAAGCGTTACGAAGGCGGGCATACGCCAGCCGCCGATAGCGCCAATGGCCCGGCGGCAAAGCGTGAGACGGTATTCCGCCTGATTGACGCCGCCTTCGGCCAGCGCAGAAAGACCTTACATGCCGCGTTGAGAAGATTCGTGCCCGATGAGACGTTCGATATGGCCGGCATCGACCCGACCCGTCGTGGCGAAACGCTCACCATCGACGAATTCGTAGCGTTGGCGCGGGCACTTGACGCCATTCCCGGCGAGGTGAACGCAGCATGACCGCCCTGCCTTCAGCCGTGAGCGTCGACTGCCCGGCGAAAACCAATCTGACCTTGCATGTGGGTGCGCCTCGCGCCGAATGGAATGGCCGCCACGAGCTCGACACCATCTATTGCGCAGTCGGCGTATACGATACTGTCACTGTCGCACGTAAAGCGCCAGGAACCGGGTTCTCGCTCAATCTCGAAGGCGCGCATCTGGGTGACCTGGCATCATCCGGCAGCGATATGCGCCGTAATCATGCCGTACTCGCCCTGTTCGCCCTGGCCGAAGCCAGCGGCAATGAACCGGATGTGGCGTTGAGCATCGACAAGCGCATTCCGGTCGGGGCCGGACTTGCCGGCGGTTCTGCCGATGCGGCTGCCACATTGCTGGCGTTGAACAAGCTGTGGAATCTTGATTGGCCGCTGGCCCGACTCCAACAGGTCGCCGCCACCTTGGGCGCCGATATGCCGTTCTGCCTATCGGGAGGGTATGCGCACGGCACAGGATTCGGCGAACGAATCGAGGAGCTGCCATCGGACGGTGATACCGTACGCGATCTGACCGACCGAGGTTTTGCCGGACGCTTGCTGGTGGGCGCCTATCGTGCGGAATTACGCACGCCGGAAGTATATGCGACATTCGATCGGATCGGCGCCGGAGAAGGTGATGACAATCATCTGCAGCAGGCTGCGATCTCACTGCATCCCCGTAGCGGGCAGGCCATCGAAGCGGCGCTTGAGGCTGGTGCAAGCCACGCATTCGTCTCGGGCTCGGGACCGTCCGTCATCGCTTTCGTACCGGATGACAGGACATCCGAATCCGTAAGTCTCGCATGGCGGGAGCGGCACGCGGTCGACCGCATCATCGCGGCCCAGGCACCGGCCGTCCCGATTGTGCATATCATTGCGTGACAGTAAGGTTGGTACCAATTGACGTTGGAAAAAGGAACTCGCAAATGACTCAAGCTATCGACGAGCGCGAAGCACGCAAACAGTATGTACGCCGCCGTCAGAAGGTGGTGTTCTCCATCATCGGCGCCATCATGGCCGTGGTCATGGTGATCTCCTTGTTGTTCTTCTTCCACGTCGGTGGCCTTGGCACCGTCAAAACGGCCACGGTGCAACCGAATTACGGCCAACAGGTGCCCTGTGCGGTGAACGAGCAGGACGGCTCCAAAGGCAAGTATGTGGAGAACCGCAACATTACGGTCCGCGTGCTTAACGGCACGAAATTCATCGGCTTCGCCAAAGCGGTCAGCGGCGCGCTGGAAAATCGCGAGTTCAATACCCAGACACCTGACAACTACACCAGTTCCAAGGTGGAACGCACGATAATCTTCTTCGGTAAGAACGCCATCAATCAGGCGTATACGGTGAATAGCAATTTCACCGATGCCATGATGGTCATGGACGATCGCACCGACCAACTGATCGACATCGTGGTGGGAGCCACCTTCGATAATCTGCAGGACACCAAGAAGGTGCCGGCCGCAGGCAAGCAGATCGAGAGCTTCGAAGGCTGCGTGGCCGCGGATAAGCTGACGGATCTGCCGAAGGCAGATCAACACGATCCGGTGAACCCGCCGGAGGGCTGAGTGCCGACCGTGGCGTGAAATGAATGCCCGCCTTCCCGATCAGGGGAAGGCGGGCATTCATTTCACTGTTCGGCGTACCAACGATTCAGTTCGGCCACAGCGACATCATGCTCGACCGGACCGTTATCAAGACGATATTCAAGCATGTGCTTGTAGGCCCTGCCTACCATCGGACCAGGTTCGATGCCCAACAGCTGCATAATCTCGTCACCATTGAGATCCGGCCTGATTGCGTCGAAATCCTCCTTTTTCTTAAGGTCCCGTACACGCTGTTCCATCTCATCCATGGCCGACGAGAAAATCATGGCCTTGCGGCGGTTCTGTGTGGTCGCATCGGCACGTGTCAGACGATTCAGACGCTCATAAAGCGGGCCGGCGTCCTTGACGTAGCGTCGTACCGCGGAATCGGTCCACGGCTCCTCCACATACCCATGGAAGCGTAGATGCAGATTGACCAACTCGCTGACATCTTCGATCATATGATGGTCGAAACGTAGGGCTTTCAGACGTTTGCGCGTCATTTTCGCGCCGACGGCATCATGATGATGGAAGCTCACCTTGCCGCCCGGTTCGAAACGTCGGGTCTTCGGCTTGCCGATGTCGTGCATGAGCGCCGCCAGACGCAAGGTAAGGTCCGGGGCCGGCACCGGACCGTCGGGGCCGGTTTCCAACGCCACTGCACGGTCAACGACGATCATGGTGTGCTCGAATACATCCTTATGGCGATGATGTTCGTCGACCTCCAGCTGCAACGCCGGGATTTCCGGAAAGACGATGTCGGCAAGACCGGAATCGACCAACGCCTCGATACCCGCACGCGGACGATCTGACAACAGCAGTTTCGTCAGCTCGTCGCGAACACGTTCCGCGGAGACGATATCGATGCGTTCGACCATGTCTGAGAGTGCCTCGGCGGTTTCCGGCTCGATGCGGAAGCCGAGTTGCGCCACGAAACGCACCGCGCGCATCATACGCAGCGGATCGTCATCGAATGACTGACGGGGATTGACCGGCGTACGCAGCACACCCTTGACCAAGTCGTTCGCGCCGCCGAACGGATCGACGAATTCCAGATCCGGCACACGCAACGCCATCGCGTTCACCGTGAAATCACGACGGGACAGGTCTCCCTCCAACGTGTCGCCATAATTGACTTCCGGTTTGCGTGAATCCGGATCATAGGTATCGGAACGATAGGTGGTGACCTCCACCTTCACCTCGGTGCCATCCTCACGGCGGCGCATTGCGCCCAGCGTGCCGAACTTGCGGCCCATGTCCCAGAATCCGTCACGGCCAAAACGTCGCAGGATGTGCTCGAATTGTTCGGGACGCGCCGACGTGCAGAAATCAAGATCATGTGATTTGCGGTGCAGCAGCAGGTCACGCACAGGACCTCCCACCAATGCCAATTCATAACCCTCTTCGGCAAACATACGCCCTAATTCAATGGCTTCAGGCCATACTTCGAAGTTCACGCCATCCCTTTCCGGCAACCACAAGTCCCTGTGTACTTTCTGCGTACCAGCATAGCGTGGGCGCGGTATGGGCTCCCGTGAAGCAGAATGCAACTTCACGTGAATACGACCCTGGCACACCGAGACGCGATAGGAAATCCAACGGACTGATGCCGAGACCGGCATTCGGTCACGCATGCATTTCCCCATTCCCCGCATGCCAGCATCTTGTCGCCGGCTTGCGTAGGTTTCGCAACACTGCCTCTAGGAATAAGGTGTCGGGTTTCTGTTTTCAACATTGGGTGAGTATGGTTAAAACCATGATTACGCCCGCAGACCTTGCACGCATGCTTGCCCATGCTGCGGACGAGCATACCCAAAATCCGATGGAACCGGACGAATTGCTCTACACGTCACAGTCCGTTTCCTTGGAACGGCAGACCATCATCACGCCCAGCACGCCCACACCGGCGATGATGCCGCAGCGACGGACCGGCGACGGACCGACCACCTTCGCCTCGCTGGATGCGCAGGAACTCCCGGTGGTGCGAGAATACTCCGCAGGCGGACTGGTCTTCGATGACCGTGGGCGCGTGGCCATCATCGCCAGACATTCGCGCAGCGGACATTTGGAGTGGTGTCTGCCGAAGGGCCATATCGAAAAAGGCGAGACCCCGCAGCAGACCGCAGTGCGCGAAGTGCATGAGGAGACCGGAATCCTAGGCGAAGTGGTCGATTCCATCGCCACCATCGACTATTGGTTCACCGGTACCAGCCAGCGCGTGCATAAGCTCGTGCACCATTTTGCGCTGCGCCAAATCGGCGGTGAACTGACGGTGGAAGGCGACCCCGACCATGAGGCCGAGGATGCCATCTGGGTGGATTTCAATGATTTGGATGACGTGCTGAGCTATCCGAACGAACGGAAGATCGCATGGCTGTACGCAAGGAAACTCAACAGACAGGCTTAATGGTGAATCACTCCGCATATCGGAACGTTTCGCGTGCCCTGCGCGCGCTATCGGCAATCCTCGCCATGGTGCTGACCATGGCGTTACTGCTGTTATACGTTCCCACGCATACGGCCTTCGCCGAGGACGGGCAACAGGATACGCTGACCATCGACTCCTCGACGGCGGTGATGACGGATTCCTCCGGATACCACGTGACGGCCACGGTGACCAACACCACTGACCATGACCTGCCTGAGGGCACGCTCACGTTGGCGTTGAACGCCTTTTACACATTCGTGTCGCGCAATGACATTCAGGAATGGTCCGAAGGCACCGCGCGCATCCCCACGCCGAATACCGTCGGACAGGTACAGGTGCCCGCCCTGCAGCCGGGCGCATCGGCAAGCGTCTCCATCGACGCGGATGCCACGCAGCAATCGTTGCAGGCCATCAACACGTGGGGCCCGAAGCCCGTTCTGCTCAGCTATCAGGCCGACAACACACCAATCGATGAAGTGCACACGTTCGTGACCCGTTCCGGCACCGGACTCAATACGCCCTCCACCCCGGCGATGAACATCACCGTGGTCCAGCCACTTTCATCGGACGGGTGGACCACGGACACCAATGTGCTGGAACAGCTGGTCGATAAGGGAGGTCTCAAGTCGGGTACCGTAGCGAAAATCGTGACGCTCGGCAAGGATGACGCCAAACCCAAGGAGCTGGAGCAGGTCATCGCCAAGCATGACGGCCTGCAGACAATCGCCGATCCCACCTATCTCCAAGCCATGACGATGCCAACGCAAGTGGACGGCATCATGCAACCGGCATCGTTCGACATCACCGCATATTCGGCCATGGACAATGCGGAAGGCTACAGCAGGGCCGGTGTGAAACGATCCTCCTGGAATGCCAAAAAGGCCGTTTCAACCTATCGTTCGGCATTGGGAGATGCACGTGCGCAGGCTCGCATCTATGCTTGGCAAGGAACGGGCAATTGGACCAGTAAGGCACTGACGCAGGCCAAACAGCAGGGATACGATACGGTCATCGCCACTCACGACTTCGATGAAAGCGACGCCGCCACCGTGGAAACCGGCAAAACCGTAGTTTCCACCGATGCAGGCGATGTCACGGTACTGTCGGCGCAAAATGTGTTGACCGATCTGGCGCAAGGCAAGGCAACCAGCACACAGGCCGAGGCCGACGGCGAAGGCTCCTCAGCAGGCAGACTGGCCCGTTTCGCCGCACAAAGCGCGTTCTACCAGATGGAACAGCCGTATTCGGACCGTAACCTTTTGGTCTGCCTGTCCGCCAACGGCGATCCTGCCGATGTGGACGCCCTGATGTCCGTCATCGAACAATCCTCTTGGCTGAATATCACCGACCTCAACACGTTGGCCGACGCCGACGCACATCTGACCGGTGACGATGCGACCGCAGCGGTACCCGACACCGACGGTTTGAGCGCCGACAGGCGCACCGGCATCGAGCAGACGCTGAACACCCTGACCGACACGTCCAATGACGTCGCCAGATTCAATGCGTTCATCCTGACGGATGATGACAAACTCAACGACAACGACGCTATCGTCGAATGGCGCAAGCAACTCGTCCGCGCGCAATCCGCGCTGGCCCTGCATGCCTTGAGCAACGACTCCGCTCACAGCGACACGATGGTCAAGGGCGCCCAACAGCTCGCTTCGCTACTGACCGACGGCGTGGCCATTACTCCGACGGACAACGTGACCGTGGTGAGCGAAACGGCGAAAATGCCGGTGACCATCAGCAACAGCCACCCTTACCCGGTGACGGTAAAGGTTTCATCGAGGACCAATTCCATGGAAATCGTCACGTCGCGCATGGATACCGTGGAGGTGCCGGCCCATGGCGAAGCCCAGGTCGCGTTCACCATTCGCGTGGCCACTTCCGGCAACGCCGACGCCACACTGTCTCTGATGGACCGACAGGGCACCGTGTTCGGTGCGGTGCAGACTACGCATATCACCAGCGCCCTGCAGATCAGCGACAAAAGCGGTTTCGTAATCATCGGCATTGCCGTGCTGCTTGCAGCGCTGGGCCTTTGGCGACAATTCAACCGTAAGAAGGATCCCGACGAATGAGTTCTTCCGTTGGCCGTAATTCACTGATCATGGCCTCCGGCACCGCGGCTTCCCGCGTGACCGGGCAGATTCGCACCATTTTGCTGGCGTGGGCGCTTGGCACCACCGGCTACGCCGCGAACGCCTACCAAGCCGGATCGATGATTCCGCAGGTCATCTACACGCTGGTTTCCGGTGGCATCTTCAACGCGGTACTCGTACCTCAGATCGTGCGCACGCTGAAGGACAAGGACGCTGAGACCAAACTCAACAAGCTGATCACGTTGTCCATCACCATGCTGCTCGGTGTGACGCTGCTGATGGCAGTCTGCACACCGTTGCTGACGAAGCTGTATGTGAACGGCGGTCCGGACACGATGGCTCTCGCCAACGCATTTACGTTATGGTGCATGCCGCAGATTTTCTTCTATGGCCTTTATACGGTGATCGGGCAGATTCTGGCGGCCAAGGACCATTTCGTCACCTACGCATGGAGCTCGGTGGGTGCGAATGTCATCAGCTGCATCGGCTTCGGCGCGTTCATCGCGCTGTTCGGCCGCGCTTCGGAACAGCCCGTCGGTTTCTGGTCCTCCGATAAGATTCTGCTTACCGCCGGTACATGGACGATCGGCGTAGCATTCCAAGCGTTGATCCTGTTCGTTCCGTTGACTCGTATCGGATTGCGATACCGCCCGAAATTCGGCATTCGCGGCATCGGATTGCGTTCGATGGGACCGGTGGCCGCCTGGAGTCTTGGCATCGTAGGCGTCGATCAGATCGTCAACGTGATCCTTACGCGCATCGCCACCAGCGCCCCATATCGCGCCCATCAGCTTTATGGCATGAATCAGCTCGATGTCGCCGGCAACGCGACCTATCAGAACGCCTATACGATCTACATGCTGCCTTACTCACTGATCGCGGTATCGATCGCTACGGCCATCTTCCCGAAGATCTCCAAGGCCGTTGCAGACGGCAATATCGGTGAGGCCCGCAACGATCTGAGCTCCGCATTGCGCAATCTCAACCTCATCATGTGCTTTCTGGCGACGGCATTCATCGTGCTGCCGCTGCCGATCGTGCTTGCGCTGTTGCCTTCCGTATCCGTACGTGAGGCATTGCTGATCAGCGCACCGTTGATGGCATTGGGCATCGGCCTGCCCTATGCCAGCTCATACCTAGTGATCCAGCGCACGTTCTACGCCTTCGAAGACGGCAAACATCCGTTCATCTTCATGGCGATCACCATGGGCTTTCAAGCACTCGCCCTGATCGTCGGAGCCGCATTGCTGCCTCCCACGCAATGGATCGTTCTGATCGGCGCGGTCATCACGGTGAGTTTCATCCTCCCCTACCCTCTGCTGATGCGCATGCTGCGAACCCGTTTCGCCGGCAATATCGATGGCTCGCGTATTCTGCGCGCCTATGCCAAGGCAACATTGGCGGAAATCGTCGCGGCGGCCGTCGGCCTGCTGTGCCGTAACGCCGTCTATACGCTGGTCGGCGCGCATATCGGACGGGATGATGGTTCCATGAACTGGGGGCAGGCCGTACTTGCGGCGATACTGCTGACCATCATCATCACCGTGGTCTATCTGGCCGCGCTGTGGGCGTTGCGTTCCGAGGAACTGACCTCTGTCATCGCCATGGTGACAAGCCGTATTCCGGGAATGCACACGACCAGCCCGGACGGTAGAATATCCCCAGTGCCGGCAACTGGCAGCACTCGAACGAACACACCTATTACAGAGCCGAAGGAACCTATGAAACCTCAGCTGGGAGATACCGTCAGCAACCGTTATGTGCTGGTCTCGCCGCTTCGCGAAGAAACGGGTCTACAGGTATGGAAAGCCAGCGACCACGTGCTCGCACGAGACTGCCAGCTTTTCATCGTCAATAGCAAGAAGGCGCTGGCCGACGTCAATGCGGCCGCCTCCATGCTGGCCATCTCGCATGATTCGCATTTCACGCCGGTGCTGCAACTGCAGCATGTCGATGACGTCGCTCTGGTGATCACACAGCTTGATTCCGGCATCTCACTTAGCGATTACCTGTCCAGTCCCGCAGTGCAGCCGTTGAGCTATGAAGCGATGCGATCCATACTGGGCGAAGTGCTGGAGGCTCTGCGTGTGTTGCAGCAGAACAATCTCACGCATTTCTCCATCAGCACCGACACCGTGCGTCTGACTCGCAACGGCGTGCAGATTGCCGACGCTCCCGTCAGCATCATGCTCGCCGACATGTCCCGCGTCCAATCCGCGGATGGCAGGGAGCAGCTTGCGATTCGCCAAATCGCCGCACTGCTGTATGCCATGCTGACCCGTAAGCCGTCGACGCTTGCCACTGATTTCAATCTATCGGCGCTGTCACAGGACACTCCCATGGAATTCCGCGTCATCTGCAAGCGCGGCCTTGAGTTGCAGGAAGAGGACGGAGTCCCGACCATTCCGATGGCAACGCTTGCCGAGCTGGATGCGTTGCTCGACCACTATCAGCCGCTGCAGGCGCTGACGGGATCCGACATCGCGTTGCCTTCCACGGATTCGCAGTGTTCCATCGTCAACGTTCCGGTGTTGCAGATCCTCGACGAAGACACCATTGCACTGCCGGATAAGCTGGTCAGTTCCGGCAGTATCCCCGAACTGAATTTCGAAGCTCCGGAACCACACACCGATCTGTCTGACAGCAAGGAGGCCATCGCCAAGGGCATGGCCGCGACCAGCGGTGCCGTCAAAGCGCTATGGGCCAACAGCAAAGCCGTACTCAGCGAAGAGGACATCGACGGCGTAGTGGATGACGCCGCGACCCAATTCTCATTCCCCATCACGGTGACCGCCGATTCCATATCGGATGACACCGATGCGGAATCCCAATTGGAAAAGACCGGGCGCATTCCGGTCATCGGCGCCGACGGTCAGATCATTCAACCCGGCGAGGAATCCCAACGCGCATTGGAAGCCGAACGTGCCGCCATTGACGCGGCCTACGCAGCCGGCAACGCACCGGTACCACCAAGTTTCGCACCGAAGAATCCGCCGACTGAAGATGATTCCTCCGACGTGGCGGATGCCACATTGTTCGGCAAGGTCAAGACCAAGGTCGTGGCCATCATCATCGCCGTCATCGTTGTGGCAGTAGCCTTGGGATTCGCCATCCACGGACTGACCAAGAACACTTCCACGGGCACTTCCGCCGGCACTTCCGCAAGCGCCTGGCCGGAGATGAATCTTGACGATGTCCCGTTCGGCACCGAGACTACGCAGCCCTCCGATGACTCCAGCTCGGCGGCGAACGCCGACGCCAGCCCCTCCGCTACGAAGAAGGCCACCAAGCAGGCGGAAGATAAGGTCATTACCACTGATAAGAAGGCCAAGAAGGTACCGGACCCGAAGCAGCCGGAGAACAACACCCCGTATGAGATCGACAATCGTCAGTTCGTGTCCAATCCCGACGGGCAGCAGGGCTACGGCTACTATGTGCATCTGAGTCAGCCGCATGATGTCTACCGTCTGGTCATCAAGATCCGCTCTTCGGGCGGTCAGGGCTATGTGCGTGTCAATACCACGTCGAACCCCACTCAAGGAGAGCAGGTGGCACAGTTCGAGTTCGATGCCAGCGGCACCACCGATGTGAAGTTCGATAGGACCGTGAACACGCAGGACATCCTGCTGTGGGTGCCTTTGGACAGTCTGCCGGGCAACCAGCTGTATATCGACAGCTTCCAGGTGTTCTAAGCGCCGTATTTCTTGTTGGTGTTCCTCCAGGCCCCGTATCATTCGTTCTTCGTCGAATGATACGGGGCCTTCGCATGTTTTCGTTCGCATGGCGGTGCGGAACGTTACCACATTCGTTACATGACACTCGTTAGTATGTGACCTCGTGAACCAAGAGAACACCGTTGAAATCACTACCGAAAACGCTTCGGAACATACTCCGGAGACCACCCGCCACGAACATGTGCGCAATGTCGCAGACCTGTTCGTCGAATGCCTGGTCAACGAAGGCGTACACGTCATTTATGGCATTCCCGGCGAAGAGAACATCCCGCTGATGGAAGCCCTGGAACGCGATGGACGCATACGTTTCGTATTGACCCGCCATGAGCAGGGAGCGGGCTTCATGGCCTCCACGCAAGGCCATCTCACCGGCAAACCGGGCGTCTGCCTGGCCACGCTCGGACCGGGCGCATTGAATCTCACCCTGCCGGTGGCGCAAGCCAACGCCAGTACCATTCCGATGGTCGCCATCTGCGCACAAGGCAATGTGAGCCGTCTATACAAGGAATCACATCAGATTGTGGATCTGGTGTCGGTGTTCCGCCCACTGACGCAATGGACCAGTATGATCGCCACACCAAGTTCGGTGCCGGAAATCATCCGTAAGGCCTTCTCCATAGCACAGCGGAAACGCCCCGGTGCAACCTGTCTGATTCTGCCCGAAGACGTGGCCGAGATGCCCGTTCCAGCCGGAATCAGGCCACTGCCGTTGCCGGATACTATGCATATCCGCCCGACGGACGGTACCATCGCCCGCGCGGCTGACATCATCAGTCAGGCGCAGCATCCGATCATTCTGGCCGGTAACGGCGTGGCCCGCGCCCATGCTGAGAATCGTCTGCTGGCACTGGCCGAACAGCTGAATGTGCCGGTGGCCACCACCTTCGAAGGCAAGGGCGTGATTTCGGATCATATTCCGAACGCACTTGGCGTAGTCGGTTTCATGAAACATGATTATGAAAATTTTGCTTTTGATGAAGCTGATTTAATTATCTCTGTCGGCTTTTCCATTCAACAGTTCGACCCAAAGAAAATTAACCCAAATGATGATAAGACTATCATTCATATCAATACCTTTATTGAAGATACCGATGCGCACTATTCAACCGCATTGAATATCATGGGTGACATCGACCAGACTTTGGAGGCGTTGATCACCCGTCTTCAAGTGAAAGGCATTCGCTTCGACGAATCGCACCCGTTGATTCACGAGTTGTTGAATTCGGAATTCCGCTCGTATGCAAGCGATGATTCTTTCCCGATGAAACCGCAACGTATCGTATATGACACCCGTCGCGCCATGGCGGATGACGATATCACGCTGGTAGACACCGGCGCATTGAAGATGTGGATGGCCCGCCTGTACCCGACGTACTATTCCAACACCTGCGTGATCGACAATTCGTTGTCTACCATGGCATGGACATTGCCCGGCGCCGTGGCCGCATCACTGGAAAATCCTGGCCGACCAGTATTGGCGGTAATGGGCGATGGCAGTTTCCTGATGAACGTGCAGGAAATAGAGACGGCCGTTCGCGTAGGCGCGCGTATGGTGGTGCTGGTGTGGGTCGACAAGGCCTATGGCCTGATCAAATGGAAGATGAACATTCACAATGGCTCGTACGAGGATGTCGATTTCGATAATCCGGATGTGCTGGAGTTGGCCCATAGTTTTGAAGCGCGTGGTCATGTGATCGAGGCGGCCGATGAGATCTACCCCACCCTATGCGAGGCGTTAAAGAACCAGTCCGGCGTCGACATCATCGCCTGCCCTGTCGATTACAGTGAGAACATGAAGCTCATCGAAAAACTCGGCGAAGTCGATTTCGGCAACTGATTTTCACTGATGTGCCAACGATATGATGCTGGCTGTTTCACGTGAAACAGCCAGCATCCGTCATGTTCATTCCCTCTTACGACCTTCGTGATGACCGGTTATCGCAAAAAACGATAACAGGTGGAATACGCCCTGAGCTCATACGGCATGGCTCGGCGGAAGTGCTCGTATGGTGGGACCATGAGCGATTTGCGAGATGTAGTTATTATCGGATCCGGCCCGGCAGGATACACTGCAGCCATCTATCTAGGCCGTGCGGGATACAGACCACTGGTCATCGCCGGGGCACTGACTCCCGGCGGACAGCTGGTCAACACCACTGAGGTGGAAAATTTCCCAGGATTTCCCGATGGCATTCTCGGTCCCGACCTTATGGACAACATGAGGAAGCAGGCTGAAAAGTTCGGCGCCGAAATCATCTGGGACGATGTCATATCCGTTACCGTCGATGTCGAATCCGATACGAAGACCGTAACCCTTGACCAAGGCGACATATATCAGACCAGGGCCGTGGTAGTAGCCACCGGTTCCCAGTATCGCAAACTCGGCGTACCTGGCGAATCCGAATTCTCCGGCAAGGGCGTCTCCTACTGCGCAACCTGCGATGGATTCTTCTTCCGAGATAAGCCGATTGTTGTAATAGGTGGCGGAGATAGCGCCTTCGAAGAAGCCGATTTCCTATCCCGTTTTGGATCCTCCGTTACGTTGATTCATCGCCGTGATTCGTTCCGCGCCTCTCAAATTATGGTTGAACGAGCCAAGAACAATCCGAAGATTGATTTCGTTCTTAATTCCGTAATTGAAGAGATTAATGGAAATGATAATGGAGTTAATTCAATTTCTATACGTAACTTGAAAAACGAATCTGTGGAAGTTATTTCTGCAAATGGGGTTTTTGTCGCTATTGGACACACTCCCGCCACCACTTTCCTTGATGGTGTGGTAGATCGTGATGAGGCCGGATATATACGAGTGGAAGGTGCCAGTACCAGAACCAGCGCTCCGGGAATTTTCGCCGCCGGCGACTGCGTCGATAGTGTTTATCGCCAGGCCATCAGCGCCGCCGGAATGGGTTGCCGCGCCGCTCTCGACGCCCAATCCTATCTGCAGTAGTCTGCCCGGTTTTCTGCCGCATTCCCGCAGCAAGTCCCGTATTACGCGCTTGTTTTTGTCATGTGTCCGCAGAGGGGGAGGTGTGGCATATCCTATTTAAGACCGTAGAGACTCGGCCTGAGCGGCCCGGAGTGCGCCGTAATAGGATATGTCATTCCCTCCCACGGACATATCGATGAAGCGGACATATCGATCACTGCTGCTGCATGAGCAGATCGACGATTCGGTTCATGTCGTCTTCGGATTTGAACACGATTTCGATGCGGCCATGCTTCTTGGATCCCTTGATTGACACCTTGGTACCGAAACGTTGTTCAAGACCCATTTGCACCGGAGTACCAGCCCAAGGATTCAGCTTATTCGCCTTGGGTTTCTTCGGCTGATCGCTTTCGGAAACCTTCATCGACACGATTTCCTCGGTGCTACGCACCGACAATCCTTCGGAAATAATGCGAGTCGCCAGCTGTTCCATGTCAGATTCGGCAGGCAGGCCCAACAATGCGCGGGCATGTCCGGCGGAAAGCAGTCCCGAAGCGACTTTTTTCTGTACGACCGCCGGCAGATGCAGCAACCGCAGGGTATTGGCAATCTGCGGGCGTGACTTCGAAACAGATTTGGAAAGCTGCGCCTGCGTTAAACCGAAATCATCGATCATCTGCTGATATGCGGCCGCCTCTTCCAGTGGATTCAATGCAACACGATGCAGATTCTCCAGCAAAGCATCGCGCAGCATATCGTCATCCGCAGTGGTTTTGACGATTGCCGGTATCGTCTTCAGACCGGCAATCTGCGAAGCGCGCCAACGACGCTCACCCATGATGAGCTCGTACATGCTGTCCATGCGGCCCTCGAACATATTATGGGCCTCAGACGCATTCTTTGCGCTCTCCTGCGCCTGTTCACGCTGTTCCTTACGTGCGGCCTCGATCTGCTCGCTTGGGCGCTTACGCACAACGATTGGCTGAAGCACGCCGACTTCCTGAATGGAGTCAGCCAACTCACGCAAATCATCCTCATCAAAGATGGTACGTGGCTGATGCAGATTCGGACCAACGTCACTGAGTCGTAATTCAACAAGATAGCCGCCTTGAACCGGCAACAATTCCGGCTCTTCGCTCTTCTTATCAGATGATTCGGTTTCACGTGAAACATTTGTTTGTTTCTCAACCGACTGTTGTGACGATTCCACCCCCAGACCGGAACCACCGAAGAACATATCCGCAGGATGGGCGGTTTCATTCAAGGTAATGGAGGGCATTGCATTCCGTCGACTTGAAGTTTTTTTCACAGTTTCACGTGAAACACTCTTTTTGCCGGACTGTTTCATGCCATGCACGGCATCGACGGAGGCCTGTGCAGTAGCAACGGAAGTCTTGCCATCCTGCGGTTTCTCGGCAGTGGCTTGAGGTTCCTGCACAACATCTTCGTGCTTCTGGCTCTCCCCCGGCAAAGCGGGGAACAACGCTCCAAGACCCTTGCCCAAACGCGACTTCGTAGCCATAATCAGTTCTCGTTTCTTCTCGCATCAATAGCCTGCAGCACCGTCGGGGAACGACGTGCGATTTCCAATGCAGCCTCGCAATAGGAAATCGCTCCCATACCTTTCGGATCGTAGGCGATCACACTCTGATTGAAACTCGGAGCTTCGGAGATTTTCACCGTACGCGGAATGGTGGTGTCAAGCACGATGGTCGGATAGTGCTTTTTGACCTCCTCATGCACTTCACGGCTCAACAGCGTACGCTTATCAAACATCGTAACCAGCATGGTGGATACCAGCAGGGCGGGATTGAAATGCTCCTGCACCAAACCGATGGTGTTAATCAGTTGTCCAAGTCCCTCCAGTGCGTAATACTCCGCCTGAATTGGGATCAACATCTCCGTAACCGCGCACATGGCATTGATGACCAACAGTCCCAAACTCGGAGGGCAGTCGATGATCACATAGTCATAGTGCTGTTCGCTGGTGTTCAGGAATTCATCGACCGCACGTTTGAGCAACACATTGCGGTCAGCCATATCGGCGACTTCCAGCTCGGCACCACTCAAATCGATGGAGGCCGGCACCACGTCGAGCAATTCACAATCAGGACAGGTCTGCTTGACTTCGGCAATGCCCATACGCCCTTCAAGCACGTCATACACGGAAGGTTCCCCCGAGGTATGCCGCGCTCCAAGAGCGGTAGAAGCGTTCCCCTGCGGATCCATATCAATCAGTAATACTCGGGCACCATACTGTGCCAGCGCGGAGGAAACGTTCACCGCGGTCGTCGTTTTGCCGACGCCACCTTTCTGATTGGCTACGGCAATCATGCGAGTACGTTCCGGTTTAGGGAACGTCACCTTCTGCAGAGCACGATATCGCGATGATTCATCAGCTATCTGTGCGCCTAACGGGGAGGAGCTTCCTCCGAAAATACGTTTAATGGTATCCGTGGCGGATTCCATAGACGTCAGGTTGTCTGGTCCTTCAGGTCCAGTCATGAACTAGCCCTCCTCGATTACTTACAGTATGTTCAAGTTTCTTCATTTGGGTGGACATGTAGTACATTGTGCACAAATGTGGATAACTGTGTATAGTTGGTGGATAACTTACATGGCGCTTAAAAAATTATCCACAGGATAAACGTTGCAATATAGCGAAAATTTTTTCATCCCAAATCATAACGTCTACAAGTGTGGACAAAGTGGATAACTTCGCCAAATTGTGGATAACTTATCTCTTGTCGACCATCAGAATATGCGTTGACTCCAGTCCCGGCCCCACCTCGGCATCAACCACCCGAGGACGAACTCCCCCGCTCTTGGCAATCTCCTTCGAGGCCTTATCGATCTCATCTTGTGCAGATTGTCCTTTCAAGGCAACTAGACGACCTCCCGTCTCAAGCAAGGGCAACGTCCATCCGGAAAGTTTGGTCATGGGTGCTACGGCACGGCAGGTCACCACGGCAAACGGATGACTTATGGCAATTGGATTACCATCCAGGTCGAGTACGGGAGTGGTATGCGATATTGCTCCCCTGTTCTTCCTGCTGGTTTTGGAACCGCGGATGGCATCGATCATTGCATTGGCGCGTGACCGTACCACCGTGACATTGTCAAGGCCCATGTCGTTGACACATTCATTGAGCCATTCGACGCGACGTTCCATGGGCTCCACCAACGTGAACCGATGATCCGGCAGACATGCGGCTGCGACGATTCCAGGGAATCCACCGCCACTACCAATATCAGCCACCGTCTTGAATTGCCTGCGTACCGTTGCTTCACGTACAAATGGCACGATCGCCGCCGAATTCAGGATATGTCGTTCCCAGATAATACTGACGTCACGCGGTCCGATAAGTCCGCGGGGCTCTCCCTCCTGTGCTAGTTTGTCATGAAAAATACGCAACTTCACGAGCGCATCCCCAAGTACTTCTTCCAAAATCGGCGAATTATCAAGTTCGTCAGTCACTTCAGTCATGCTCTCTATCCTATAACCACAGGGATATCAACCACCTCCATGAATAACACGACGGCAGTGTCGTAGTAGAGAGAGGGGACGATGTTCTTCCGTGATGCACTCACAGGCCTAAGACGCAACCGGAATATTGGCCTTCGAAGCTGTCACACATAAAAAAACGCCGCACAATAGCGGCGTTATGTTTCACGTGAAACGAATCAGATTTCGACGATATCTTCGAAATCATCCTCTTCGGTGGTCGTTCCGGCAGATCCCGACTTGAGGTACACCGTCACATAACGATGCGGCTCTTCACCGTGGGAGCGGGACTTCAGTCCTTCCTCACGAACCACATCATGCACGATCTTGCGCTCAAAAGAATTCATCGGCTTGAGATCCACCGGCTCACCGGTTTCACGCGCTTCGTCGATGGCATCCAATGCGATATCATGCAGACGCTGACGCTTATGCTTAAGATAGCCGTCAACGTCCACGATGAGGTGAGACCGTTCGCCAGTCTTCTGCTGAACCGCCAAACGGGTGAGTTGCTGCAAGGCATCCACCACTTCCCCATTGCGGCCAATCAGATGCTTGATATCAGTATCATCATCGGCAACAATCTGTACGGTCGGGCGATTGTTGCGTACGCCCATCTCAATATCGCCTTCGTAGTCGACGATATCCAGCAATTCTTCAAGATAATCGGCAGCGATATCAGCTTCTTCATTGAGCTGATCGATGGTCTTTTCATCATCTTGCGCCATGGTTGTGTACTCCTTTGAGCGGGGTGTCTGTTCTCAGTCTAAGTCCTGTTTATCACTTCGGTAATAACCCTGAAGGAAGGGCGTGTCCCGTGTTTCACGTGAAACACGGGACACCTTGCTCACTTCTTTTTCTTCTTGCGAGATGGCTGCTGCCGCTGATACCCGTTCTTCGTTTTGCTCTCGGCTGCAATCTTGGCCTTCTCCAACTCCTCTTCTTCGAGAGATGGAAGGCCGGCCTTGACGCGGCGGGCATTCTCATGTTCGTGATCGCGAACGGTCTTGGCTTCCGCCGCCGGGGAACCCGGAGTCGGGAAGGCGTAGACCTGCCATAGTGAACGACAAAGGTTCAGAATGTTGTTGGCAAGCCAGTACACCAGCACAGCGAACGGCATGGTGGCACCGGAGAAGATGTACATGATCGGGAACATCCAAAGCATCATCTTCTGCATCATCTCGGTCTGCTTGGTTTGCGGACCATTCTGAGGCATGTTGCGCTTCATGTTGTTGTACTGCATGAACCACAGGCAGAAGCACATCAGCGCCACGAAGATGGCGATGACGACCTTACCGCCGATGTTGGCCGTCATGAAGTTATCGGTGACATTGGTATTGAACACCGTGGTCTTGGTGAACTGCAACGCGGTGGCCTGATCAAAAGCGCCCAGCGCGGCACGTTTGCCGCGGGCGATGTATGGAATGGCCGACAGCGTGTAGAACATGCACATGAATATAGGGCCCTGAATCAGCATCGGCAGACACGAACCCATCGGGTTCGCGTCGTTGTCCTGATACAGCTTCATCATTTCACGCTGCATGGCCTCTTTGCTGGCCTGATCGTTTTTGCCCTTGTATTTGTTCTGGATGCGCGCCATCTTCGGCTGGATTTCCTGCATTTTGCGCATCGACTTCATGGTCTTGTAGTACAGCGGGAACACGCACGCATGCACCACGAGCACCAGGAAGATGATGGATAGCACCCACGAGAAGCCGACCGGGTGCATACCCAACAGAGTCAGAAACTTATGGAAAATGGCCATGATCTGCGTCATGAGCCACTCGATTGGCGTCAGGAGCTTATACAACCAGCCCCAGAAACCGCTATCGAGGAGAAATTGATTTTGATTCAGCATTGCAGGCCCGTCTCCTTATCGTCTGCGGCCAGTGGTGTGAGTCGTGGCTCTTCATGAGCCTTTGACCACGAAAATCTATAGCAAATGGAATAGCGCTGCGGAACATCGTCGATTCCCCCGCGACTCCAAGGCCTGCAGCGCAGGATACGCAAAAAGGCAAGAAGGCCGCCTCTGAGGCAGCCAAAACGTGTCACAGCCTGAATCGCGTAATTGGAACAACTTGGATAGTATCTGCAACAGGGCGGGTTTTTCGCGGAAATGTGACGCTGATACCAACGTATGGCACGAATCATCCAATCACCGCTACGCCCCATCCTCGTCATTGATGTGCTGCCTTACGGCTTATCGCCTCGAAGCAGGCTGCCATCTGATGATCCAAGGATGAAAAATCGGCATGCGCCGCGCTAGGCTTCGCACGCAAAACGATGTCGCAGGATTCAGGCAGTAAGAATTCGTGCTTTCGCGCGAGCACACGGAAACGACGTTTGACGGTATTACGCGTTACTGCGTTACCGACAGCCTTGGAAACGGCCAGACCGACACGTCGGCCACTCCTCGCCGTGGAATCGGATATGAAGACATCGTCATGCATTGCATAATGTACGACGATGTCTTCACGCGATACCCTACGACGGCGTTTGAGCACCGCGACGAAATCGCGATGGCTTTTCAGCCGTTCCACCGCTATGCCACTAAATACAATCAGGCAGCGAGGGACTTGCGGCCCTTGGCGCGGCGACGATTGATCAGAGCGCGACCTGCGCGGGTGCGCATGCGATGGCGGAAACCGTGCTTCATGTGACGACGACGGTTGTTCGGCTGGAATGTCCTCTTCATAATTAATGCTCCCGGTGTTTTAGCCATGCCAAGGCACGGCTCCTCATGAGTCAAGCTCTACTAAATTACTCTGACCCCTGAACACAGTCAAAATCATGCGTCGTCCTTCACTGGATAAGCGGGGAATCTCCCCCGTGCAATATCCACAAAATCGTTGGAACAACGCCGAATTCCCCACGAAAGTTATCCACAAACTACACTTATGTTATTCACATTTCAGACGTTTCAACACGCTAGACGGTGGATAACTTGGGGAAAAGAGAGTAAAAAGAAACAGTTGCACATCCGTAGGCCTTCTATTGGGAAAGGGAATCCATGGTCGATACTCCCCATGATCCTCTTGATCAGGCTCGCGGTGTATGGTCCGACGCACTGGCGTTGCTGCGCCAGAATCCCAAGCTCTCCGCCCGCGACAAGGGCTGGCTGGAGAATGTGGTGCCCGAAGGCATGTGGGGCCCGACCATCGTATTGTGCGTGCCCAGTGCGGCCACCCAGCAGGCGTTGCAGACCGAACTGAACCAACCGCTGATGGAGGCGCTGAAGGATTCCGCCGAACAGGATATCTTCCCCGCATTCAAAATCGTACCGATGCAGCAGACCGTCGAACCGGACATCGAGGAATATCCGCACTTCGACCGCAAACCGCGCACCCAACGCGAGGAATCGACCCAAGGCCAGCTTCCCATCCCCGCAAGCATGCCGGAACAGCCGTTCCGACCCACAGAGCAGGGAACGTTCACCAGCGGCCAGAACAGGCCTTTGCTGGATCCACAGACGCATCTGAACAAGAATGCCACTTTCGATACGTTCGTACCAGGCGACTCCAACAGGTTCGCACGTACCGTCGCCCTTGCCGTAGCCGAAGGTTCGGGACACGACTTCAACCCGTTATGTATCTATGGCGGCTCCGGTCTGGGCAAGACGCACTTGTTGAACGCCATCGGCAATTACGCCCTGGTCAAGGATCCGAATCTGAAGGTTCGCTACGTAACCAGCGAGGAATTCACCAACGAATTCATCGAAGCGTTGGGCGATACCAACCAGAATTCCGGCCAGATCAAGGAATTCAACCGCCGTTACCGCGAGGTCGACGTGCTGCTGATCGACGACATCCAGTTCTTGAGCGGCAAGGAAGCTACACTCGAACAGTTCTTCCATACGTTCAACACGTTGCATCAGGCCAATAAGCGCATTGTGATCGCCTCCGATGTACCGCCAAAAGACCTCAAGGGGTTCCAGGCACGCCTGATCTCCCGCTTTGAATCCGGCCTGACCGTCGACGTCAAGCCGCCGGATCTGGAGACCCGAATCGCCATCCTGCGCATGATGGCCACCATGAACGGCTCCAATATTCCCAACGATGTGCTCAATCTCATCGCAGAACGCTTTACCGAAAACATCCGCGAGTTGGAAGGTGCGCTGAACCGCGTGACCGCCATGGCCTCGCTCAGCAACCAACCGGTCACCCGTGCGTTGGCAGAGCATACCCTGCAAGATTTCTTCACCTCCGATGTGGAAATCAAGCCGGCTGACATCATCAGTCAGGTAGCCAAGTACTTCCATCTGACCTTCGACGATATCGTCGGGCGCTCCCGCACCAAGAACATCGCTTTGGCTCGTCAGGTGGCCATGTATCTGGTGCGTGAGCTCACCAGCATGAGCCTGAACGACATCGGCCTGGTATTCGGCGGCAAGGACCACACCACCGTCATGCATGCCTATACCCGTATCAGCGATGAGATGCAGGAAAAGCAGGAAATCTACAACTATGTGATGGAACTGACGGTTCGTCTGAAGCAGCATTCCTCTGAAAAATAAGGTCTCACCGGCATTGTCATTATCTAGTAAAATATTTTACTGAAGTAAATATTTACCGAAGTTGACACGCCGTGCTGTGCACAATAATCGTCGAATTTATCCACATGGTTATGCACAAATGTGGGAAAATCCCGTGGGCAAGCCGTTGAAAACACCTAATTCGTCCGTGGGCAACTCGTGGATGCATCATCGTAGGTTGTGGATAAGCCGCAGACTTGATTCTGTCTGTGGATAAGTCGTCATGTTTTCCACAAGTCATCCCAATGTTATCCACAATCGAGTTATCCACCTTTGCCCTTGCAAATAATGTGGTCCCGGAACTTACCCACATTATCCACAGGCCTTATTATGACGAAGAGAGTTGGTTATTGAAAGATCATCGTCATCGCCATAAGTGGGGAATTCCCCATGACGCGCAAACACCGCGCACTTCGCTAGAATGACTTGTAGCCTGAACGAAATGAGGAATCCGTCATGAAAGTCGAAATCAACTCCCAAGCGCTTGCCGACGCAGTAGCCTGGACCACTCGCGTTATCGACGCCCGTCCTGCAACGCCGATTCTGGCAGGCGTCCGTCTTGAAGCCATCGATGGCATTTTGCAGCTCTCCGCCTTCAACTATGCGATTTCCGCACGTCACCATATCGAAGCGGGCATCGATGAAGCCGGCACGGCCTTGGTGCTTGGCAAACTCCTTGCCGATATCACCAAGTCGCTCCCTTCCGAGAAGACCTACCTATCAACCGACGGCTCGACCATGACCATCACTTCCGGCAAGTCCACCTTCACCATGCAGCTGATGCCGGATAACGAATATCCGGATCTCCCTGTGGTTCCGGCCAAGCTCGGCCAAGTGGACTCCCCCACGTTCATGCAGGCCGTCAACCAAGCTTCCGTAGCCGTCTCCCGTGAAGAGAACCGCCCGGTACTGACCGGCATTCGCGTGCAGTTCCAAGGCGATAAGGTCATCATGAGCTCCACCGACCGCTTCCGCCTGTCCCGCTCGAGCTTCACCTGGACTCCGGAAAATCCCGACATCAACACCACTGCCCTAGTACGTGGAGCGCTCCTCCGTGACGTGGCCCGTTCGCTCGACGAGCATCAGAACATCGTGCTCGATTTCGATCCGGAGAGCCCTTCTCTGCTTGGCTTCGAAAACGCCGGCCGCATATCCACTTCGCAGCTGATTGACGGGGAATTCCCCGCCGTCGACCGCCTATATGCCGACGAATACCCGATTCACGCGATTATCGACAAGCAATCCCTGATCGGTGCCATCAAGCGCGTCTCCCTGGTCGCCGAACGCAATGCCCCGATTCGCATGGCCTTCGCCGGACAAGAGCTGACGCTGTCCGCAGGCACCGCCGATGAGGCGCAGGCCAAGGAGATCATTGATATCGACATGGACGGCGATGACATCACCGTGGCCTTCAACCCGTCCTACCTGATCGAAGGTCTGAGCGCCATCAGCGAACCATTCGTCCGCATGAAGATGACCACGGCGGTCAAGCCGGTGGAATTCAACGGCCAGCAGGAAGCGGATTCCGACGAATCCATGGACTACCGTTACCTGCTCGTGCCGATGCGCTTCAACAGCTGACGGCATTCACCGACATCAGGGTTGAATATCGCCTAAACGGGCATATTCAGCCCGTACTTATTATATGATTCGAGGGTTCCCATCCATGCACATCTCACGGCTCGCGCTCGACCACTACCGTTCCTGGGAGCGTTGCGTGCTCGATTTCGAGCCGGGAGTGAACATCCTGCAAGGGGCGAACGGACTGGGCAAAACCAACATCGTGGAAGCCGTGGAGGTGCTGTCCACCGGTTCCAGTCATCGCACCTCATCCTCACTGCCGCTTATCGAGAGAGGCTGCGCCTCGGCAACCATCCGCGCAAACGTGGAAGATGACCGGAACCGGCATTCCTATGAGGTGACCATCGCGGCGCGAGGCGCCAACCGAGCACGTATCGACGGTGGCAATTCCCTGTACATGAGGGATGTCATCGGCAAGATTCCGTCCGTATCGTTCACCCCTGAAGATCAGCGTCTGGTATCGGGAGATCCGGCCACCAGACGCAATTTCATCAATCAGGCCGGTGCCCTGCTGATACCGCACTATATGGAGCGGCTGCAACAGTTCACGCATGTGGCCAAACAACGTACGGCCCTGCTTAAGCAGCTCGGGGACCGTGGTGACTTCGATCCTCAGTATGGTCGGCAGGCCGCCCTGAGCGGGCTGGAGATATGGACCGGCCAATTCATCGACATCGGCATGGCCTTGACCCACGACCGTGCCACGCTGATCGAACGGCTTTCCGAACCGTTCAGCCGTGTATATGCGTCTCTGGCGGGAATCGACCAGCAGGCATTGTTGCGTTATGAGCCTTCTTTCGACGAAGTGATGCTCTACGATGATCCTGCCGCGGAAATCAGTCGGCATTTCCAGCGCATCTACCCCGGCGAAGTGGCACGTGGACAGAACCTGATTGGTCCGCATCGCGATGATCTGACGTTGACGTTGCATGGCATGCCGGCTCGCGAATTCGCCTCGAATGGTGAAATGTGGACGATGGCGTTGGCTCTGAAGATGGCATTGTATGAAACGGTCTGCGCCGACCAGCAGACCAAGCCGATCGTGATTCTCGATGATGTGTTCGCCCAGCTTGACGAGTCCCGGCGCGAGCAGATTCTGGATTTCGCCAGACGGCAGGATCAGGTGCTGATCACCGTCGCCGCGGCCAGCGACATTCCCGCAACGCAGGCGCATATGATCGACGTGGCCGCATTACGCGATCATGCCGACGATGACGATGCGTTGGGTGCGCTGATGGCCACACTGGCGGCAGGACGGAAGGCGGAAGAGCGCTGATGACGAATCCTCCCGTATGCGACATACTCAAGCTGGACCAACGCAAGTTGCCTGCGGAGGTGTTCGAACGCGTCTCACATCGTGCGGGACTGCTGAAGGAACGTGAACGCAAGGCGAGACTGGCGTGGGAAAATTTCGGCAAACCCGGGCGGGATCCGCAGAAAATAGGCAACATCTTCGGCTTGATCGCAACCCAGGGCAAGTGGACGCCACATCTGAAAATCGCGCAGATGCAGAATCATTGGGACCAGGTGGTCGGTCGGGAGAACGCCATGCACACCTATCCGGTATCCCTGCGTGACGGCATCCTGACGATTCGCTGCGACAGTCCGGCGTGGACTACCACGATGAACTATATGATTCCCAAGCTCACGCGCATCATCCGCGAAAAACTCGAAGGACTGACCATCAACGAGGTGCGGGTGACGGGCCCACAGCAGCAGTCATTCAGCCGTGGGCGGATTTCTCGGCGTACCCGCTACTGAATCTCCGTTGGTTTCACGCGCATCGGGGCGGTGCCTTCCCCACTTTCCATGAACAAGCGGCGAAATCGGCTCTATTCCGAGGAATAGTGCCTCTATTGAGGTGTCCCCCTCCATGAGTAGAATATCAAGCAGTGTATGTAAACGCCTAGAAGGGGCCTTTATTTGCGTTCTAGGTGGTATCGCCCGCGCAAATGACCTTCATCGGCGGGAAAAATGCAGGAAGGAATCTCTGTGGCAGACCTTGACGCGGATTCGCTGAACGAATCAGCTGAAAACACGCAGGAAGATCAGATTCAGAACGATCAGCTCGAAGATGCGCAGCTCGACGACTCATTGTCGCCCGAACACTATGACGCCTCCGATCTGAGGGTGCTGGAAGGCCTTGAGGCGGTGCGTATCCGTCCGGGCATGTATATCGGCTCCACCGGCCCACGCGGCCTGCACCATCTGGTCTATGAGATCGTCGACAACTCCGTCGATGAGGCTTTGGCCGGCTATGCGTCGCATATCGAGGTGACGATTCTGCCGGACGGTGGCGTACACGTGGTCGACGACGGACGAGGCATCCCGGTCGACGAAGTGCCTGGCGAGGGCGTTTCCGGCGTGGAGACCGTGATGACCAAGCTGCACGCAGGCGGCAAGTTCGGCGGCGGCGGATATGCGGTCTCCGGCGGTCTGCACGGCGTGGGCATCTCCGTGGTGAATGCGCTGTCCACCCGCGTCGACATCGAAGTGCGTCGTCAGGGCTTCCACTGGACACAGACCTACGTCGACCAGAAGCCGACCGCCCGTCTGGCCAAGGGCGAGCCGATGGCCGAAGGTGAATCCACCGGTACCTCCGTGACCTTCTGGGCCGACGGCAAGATTTTCGAAACCACCACCTACGATTTCGAAACCCTGCGCAATCGTTTCCAGCAGATGGCCTTCCTGAACAAGGGACTGAAGCTCTCCCTGACCGATCTGCGCGAGCCTGATCAGGCGGGCGACGAGGTCGCCGGTGAGCTTGACGAGACCGAAACCAAGCATCAGACCGTCACCTACCAGTACAACGAAGGCATCAAGGACTACGTCGGCTATCTGGTCAAGTCCCGCAAGGCGACGCCGGTCGAAGAGGACGTCATCGATTTCGAGGCGGAAGATCTGAAAATCGGCATTTCCGCGGAAATCGCCATGCAGTGGACCACCGCCTATTCAGAAGCCGTGCACACCTTCGCCAACACCATCTCCACCACCGAAGGCGGCACCCACGAGGAAGGTTTCCGAGCGGCGTTGACCTCGCTGATCAACCGGTACGCCCGAGAGAAGAACATTCTCAAGGACAAGGATGAGAACCTCTCCGGCGACGATGTGCGCGAAGGCCTGACCGCAGTAGTGTCCGTCAAGCTCACAACCCCGCAGTTCGAAGGCCAGACCAAGACCAAGCTCGGCAATTCCGAGGCCAAGACCTTCGTGCAGCGTGTGATGACCGACAAGCTTGGCGATTGGTTCGACGCCCACCCGAGCGAAGCCAAGAACATCATCCAGAAGGCCATCGAGGCCTCCCGTGCGCGCATCGCGGCCAAGAAGGCACGTGAGAACACACGTCGCAAGTCGATTTTCGAATCGGCCGGCATGCCCGACAAGCTTAAGGACTGCCAATCCAACAATCCTGAGGAATGCGAGCTGTTCATCGTGGAGGGTGATTCCGCAGGCGGCTCCGCAATCCAAGGGCGCAACCCGATCACGCAGGCCATTCTGCCGCTGCGAGGAAAGATCCTCAATACCGAGCGCGCCAGCCTGGACCGTATGATGAAGTCCGAAACCATCGAATCGCTGATCACCGCCGTCGGCGGCGGATATGGCGAGGATTTCGATCTGAGCAAGGTACGGTATCACAAGGTCATCATCATGGCCGATGCCGATGTGGATGGCGCACATATCGCCACCCTGAATCTGACACTGTTCTTCCGCTACATGCGGCCGATGATCACCGCCGGCTACGTGTACGTGGCCATGCCGCCGCTGTACCGTCTGAAGTGGACCAAGGGTGCGCACGACTTTGTGTACACCGACGCCGAACGTGACCGTGTGCTCGCCGAAGGCAAGGCCGCCGGCCGTCAGCTGCCGAAGGGTGAGGGCATCCAGCGCTATAAGGGTCTGGGTGAGATGAGCTATCAGGAACTGTGGGAAACCACCATGGATCCGGAACATCGCATCCTGAAGCAGGTGCAGATCGAGGATGCGGCCGCGGCCGACGAAACCTTCTCCATGCTCATGGGAGACGAAGTCGAACCACGCCGTCTGTTCATCCAGCGCAATGCCAACAAGGTCAGTTGGATCGACGCATAAGGGATTTCAAGGCAAGGATTAGAAATTGGCAGACGAAAACAACAACAACGAAGAGGGCCAGTTCGTGCCTGACGGCTCCATGGAACCGCTAAGCCCGCAAGAGGCCGACAACACCGATTACGGCCTGATGACCGGCGAACGCATCCAGAAGAAGGACCTGCGTCAGGAAATGCGCGACTCCTATCTGTCGTACGCCATGTCAGTGATCGTGGACCGTGCATTGCCGGACGTACGCGATGGCCTGAAGCCGGTGCATCGTCGCGTGATCTACGCGATGTACGACGGCGGATACCGCCCCGATCGTGGCTATTCCAAGTGCGCCCGCGTGGTCGGCGAGGTCATGGGTAAGTACCATCCGCACGGCGATTCCGCCATCTACGACACTTTGGTGCGTATGGCGCAGTCCTGGTCGATGCGCTACATGCTCGTCGATGGACAAGGCAACTTCGGCTCCCCCGGCGACGATCCGGCAGCGGCAATGCGTTACACCGAATGCCGTATGGCGCCTCTTGCCATGGAGATGGTGCGCGATATCGACAAGGACACCGTCGACTTCCTACCGAACTACGATGGCAAGACCCAGGAGCCGACCGTGCTGCCGGCCCGCTTCCCGAACCTGCTCTGCAATGGATCGTCCGGCATCGCCGTCGGCATGGCCACCAATATCCCGCCGCACAACATGCGTGAGGTGGCCGAAGGCGTGCATTGGGCACTGGACCATCCGGAAGCCAGCCGCGAAGAACTGCTCGACAATCTGATCCGCATTATCAAGGGGCCGGATTTCCCTACCGGTGCGACGATTCTCGGTCACAAGGGCATCGAACAGGCCTACCGTACCGGTCGAGGCCTGATTACCATGCGTGCGGTCGTGAACACCGAGGAAATCAAGGGCCGCATGTGCCTGGTGATTACCGAACTGCCATATCAGGTGAACCCGGATCGACTGGTCGTATCCATCCGTGAAGCGGTGCGTGACGGCAAAATCCAAGGCATCGCCGATATGCGTGACGAAACCTCCGGACGTACCGGTCAGCGACTCGTGCTCGTACTCAAGCGTGACGCCGTGCCGAAGGTGGTTCTCAACAATCTGTATAAGCACTCGCAGCTGCAGCAGACTTTCGGTGCCAACATGCTGGCACTGGTCGACGGCGTGCCGCGTACATTGAGCTTGGACGCGTTCATCCGCCACTGGGTGAGCCATCAGCTTGACGTGATCGCACGTCGTACCGCATACCTCAAGCGTGAGGCCGAGGAGCGCGACCACATCCTGCAGGGCTATCTGAAGGCCCTTGACATGATCGATGAGGTGATCGCCCTCATTCGCGCCTCCGAATCCGCTGAGACCGCCCGTACGGGCCTTATGGACCTGCTTGATGTGGATGAGGTGCAGGCCGACGCCATTCTGGCCATGCAGCTACGCCGACTGGCCGCATTGGAACGTCAGAAGATCCTCGACGAGCACAATGAGCTCATGCGCAAGATCGCCGACTACAACGACATCCTCGCCAAGCCGGAACGCCAGCGCAAGATCGTGGGTGACGAACTCGACGAAATCGTCGCCAAGTACGGCGATGAACGCCGCACCCGGATTCTGCCATACTCCGGCGAAATGAACGTCGAAGACCTGATCGCTGAAGAGAACGTGGTCGTGACCGTGACCCATTCCGGCTTCATCAAGCGCACCAAGGCCGACGAGTACCGTGCGCAGCACCGTGGCGGTAAGGGCATCAAGGGCGCCAAGCTGCGTGAGGATGACGTGGTCGATCACTTCTTCCTGACCAGTACGCACAACTGGCTGCTGTTCTTCACCAACAAGGGTCGCGTATACCGGCTGAAGGCCTACGAGCTGCCGGAGGGATCGCGTGATTCCAAGGGTCAACATGTGGCCAACCTGCTGCAGTTCGGTCCGGATGAGGCCATTCAGACCGTATTGTCGATTCCGAACTACGAGGTGGCCAAGTATCTTGTGCTTGCCACCCGTTCCGGCAAGGTCAAGAAGACCGCGCTTGCCGAATACGACTCCCCTCGTCAAGGTGGTCTGATCGCAGTGCGATTGATGACCGACGAGAACGGCGAGAACGCCGACGAGCTGATTGGCGCTGCACTGTGTAACGCCGAAGACGACATCATCCTCGTCTCCAAGCTGGGCATGAGCCTGAAGTTCCAGGCCGATGACGAGCAGCTGCGTCCAATGGGCCGCCAGACCGCAGGTGTGCAGGGCATGAAGTTCCGCGAAGGCGACGAGCTGCTGGCCATGGACGTGGTCTGGGGCGATTCCGACAAGGATCTGCTCGTGGTCACCAATGAAGGCTTCGCCAAGCGTACGGCCATCAGCGAATATCGTTTGCAAGGCCGTAACGGCTACGGCGTCAAGGCCGTGCAGTTAGCCGAAGGCCGTGGCTCCCTGGTGGGCGCCGTGATCGTGGAGGAAGATGACCAGGTCATGGCCATCATGAAGTCCGGCAAGGTCATCCGTTCCAACGTCGCCGAAGTCAAGCGCACGGGCCGCAACACCCAAGGCGTAACGCTCGCGAAGCCCGACAAGAACGACGAAATCATCTCCATCGCCCGTAATGAGGAGAAGGAGAACGAAGACGATGAGCCAGCCGAAGGAGCCCCTGCGGAAGCGGTGGATGGGCAGGCCGTCACCACTCAATCAGGCGAGAATGTAGAGGCCTCGGCCAAGACCGAGTAATCGTCGGCAAACACTGGTAGCCTCAGCCTAAGAAGCTGGGCATAACCTTGCAAGGAGCAACGATGAGCGAGAACATGGAAGAACAAGAGCCGAGCGTACAGTCTCCGGCATCCGAAGCTCAGGAAACCGAAAACCACGCCCCTCGCGTGGCCCGTTCCGCTTCGAGCCAGCCGCTGATCGGCGCCGAGCAGGTACGTGCCCATGAAGGTGCGGTCAAATCGGTGCAGGGCAAGAGCCGTCGTGGTGCGCCTCGTGCACGCCGCATGAGTCTATCCCTGACGCGTATCGATGCATGGTCGGCGGCGAAGGTGGCATTCATGCTTTCCATCGCCGGAGGCATCATTCAGATCGTTGCCGCGGCACTGCTGTGGATGATGCTGAATGTGGTCGGCGTGTTCGACCAGGTGACGCAGATTGTGTCTTCCACTGGCTTGGATGCCGGCGGATTCGACTTGGACAACGTGCTGTCACTGAGCACGGTGCTGAGTGCGGTCACCATCTTCTCGATCATCGAGGTGATACTGATTACCGTGCTGGTGACCATCGTCACGTTGCTGTACAACGTGGTGAGCACGCTGGTGGGCGGCATCCACGTGACTTTGGGCGATGACTGATCCGGACGCACGCCAACAAGCGTAAGAAGGCGGCACTTCCTTTCGGAGGTGCCGCCTTCTTCGTATTCACATATGCCCCGCTGGTGTTTGCCGCCGTGTTTGTCCGATTCTGGAGAATCGGACAATGAGAGCGTGAAAAGCACCCCACGGATGTCCGATTCTCCAGAATCGGACATGTAAGGCATCAACAAATGGTCTTAAGTGTCCGAAAATCCAGAATCGGACATCTTGGACAGATAACACAATGCCGATCCACGCGGATAGAGAGGAATCGATCCGCGTGAACCGGCAAGTTCGGTTGAGTGGGCTATCGGACTAGAGCACGCCCTGAGCGACCATGGCGTTGGCTACCTTGACGAAGCCGGCCGCGTTGGCTCCGAGCATCAGATCGCCTTCATGGCCGTATTCCTTGGCTGCGGCCAAGGAGCTGGCTACGATGTTCTCCATGATGGACTTCAGCTTGTCATCCACCTCTTCAAAGCTCCATGAGAGACGGTAGGAGTTCTGGCTCATCTCGAGACCGGAAACTGCCACACCTCCAGCGTTAGCGGCCTTGGCGGGGCCATAGAGCACGTTATTGGACTGGTAGACGGCAATCGCCTCTGGAGTGGACGGCATATTCGCGCCTTCGCATACCACGGTGCAGCCATTGGCCACGAGTGTCTTGGCGGATTCCTCGTCAATCTCGTTCTGAGTGGCGCATGGCAATGCGATGTCGCACGGAACCGTCCACACACCTTTGCAGCCCTCGTGATATTCGGAGCCCGGCACACGCTCGGCGTATTCCTTGATACGGCCACGATGACCCAGCTTGATGTCCTTGACCACATCAAGCTGAATGCCATTCGGATCGTAGATGTAGCCGTTGGAGTCGGATGCGGTCACGACCTTCGCACCGAGAGCCTGAGCTTTCTCCGTGGCGAAGATGGCCACATTGCCCGATCCGGAAATGGCTACGGTCTTGCCTTCGAAGGAATCATTCTTCAGCACTCGCAGGGCCTCTGCGGTGTAGTAGCACAGACCGTATCCGGTGGCCTCGGTGCGTGCCAGAGACCCGCCGAACTCGAGGCCCTTGCCCGTGAGTACGCCGGAGTATTCGTCGCGGATACGCTTGTACTGGCCGAACAGGTAGCCGATCTCACGGCCGCCGACGTTGATATCGCCTGCCGGAACATCGGTGAACTGGCCGATATGGCGGCATAGTTCGGTCATAAAGGCCTGACAGAAACGCATGACTTCGGCATCGGACTTGCCCTTCGGGTCGAAGTCGGAACCGCCCTTGCCGCCGCCCATCGGCAGGGTGGTCAGGGAATTCTTGAGAATCTGTTCGAAGCCGAGGAACTTGATCACGCCTTCGTTCACGCTCGGATGGAAGCGCAGACCACCCTTATACGGTCCGATTGCGGAATTGAACTGGACGCGATAGCCGCGGTTGACCTGCACCTTGCCTTCATCATCGGTCCAAGCGACACGGAATTTGACCACGCGCTCCGGCTCGACAAGGCGTTCAAGCACGCCTGCCTTCTCATATTCCGGATGCTTCGCAACTACTGGTTCAAGGCTTTCGAAAACCTCAAGAACGGCCTGCAGGAATTCCGGCTGGTCGCCATCACGTTGTTCGACCTGTGTGTATACGCGCTTGACGTACTCGTCAGTGAGCATATTCTTCCCCTTCGGGATAGTTGGGTTATCAATAAGACGGTCTCATTCTAGGTATGCAAGGTTGGACGTCACAAGATATTGCTCAGGATTTGGCTGAGAGTTTGATGTCCGATTCTCCAGAATCGGACATCCAGACACGGTCCGGGGGCCTGTGAATGTCCGATTCTGGAGAATCGGACAGATTGAGTTTGGCGTATAAACAGACACGGTAAGGTTGATAGCAGGACGATTGATATGAAACGCAAGGGGTTATGGGTCGGATGAGTGCGAACAAAGCGGGCCGAAAGGCAAGCATGGGAGACGTGGCCGCAGCGGCCGGCGTTTCCAAAACCACCATCTCACGGTATCTGCATGGCGAATTCGGTTACATGTCGGAACAAACCAAAGCGAAAATCGAGGGTGTCATCAAAGAGCTTGGATACCGTCCGAACAAAATGGCCCAAAGTCTCAAGGCTACGGTCAGCCATATGGTCGGTGTGAGCATAGCGGATATGGGCAACCCTTTCAGTTCCCTGCTGATCAAAGGGATCCAGGAAGAATGCCGAGCGCGCGATGTGCAGTTGCTGGTCAGCGATTCCAACAATCAACCCACATTGGAGCGGGCCAATATCGAATCGTTGCTCGATGCGCAGGTTGACGGACTGATTGTCAATACGGTCGGCAATAACGATGACTGGTTGGTGCGATTTCATGATCGCGCGAATCGCAAACCGGTGGTGATGCTTGATCGCATTGTGCTGCCGTTGATTTATGACAGCGTTACCAATAACAATGACGCTGCGGTGCGTGAGATGCTGGAATACCTGAAAGGGCAAGGATTCGCATATGTCGTGTTCGTAATGCGTCCTGGCGAGGGCATCAGTACTCGTACCGCGCGTCGTCAGGCAGTGGAACGGTATTGCGATGATTTGGGCCTTGGCGGTGAAGTGCTGGTCTATGACGACGGGATTGATGGACTGCGTTCGAGAATCGCCAACCTGTTGGAATTGTGCGGAGATCGGAAGGCATGTCTGTTCGCCAACAACGACGAAAGCATGCGGGACATACTGGAAGCTACCTCAGCGGGACTGCGAAGGCGTGTGGGTGTGTGCTCGTTTGCCGATGAACATTGGGCCAAATACAGCGGTCCCGGCATCACGTGTCTGGATCAAGAGCCCATGCTGATGGGCCGCAGAGCTGCGCAAAAGCTGTTCGCACGTATCTATGACGGGTCGGAGGAACCGTGTTCCTTGGATGAGGTACCGGCCAGACTATGCATCTTCGCATCGACTGAAATCTAATTGATCGGATTCCTTTTCAGCGGGAAGGGAATGTGCTGTAAATAAGCGGAACACGCCGTAGTTAACCGGTAAACAAAATCTGCTGTATGCTCATAGTTAACCGGTAAACGAAACCGATAAACTAAAACGGTGCACTATCCTATCTGATGCATTGACCCCATCCATTACCAGCTCAAGGAGGAGCGGAACATGATCATATGGATCATGGGCATATTGCTGATTGCCTCATTCATCTGCTTTGTCATCTACGCGATGAAAGGCGGTAATCTCACCATTGGATTCTTCATTCTCACCATTGTGTGGACCCTCGTTTATTTCCTGGGAATACCATTCGGCATAGGAAAGCCGTTCGATGTCATCGAGGAGACCTTCGCTCAGCCGGCGTTGACCTACGGTTCCACCATCATCCAGATCATTTGCGGTGCATGGTTCGGACGTGTGCTGGTCGACACCGGCATCGCGGCCTCCATCTCATACCGCACAGCCAAGGTCGGTGAGAAGAGTCCGGTGCTGGCCACCATCTGCATGGCTCTGGTCACCTGTCTGATTTTTACCAGTGCGTATGGGGTGGGGTCCGCCATAGCCATCGGCGTGATCCTGTTCCCGATTCTTGGTCGTCTCGGTGTCCCCAAACGTATCGCGGTACCGGTATTCACGCTCTCCATCGGTGCGGCAATGTGGATCAATAGCGTGTTGTTCGTACAATTTGCGGCCTTCTATCAGGACTACAAGTCTCCTGACGGGCAGATCGTGGAATGGGGAAACCACTACCTGCGCTTCGGCATCTCGGCCATGGTCGTGCAGATGATCGGCGTAATCATTTTCATCCTGATCAATACCAAATCCATCAAAAACGGCAAGCCATATGAAGTGGGGGACCCTGCCGACCAGGCAGCTGAAATCCCCCAGGTGCCGATTTGGACCTATGTGTTGCCTATAGTACCGGTCGCCCTGAGCATCATCTTCGAATGGGATGCTGTTCCGGCGCTATTCCTGGCTTCCATTGTCGCCTTCTTGGGAACCGGACATATGAAAACCTACAGAGGATTCGTACGCATCCTCAATTCCACTGCGAAAACTGCCATTGGCGACATCGGTAGCCTGATCATCATGTTGCTCGTGCTGCGTTTCTTCCAACATGCAGCGGTTACCGTCATGGCCGACTTCGGTCCGGCACTGACTTCCGTAGTGCCCAACAACGAATTGATTCTTGCCGTCACGGTGTGCATTCTTGCACCGCTTGCCCTTTTCCGCGGTCCTCTGGAACTGTATGGCGCTGGTTCGGCCGTTATCAGCATTCTGATGGGCATGGGCATCTTTAACGCATGGTTCCTGTTCGCACTGCTCGTGGTACCGTCCATGACCTGCATCTCCAGCTGTGTGACGCAGTCGTGGAATATGTGGGCGGTCGAATACAACGAACTCGAACCCAAAACCTTCCTCAAGAACGGCGTGCCGGTGTACTGGCTATGCACATTCCCCATCATGGGGCTCGCCTCCCTGCTGCTGTTCTGAATGCACATAACCTCGCCGGTTGTTCGAATCATCCTGTGACGGATGACCGGCACCACCACATGAGAATCAAGGATTTCAATCATGAACATTATCGGTATCAACACCCTCGTCTACATGGATGCACTGCGTGACGGTGCCACACAATCCGAGCTGCTCGGCAGCATCGCGGAACTTGGCGTCACCCTTGCTGAAGTCCGCCGTGAATACATCGCCGGAGACGACGAATTCAACGCCATCGCAAACGCTGCGCGGATCAACGGTCTGCGGCTGTTCTATTCCGTTCCGGAATCCATCACAGTCAACGGTGACGTCAATCCCAGATTCGAAGAGTTCCTTGATGAGGCGCAACGTATGGGCGCATCCAATGTGAAATTCAATCAGGGAGACATCAACAATGTGGATTTGGAGGTGTTGCGGCGTATCGATGAGTCATCGGCTGCGCACGGCGTGACTTTGACCATCGAAAATGATCAGACGCCGGAAAACGGTACCTTCGCATGTACCAGCGCATCACTCGACCATATCGTCGCCAATGGTGGCAAGGTGGGCTACACCTTCGATCTGGGCAACTGGTATTGGCGCGACGAAGATGCCGTCCGAGCCTTCGACAGGCTGTTGCCCTACATCACCGTCTTCCATTTGAAGAATGTCAACGGGGCTTCCGACAAGACGCAACTTGCGACGACCATGCTCGAAGACGGCGTGATCGACTGGAAGAAGATGCTGCAACGTCTACCGGAAACGGTGCCGGTCTTCCTGGAATTCCCGATTCCATCGGATCGACTCGCTGAGCAGCTATCCATCGTACGCAATGCCGTCAATCAAGCATCGCACTGAACCCCTTATGAAATTTTCCGTACAACTTCCATAGAACCGCGAAATGAAGGAACTGCAATGTCTGAAGTCATGACCATCGGCGAACCCATGGTAAATCTCATCGTCGATTCGCAAGAAACCTATCTGGAAGCCCGTACACTCCCACGGGAGATGGCAGGCGCGGAATTCAACGTGGCCATCGGCGTAACGCGCCAAGGGCATTCCATACGCTATGTGACCACGCTCGGCAACGATTGGCAGGGCGATCTCATCCTCGACTATATGAATGGCATCGGTATTGATACGCGTAACATTCGCCGCGTATCCGAATCCGCAACAGGATACCAGCTGAAGGTGCGATCCAGTGATGGCGAGCCGAAAGTCATTTATTTCCGTTCCGGTTCGGCTGCTTCGCGGACCACGCCGGATATTGTTGATGACATTGATTTCGACGGCATCAAGATTCTGCATATCACAGGTATATTTTCAGCGTTGGCGCCGAACACGTACGACACGGTGACCCGACTGGTGGATACGGCGAAACAGCATGGCGTGACCGTGCTATTCGACCCGAATCCCCGGCCTACACTATGGCCCAGCGAAGAGGCCATGATTGATGCCACTAACAAGCTGGCTGCAAAATCCGATGTGTTCATGCCTGGGTTGGAGGAAGGTCGGCTATTCTCCGGCAAGACCGGACCACGCGACATTGCCGAGTGGTACCTCGATATGGGCATAGGCAAGGTCATCATCAAATTGGGCGATGTCGGCTCCGTACTGTTTGAAAGGACCTCGGACGGCGACTTGAGTGAAACGGTCGTACCTAGTTTCGTCGTAAACGTCGTCGATACCGTCGGCGCGGGAGATGGATTCGCATCGGGCGTCATCACGGCTTTGCTGGAAGGGCTCGACAATGAGCGGTTGTTGGAACGAGCCAATGCGGTCGGGGCCATTCAGGTCACCAGCGTTTCCGATTCCGAAGGTCTGCCGACATCCGAGGAATTGCGCGAATTCATCGCATTGACCCCGCGTAAGGAAATCTCGTTGTAAGTGTCCCGACACTCACAATGCAACATGCAACATATGTGGCATGGCCAATGGAAGGATCATCATGAAACTACAGGTTGCTATCGATCGCGTTCCCATGGAACGTGCCATGGAAATCGTGAAGAACATCACCTCTGAAGCGAACATCATCGAAATCGGTACTTCTCTTACCAAGGAATTCGATATGCGTGCTCTACGGCCCGTTATTGAGGCCGCGGAAGGTGTCGCCGTGCTCGGAGACATCAAGACCTGCGACGAGGGCAAATATGAATTCGATCTCGGCTACCGATGCGGATTTTCGTATCTGACGGTCATGGGGTCCGCCTCAATGGGAACGTTGGAGGCATGCGCCCACTCCGCTGCGGAACATGATGGCCTGATGATGATTGATCTGCTGGAATGCGATGAGACGCGCATTGAGCGCATTAGCGGCTTTACGGACGCGATCTACTGCTTGCACACCTCCACTGATGAGGGCTCTACTGCAGATCCCGTCGCACAGGTGCGTGCGTTCAAGACACGGTTCCCTCAAATTCAGCATCTCGCGATTGCCGGAGGTATCAAGAAACATCATCTTGCCGCCTTGTCGCAGGAAAACATCGACATCGTCATCATGGGTTCGGCCATCACCAAGGCCGACGATATTGCAATGGCATGCCGAGCATGCAGGAAGGAAATGAAATGATCGACAACAATCGCGTTCTCGAACGGATCGTCGAAGAAATCCAAGGCGTGATAGCCAGAATGGATGAAAATGACCTTGAACGGGCCATGGCATTGATTACCAAAGGTTCACGCATCTATGCGGCAGGGGAGGGACGCTCCGGTTTTCAGGCTCGCAGTTTCGCGATGCGCATGATGCATATCGGCTATACGAGCTACATGATGGGGGAAACCATCTGTCCGTCCATGCGTGAGGGTGACGTATTGCTGGCCATCTCCGGTTCCGGTAAAACCCGGCGTACCGTGGAAGACGCCGAAGCCGCCAAAAAACTTGGCGTACGAGTGATAGCAGTAACCTCCAAATCGGATTCTCCCCTTGCTTCCGTGGCGGATGCCGTAATTGTGGTGCCGGGGCGGGTAAAGGGCGAATCCAGTGGTTCCATCCAGCTGTTGAGCTCGCTATTCGACCAGTCCGTGCATATCGCGCTCGATGCGCTATGTCTGATGTTGTCTCGTCGAGATGACGTGTCCGATGCCGACGCCAATGCCAACCATGCCAATGTGGAGTGAATACATGCGTTGAGTGAGGCATTGACACCGCATGGGAAACGTGACGATGTTCCGCTGTGAAACAAGCAGGTATACAACGGCGGAGCATCGTCATTTTTGTTATGTCTGGATGTCCGATTCTCCAGAATCGGACATCCAGACACGGTCCGGGAGCCTGTGGATGTCCGATTCTGGAGAATCGGACAGATTGCCTTAGCGTATGTTTCCTATAGGATTGGGGGATGGAAGACTGCGGAGGGGTTAATGAAGGTGTCTTCCGAAAATAAGAAGAACAATAACGGGAAACCCGGGAGGAATCATGATTGAAGGATTCAAGAAGTTCATTGCGCGCGGCAACATGATCGACATGGCGGTCGGCGTCGTTATGGGCGGTGCCGTCACCACTGTGGTCAACGCGATTGTGGACAGCGTCATCAACCCATTCATCGCCATGATCTTCGGCAAACCGAATATGGACGGTTTGCTGGCGATCACGTTCAACGGTGCGACCGTGTCGTTCGGCGCGGTGCTCGGCGCGATCCTGAACTTCCTGATCATCGCCGTCGCCGTGTATTTCTGCATTCTGGTACCCATCAATAAGTTCCGTGATGTGACCGAGGCGCTGCTGGCCAAGACCAAGCTTGCCGAAGACAAGAAGGCCGAAGAAGAGGCTGCCGCCGAAACGACCGCCGAAGAGCAGACGGTGCAACTGCTTCAGCAGATTCGCGACGAACTCGCCAAGCAAAACGCGGCTCATATCTGACGATAGACCGGCCTTCTCCACCTCAAACGACACCTAAACGGGTACCGATTCAGGTACCCGATACGGCCAATCCGGCTACGTTCGTAGCGATGCCGGTCGTTGGAGAAAAACAACGCAAAACGTTGGGAATACAGGGACTCATGTCGGGCCGATAGGAAATGAAAAAAGGCTTCCGATTGCTCGGAAGCCTTATCTGTGGAGCCAGAGGGGAAGTAGTCGAACTTGGCGGCTTCCCCTTCAGCAAAAGGGTCTTCCGCCTCCTCGTTCAGTACCTCCATGGGCACCTCGCGGTTGTCCTCTGAGTACCAAGACGTCACCACGAGCCTGTCCTCGTGCAGATAGATTTTGTCGACAAAGTATTCCAGAACGGAGTCTCTCACCTCTGGGTTGTCGAAGTCTGCATGGAGGAACCTGTCGAAGTACGTCCTTATCGAGTGCTCGTCCTCGAAGAGCGACTGCCTGACCGTCTCAGCCTCTATAGCGTCATTCAGGGCGTCCTTGCGCTCCTGAAGCTCCGCCATGCGCTTCTGGGTAGCCTCGTTGAATATATCCGCTTCTATCGCCTTGACGAAGTTGGCAAGCCCTTTCTCAACGTCCCTGCGCTGCTGCTCAAGGCTCGCGAGGTACTCAGTGCTCTTGTAGTGCCCTTCGTAGTACTTGGCTGCGTCCACGGCAATTGAGGCGAGGTTCTCGCTATCATCCAACAGCCCTTTGAGAACGCCCGTGACGGCATCCTCTATCCACTCCTTGCGCACAGGCTTCTTCGTGCACCTCTTCGCCCTCTGCGCCTTGCAGTAGTAGTAAATAGTGCTTAGCCCCCGTCTTGCTCGTGCCAGAGACGCCTTGCATGGAGCCTCCGCACTCGCCGCAGTAGAGCTTGCCCGTAAGCCAGTAGCGCGGCGCATCCTGCACCTGGACACTTGCCCTTTTCCTCGAACCGTTGCGCTTGTTCTCGGCGAGCCTCCGCTGCGCCCTGTCGAACAGCTCCTCATCCACAATCTGCGGCATCCCGCCCTCGACGGTGATGCCACCGTGGCGGTACTCGCCGATATACGCCCTGTTCTTGAGCAGCTTGTTCATGGTCTTGACGCCGAAGAGCGCACCGCGCGTCGTCCGAAGCCCCTTGGCGTTGAAGTCGTCGCAGATGGACTGCATCGCCTCCCCGTCCGCGTAGCGCGTGAACATGTCCAGCACGAAAGGGGCCACAGAGCCGTCAACCACGTAGTGCTTCTCATCGTCCACGCCTAGCCCCACACCCTGTGTCCGTTGTAGAGGGCGTGCTCGGCGTTGTAGGTCATGCCACGTCTGATGTTGACGGACAGCTGTCTTGAGTAGAACTCGGCCATACCCTCCATCATCGTCTCCATGAGCACTGACTCGGGCGAGTCGTCTGGAGTAGGCTCTGCAATGAGGCAGATGCGACAGCCCGCGTCGCGAATCCGCCGCTTGGCGTCCGCAAGCTCGAAGCGGTCACGCCCCAGCCTGTCCGTCTTCCACAGGATGACGGCGGCTGGTCTTATCGCACCCACTTCAGAGAGCATGAGCTGGTACTGCGGACGGTCGCTCGTCGTGCCCGACATGGCGGCGTTCTCGTACTCTTTCACGATGTTGTAGCCATGAGCCTTGTCGAACGCCTGCGCCTGCTCCCTCTGCTGGTCTATCGACGCCTCGTTCTGGCTATGGGAAGAGAAACGATAGTAGGCTATGGCGAGGTTATTGTCGTTCTGCGTGAAACTCTTCTTAGTCATTACTTGTTGCCTTTGGAGCGGTTATGCGTCTTGCACAGCATCTGGCAATTAGACTCGTCGGTGGAGCCACCGTGGCTCCAAGCGGTCACGTGGTCGGCGTCCATCTCGCTCATCTTGTAGATGCGCTTGGAGTTGTTATCGTCACCGAGGGCGCACAGCGGGCAGTTCGATGTGCCCTCCGCCTCCTTGGTCTGCCTGTCGTACACGCGCTTCTTGGTCTTCTGGTCGAAGACCCTCACGTTGAGCAGCGTCTTGTCGTTCTCTCCGCCGAGGACGTACTCGAAGATGCCCCTCTTGTTGGTCACCTGCGAGTCGTCTAGCAGGGCGTCCACGCGTGCCTTGACCTTGGACTTCGTGTAAGCCCTTGTGTGGTAGGCCTTGTAGAGACTGCCCCAGTCCTGCCCGCACATCTCGCTTCCCGTGTAGTCGAACACGGAGTCCACCCAGCCGATGACGGTGTCGAAGTGGTCCTTTAGCTGCTCGATGTTGTCGTCGTTCCTGTGGGCGGCCATGTACTCGTCGATCTTGCCGCCGCTCACCCAATCCAGAGCGGTCT
>ERZ773269.409-NODE-409-length-51245-cov-5.007287_pt1 | contig 51245 bp, 50 predicted proteins | sample MGYA00511958_ERZ773269 | MGnify/ENA primary metagenome ERZ773269 (study PRJEB29015, sample SAMEA2737761) | human gut metagenome | biome: human gut; feature: human-associated habitat; material: faeces | place: China | collected 2012 ... | reverse complement strand
TTAGTCCGTGTTGTGGTCATGATGAGGCAGTAAATTTACCTCTCCCACAGTATGTTAATAGCATACCTTAAAAAAATACCATAATTAGGCGGGCATTTCAAGCCTGGATGTTGCCCTTTCCGCGAAGCAACTGCTAATGGGGCGGCCCCTCGCGAAGTTCAACTATTCCACCGTGTCGACCTGGTCAAAGCCTAATTCGGCAGACGTTTCCCGGCCAAACATTTCGACATTGACCTTCAGCTTCTGCTTTTCATGGTCGACTTCGGTAACCTTCCCGGTCAGGTCAGCGAACGGTCCGGCAATTACCTTGACGGTGTCGCCTTCCTTGACGTCAATATCACTGACGGTAATGTCAGCCCCCATCCGCTTCATAATCCGTTCTACTTCATCGGGAAGCAGTGGCGTTGGCTTGGAACCACCACCGTGAGAACCCAAGAATCCGGTTACCCCTGGCGTGTTCCGGGCGATGTACCACGCTTGGTCAGTCATGATCATTTCGACCAGGACGTAACCGGGGAAAGTATTTTCAGTGACCTCTTTAGCCTGGCCATCCTTAACTTCCCGAACCGTTTCTTCCGCAACCACTACCCGAAAGATGTAGTCCTGCATCCCCATTGATTGGGCCCGTGACTCCAAGTTGCTCTTCACCCGGTTTTCGTAACCAGAGTAGGTATGCAGCACATACCAACGTTTTTCATGCGATTCCACGATGAATCCTCCTCTTTGATTTAACTTTTGCCAAAATAAAAAAACTTCGTATCTCCACGAAGCTCATCACAGTTAGTATAACAGACCACTATTTGTTTTGCCACTATTGTTAAACAAATAGCTTCATAAATGATTGAATTAACCAGTCGAAGAGGGCAAAGAACAGGACGAAAAATAGGGTCAGGGAAATAACAATTGTCGTATCCCGCCGGTTTTCCCGTGCCGTTGGCCAAACAACCAGCTTCATTTCATGATTAACACTTTTAATAAATCGAATCAAGTGCATAGTATCCTCCACTATTTACTCTCGCGGTGCAATGTATATTCCCCGCAATGTTTGCAAAACTTGCGCAGCTCTAACCGGGCTTGGCGGTGTGGATTAGCGGCCACCGTATAGTTCCGCGCCCCACACTTGGTACATTCCAAGGCCACCTTCTTTCGGGACATACTAACACCTCCACGTACAATATAGACTATCACGGATCCCCAGGGAAAAGCAAGCTAACCGGGCTTATAAGGGGTGCCGGGAATTAAAGCCCTGGTAAATCAACAGACTGGCGGCAACACTGGCATTAAGGCTCTGAACGTGGCCAATCATCGGAATCGTCAGCATCTCGTCGCAGCTCTTCTTGAGCAGGGGCGAAATTCCCTTGCCTTCATTACCGATTACCAGTGCAACGGCCCCATGGGCATCCCAGGTCCGGTAGTCCCGCCCCTTCATGTCAGTTCCAAAGAGCCAGACACCACGGTCTTTCAACTCCTTGGCGGTCTGAACGAGGTTAGTGACCCGGGCAACGGGTACGTGTTCCAACGCTCCCGTTGAAGTCTTCGCCACGACCGACGTCAACCCCACTGCCCGGCGCCGGGGAATGATAATCCCATGCACCCCAGCCGCATCAGCAGTTCGAATAATCGAGCCCAGGTTGTGGGGGTCCTCCAGTTCATCCAAAATCAGGAAAAACGGGTCCTCATGCTTTTGGGCGGCGTTTGCAAAGAGGTCGTCCAAGTCAGCGTACTGGTAAGCCGCCACTGCCAGCGCTACCCCCTGGTGGTTTTGGTGGTCAGTCAGCTGGTCCAGCTTCGTCTTCGGAACCGTGGAAACTACCAGACGCTTCTGCTTGGCGAGCTTAATGATTTCCGCAATCGCGTCCGCTTTCAGTCCGGCCTGGACGAATACCTTGTTAATCTCCTGGTCGGCCTTGAGGGCCATTACCGCGGGGTGGCGCCCAATAATAAAGTCAGTATTTTCAGTTTTCATGCTTTGTCCGCCCTTCTTCAACTTGTTTAATACACCATGCTGCTAGTTCAGCCAGTCGTTCCTGCTGCCCTGAAAGCTGGAGGTACCCCATCAGGGCCTCAAACCCCGTCGAAATACGGTAAGTCAGCACCGAGGTGTGCTTGGCGTGGGTGTGGCTGTTAGCGTTGCGGCCCCGTTTGAAGTAGGCCCATTCTTCCGCGGTCAAGAGCTCATCAGCCTTCATCAGGTCGATCAGCGCTGCCTGAGCCTTTGCTGAGACGTAGTGGGTCGCAATGTGCTGCAGCTTGGTGGGCTTGCTAAGCCCCGTGCTTAATAAATGCTGGCGGATAAATACTTCATAGACGGCGTCGCCAAGGTAGGCGAGCGCAATCCCGTTCAACTGCTGGTAGTTTGCTTCTTCCATACTTTTGCTTATTACTGCTCCTTCTTGTAACGCGTTCCCTGGGGAGTATCTTCAAGGATAATCCCCTGTTGCTTTAATTCATCCCGAATTTGGTCACTGCGGGCGAAATCCTTGTTCTTTCGGGCCTGGTTCCGCTCCTCAATCAGCGCCTTGATCTGCTCGTCGTCAATGTGGTTATCATGAGCAACGAGCTTGATGCCAAAAATGCTGATCAGCTGGGCCAGCTTGTCCTTGTATGCCTGGAGGGCTCCCTGCTTGACTGCTGCTTGCTGAGCGTAAGTGTTGGCCGCCTTGACCAGCTCATAAACCACGGCAATCCCGTTTTGCACGTTGATATCATCATCCATGGCCGTGGTAAAGCGCGCGGTAAAGTCTGCCAACTGCTGGGTCACCAGTGCATCGTCTCCCGTTGCCGCGTCCTGCTGCCGGTAGGTCAGGTTGTCATAAGCGGTCTGGATGTGTTCCAGGTTATTCTTAGCATCCGTCAGGTTATCCTCACTGTACTGGATAGGCCGCCGGTACTGGGTCGTTGCCATAAAGAAGCGCAGCACCTGCGGGTCGACCGTCTTGATAATGTCATGGACAGTAATGAAGTTGTGCAGGGACTTGCTCATCTTCTCGTTGTCCTTGCCAATCGTTACAAAGCCATTGTGCATCCAGTAGCGGACGAAGGGCTGGCCAGTCGCCGCTTCACTCTGGGCAATTTCATTTTCGTGGTGGGGAAATTCAAGGTCCTGCCCACCGGCGTGAATATCCAGGGTCTGACCGAGGTACTTCGTGGACATTACCGAGCACTCGATGTGCCAGCCGGGACGACCCTGGCCCCATGGGGAATCCCAGCTGATCTCACCGGGCTTGGCCGCCTTCCAGAGGGCGAAGTCCATCGGGTCTTCCTTTTTGCCAATCTCATCGGCGCTGACGTGTTCACTGGCACCAACTTCCAGGTCGTCAATCGACTGCCCAGACAGCTGACCATAGTGGGCAAACTTCCGCACCCGGTAGTAAACATCCCCGTCGCTTTCGTAAGCATACCCCTTCTCAATCAGTGTTTGGACAAAGGCAATAATGTCGGGAATATTTTCGGTTGCCCGGGGGTGCCTGGTTGCCGGTTCAATATTAACCGCCGTCGTGTCCGCCATAAAAGCCTGAATGAACTTATCCGCCAGTTGGGGCACGGTAATCCCCTGCTCATGAGCGGCCTTGATCATTTTGTCATCCACGTCGGTAAAGTTAGAAACGTAGTTGACCTGGTAGCCCTTAAACTCAAGGTAGCGACGAACGGTATCAAAGGCGATGGCACTACGCGCGTTGCCAATGTGAATATAGTTATAAACGGTGGGACCACAGACATACATATTAACAACCCCCGGGTGGAGGGGCTTAAATTCTTCTTTTTGCCGGGTTAAAGTATTGTATATCTTCAGCATTTTGATCTTCTCCCATCGTTGATTGAAATCTTCCCAATAATTTTAACACATTCGGCCTACCGGTTCGGGATTTTCTCACCATAAACAATTTTTGGAATTTTGGTCATACTTTCTTCACATTTAATTGTTACTATAATAACCGTAGCAAGGAGCAATCCTTACTACATTCAATGAAACCTATTATTTTTCAATTACTCCTCCCAATAGTAACCGAAAAAATAATAAAAATTGCGAAATCTCCCCCAAGATTATCGTAATACTCCCTAATGAGATAGCTCCCAAGCTATCTCTTTTTTTGTACTAGCTAGCCAAACAACGGCGCAGTACACAGATGGGAGCGTGAAGACGCGCAGCTAGTCTTTAGAAAGCACAAAGAGGGCTTCAGAGTTCGGCTTTGCCGAGCACTGAAGCCCCTTTGTGTACTGCGCTGTTCGCCTTTTTGTTAAAGTAATAGAGCTTATGTCACAGCCCATTTTGCTTTCGAAAGACTGGTTGTGTGCCGTCACGCACCTAGCCATTATTAATTCATCATTTTGAGACTACTTCTTGTCCTTCTTATCCTTGGCAGGGTTTTGACTATTGATTCCCTTTTGGGAGTGTACCGGCCGGGCAAAAATCATCCGCCCCGCATCCGTCTGGAGGGCGCTGGTGACCTCGACCTCAATCGGTTGGTTCATGAAGTAACGGCCATCCTCAACTACGACCATCGTGCCATCATCCAGGTAGGCAACCCCCTGCTGGCGTTCGGTCCCCTTCTTGACCACGACCACGTTGAGCTTTTCGCCCGGAATGACCCGTGGACGCAGCGACTTTGCCAGGTTATTGATGTTTAAGACATCAACGTTTTGGAACTGGATGACCTTGTTGAGGTTGTAGTCGTTAGTGACGATCGCCCCGTTAACCTTCTTGGCGAGGGCAATCAGCTTACTATCGACTTCCGGAATATCCTCAAAATCACCGTCGTACATCTCGATTGGAACGATTTTTTCCTTGCGCAGCTTATTCAAAATATCTAAGCCCCGCCGACCGCGGACCCGCTTGATGCTTTCGCCCGAGTCAGCAATGTATTGCAGCTCGTAGAGGACGAAATTCGGCACCAGTAGGGTTCCTTCTAAGAAGCCGGTCTTGACCAGGTCGTAGATCCGCCCATCAATCAGGATATTAGTGTCCAAAATCTTGTAATGGTGATAGTTGGCGTCCTGTTGCTTGATGACCTCATGCTGACCCCCGGCTTCCTTATTACGGCGCAGGGTTGCCAGGTTTTTCCAATCATCCAACCGTGAGGTCCCAATCTTAAAGCCGTAGTAACTGAAGACGACCATCAGCAGAATCGGCAAAACATTGTTGATCACCGGAATCCGTGTCCGCCAGAGGGGAATTGAAATTAGGACGGCCAGCACAAGGCCCAGGATTGTGAGCAGGGCCCCAAAGAAGATATAAATCGGGCTCTTGCTGGTCAGGTCGTGTTCCACCTGGTGAATCACGTTCAGGGTTGGCTTCATGAGTGCTAAGGATAATAACCAAAAAATAATAGCACCGATGGCAACATCCATGAAGAACAAAAGCGAACGGTCAAGTTGCCAGTTAAAAACATCCCAGAGCAGTGGCAGGTAGTAAAAACCAACCGTTGCCCCAAGCAAAATATAAATCAAGCGAATTATTCGTTTCAGCATTAATTGCATCCCTCCTTAAAATTAACCTAGCCGAGGGCCAGCCGGAGTGCTTCACGCAAAGTCGTAACCCCGACGACCTCAATCCCGGTTGGTGGTGTCCACCCCTTTAAGTTGTTCTTGGGGATGAAGATTCGTTCAAAGCCGAGCTTCTGCGCCTCAGCGACCCGCTGTTCAATCCGGTTCACCCGGCGAATTTCACCGGTCAAACCGACTTCGCCAACGAAGGCGTCAGCGGGACGGGTCCCCTTGTCCCGGTAGCTGGAAGCAATGCTGACCGCGATTGCCAGGTCGATTGCCGGTTCATCCAGCTTGACACCGCCCGCTGCTTTGAGGTAGGCATCCTGATTTTGCAGCATCAGGTTGGCCCGCTTTTCCAAGACGGCCATTATCAATGATACTCTGTTTCGACTCAAACCGGTAGCAGTTCGCTGAGCATTCCCGTAGACCGTGGGAGTCACCAGGGCTTGAATTTCTACCAGAATGGGCCGCGTCCCCTCCAGGGAAACCACTACGGAAGAGCCGGTGGCGTCACGAAGTCGTTCCTCAAGGAAAATCTCTGAGGGGTTTTGGACCTCACTGAGGCCGTTGGTGTGCATTTCAAAAATCCCCAGTTCATTGGTCGAGCCAAAACGGTTTTTGACCGAGCGGAGGATCCGGTAAGTATGGTGGAGGTCCCCTTCAAAGTAGAGCACCGTGTCCACCATGTGCTCCAAAATCTTCGGCCCGGCTAAGGCACCGCCCTTAGTCACGTGGCCCACGACGAAAACCGTAATGTTATTGCTCTTGGCAATTTGCATCAACTGGGCAGTAACTTCCCGAATTTGAGAAACACTACCGATTGCTGAACTGACGTCCGTTGCCTGCATTGTTTGGACAGAGTCAATCACTACGTATTCGGGCTTGAGGTCACGGATCGTTTCCTTAATACTATCCATATTGGTTTCCGGGTAAACGTAAAATTCATCCCCGGACACGCCGAGGCGTTCTGCCCGCATCTTAATCTGGGTGCCGCTTTCCTCTCCTGAAACATACAGGACCCGGTGGTGTTCGTCACTGAGCTGGCCGGAAACCTGAAGAAGGAGGGTTGATTTCCCGATACCGGGATCCCCACCAATCAGGATTAGGGAGCCAGGAACGATCCCACCACCGAGAACCCGGTTCAGCTCATTGAGCTTGGTCTTAACCCGGGGCGTTTCCTTACTATTAATTTCACTAATTTTTTGCGGCTTAGCAACCAACCCGGTCAGGGTCGTCGTTGCCCGCGTCGGCGCGGCCTTGCTTTCTGATTGAACTTGTTCTTCTACCAACGAGTTCCATTCCCCGCAGTTGGGGCACCGACCAAGGTAACGGCGGGAGCTATAACCGCAATTTTGACACACGTACTGTGTCCGTACCTTTGCCATTCCTTATTTCTCCTTACTTTTTCGTTGAACCAAAGCCACCAGTTCGCTGGGCCTGGGGGGCTGTTTCTTCATCGGCAAGCAGGTAGGGCAGGAAAATTCCCTGGCCAATCCGTTCGCCCTTCTTGATGTGGTAATCTTTCAAGCCAAAGTTAATTAATTGGAAGAAAATTTCTCCCTCGTTGCTCTCGTTGTCATAGTAGTCGGCATCAACAATCCCAATCCCGTTAGGCAGGATTAGCCGCCGCTTGAGGGGACCACTCGACCGGTTGGCTAACAGGAGGAACTCGTCCTTGCCCATGTAGGCCTTGATGCCCGTTGGGACCAGGTATGGTTTCAGGCACTTATCCGCCGCCTGAAAATCAGCGTCGCCCAGCTGCTTTTGCTGGTGAAGGGTCCACAGTGCTTTGAGAAAATTCCCCTTCCAAATTGAGGGTAAGGTAAAATCTTCTGAGGCAGCAAAATCATACCCTGCGGCCTGAGCTGTCTGCCGCTGGGGGAGGGTTAGCCCCTGGTCCTTCTTGGCTGTGACAATTTTAAATCCACGTTTCACTTTCATTCACCTCGTTAACGTAATCAGTGCTTTTAATATTATAGGATAGATTAAAAGTGAATGGTATTGCTTAGCTTGACTTTTCAGCTGACTTTATTGAAAATTAAAGTTGATTGGATGTGATTAAGATGCAATTTCAAGTTGAAGATCACCGGATTGTTGCCAGTGACCCTGGTCAGCCGTTGATTGGCGAAATCAGTTTCCCCGCCGTCAGCGACGACCGGGTCGTGGTGGAACGGGTATTTGTCCACCCTGATTACCAGGGCCAGGGCATCGCTGCCCAGCTGGTTCAACACTTTGTGGACTACGCCAAGGAGCAGCACTGGACCGTCAAATTGATGTGTCCTTACGCTAAGGCCCAGTTTAAGCAGCATCCGGAATACCAAGAACTGCTATTGCCAAAAGATCGGATCAATCTCAACTAGGAGGATGAAAATGAATCAAGACGAATTAAAAGCACAAACGGGACGGGAATCCGTCAAGTACATTAAGTCCGGCATGATCGTCGGCCTGGGAACAGGCTCCACCGTTCGCTACATGGTCGATGAACTCGGCAAGCAGGTCCAGGAAGGCAAGCTCACCGACATCATCGGGGTTACGACTTCCACCCGGACAGCTAAGCAGGCCCGTGATCTGGGAATTACCATCAAGGATATTGACGACGTTGACCACATCGACCTATGCATCGACGGGGCCGACGAGGTCAGCGACGACTTCCAGGGAATCAAGGGTGGCGGTGGCGCCCTCCTCTGGGAAAAGATCGTTGCCAATGCCTCCAACAAGATCATTTGGATCGTTGACGAAAGCAAGCTGGTCCACAAGCTCGGCAAGTTCCCGTTGCCAGTCGAAGTCATCCCCTTTGGCGCCCAACTGGTCTTCAACCGGCTGGAAAAGAAGGGCTACAAGCCAAGCTGGCGGATGGACGGTGACCACAAGTTCCTGACCGACGAGAAGAATTACATCATCGACCTCCACCTGGAAGAAATTGACCACCCGGTAGAACTGGCCGACGAACTGATCCACATGGTCGGGCTCGTCGAAACCGGTCTCTTCCTCAACCGGGTCAACGACGTCATCGTCGGCACCCAGGATGGTCCGAAAGTTTTGCACGCCCGGTAACGGATATTTAGATAAGGTTGGGAATTAACCCAACCTTTTAATATTTTAAAGCTAGTAATGCCTCAACGCAGTAGCTGGCTGGTAGTTCAAACGCTGATAAATCAGCATTTGAGCTACCCCAAATAGGCTTGCTGCGCGGCGTATCCATCCTTGCGGGGGTGGGACTACGAACTAGACAAGCTAGTTCTGTCCCACTCCCTGTTCGTTTTGTTTTATAATAAAGTTTAAGTAATGCTAAGGAGGATTTTTAATGAGTTTTTCCATTTCTAACGAAGACATCGCTAATTTCCGGGCCGACTACAACAGCCGGCGGGACAGTCGCGTCTTAGAGCGCACCGTCACCAAAAACGGGGTCCGCAACGCCAGCTTTGATTGGCACTCCATTGCTGACGATACCCCGCACTTTTCGATTGACCTCAAGACGGGAGACGTGGCCGACCAAAAGCAATCCGGCCGCTGCTGGATGTTTGCCGCACTTAACACCATGCGCCACGAAATGCAGCAAAAGTTCAACCTGCCCGACAACTTTGAGCTTTCCCAGGCCTACCAATTCTTCTGGGACAAGTTTGAAAAGGCCAACTACTTCTACGAAAACGTTATTCGGACGGCCAACAAGCCCACTGATAGCCGGAAGGTATCCTGGCTGATGGCTGCACCGCAAAGCGACGGTGGACAATGGGATATGCTCTGTGCCCTGATCAGCAAGTACGGGGTGATGCCAAAGGCCGCCATGCCAGAATCATTCAACTCCAGCAACTCCCGGGGAATCAACGACGTCTTAAACAACAAACTCCGCCACGACGCCGTCATCTTGCGGGGGATGATCAACAACGACCACGCCAGCGAAGACGAATTAAACGCCACCCGGCAGAAGATGCTCAACGAGGTCTACCGGATGTTGGCCTACACCTTTGGCGAACCAGTCCAACACTTTGACTTCGAATACCGGACCAAGAAGGATAACGAATACCACCGCGACGCCAACATCACGCCGCAGGAATTCTTTAAGAAGTACGTCGGCTGGAACTTGGACGACTACGTATCAATCATCCAGGCCCCGACCGCGGACAAGAAGTACCACCAGACCTACACCATTGATATGCTAGGGAACGTGGTCGGTGGTCGCCAGATCAAGCACCTCAACCTGCCAATGGACGAATTCAAGCAACTGGCAATTGATCAGTTAAAGGCCGGCGAAAGCGTTTGGTTCGGTTCCGATGTCGTTAAGTACTCCGAAACCAAGCTCGGGATTATGGCCCTCAACACCTACAAGTACGACGAACTCTTCGACGTGGACCTCGACATGACCAAGGCAGAAATGCTTGATTACGGTCAGAGCATGATGGACCACGCAATGGTCTTGACCGGGGTTGACATTGTGGACGGCAAGCCAACCAAGTGGAAGGTCGAAAACTCCTGGGGCAACAAGGTCGGTCACAAGGGCTACTTCGTCATGAGCGACGAGTGGATGGACCAGTACTGCTTCCAGGTTGTCATCAACAAGAAGTACCTGTCTGACAAGCTGCTGAAGGAACAGGCTCAAGAGCCAATCGTCCTCAAGCCATGGGACCCAATGGGAACGCTGGCCTAAAAGAATAAATTTAATAGATAGCAAAAGAGGCTGGGAGAAAACTTCATTTTCTCACCAGTCTCTTGCTAGTTCTTAACTATTATAAAGATAACGTGGAAAACCAATAGGCTAACTGCGTGTCGTAACCACAAGGCTATTTGCCTACGAACGATAGCCGACCCGTGCCGTGTCAACTATCGTCCTAGGCTAGTCATACGCCTTGTCAAGGAGGTTATTTTCCACTCCTTTTTTACTTACTTCACTTTTTTATCCAAGAATTCCAAGACGGTCTGGTAGACTCGCTCGCTCCAGAAGTCCTTTTCGTGGTTGGCACCCTTTACCCGGTAAGCAGCGACATCATAGCCGTCCGCTGACAGCTTATCGTACATCTTGACCATCTGCTGGTAAGGGACGACCTTATCAGCATCACCGTGAAAGAGAAGGAATGGTGGGTAGTCCTGTCCCGGTTTGACTTGGTCGAGCGGGCTCATCTCCTTAGCAATTTCCGGCCACTTCTTGCGGTCCATCCCCAGCAAGCAGAACTTGAGCAGTTCGCTACCCGGAACCGCCGCCGTGTAGTCGAAGGTGTCGAGCACATCCATCGGGGCAAAACAGCTGACGACCGCGTTGACCCGGTCGGACTCAGTTCGATAGAGGTGACCAGCATAACGGGGATCATCACCGGTCAGGCCGACCAGCATTGCCGCGTTGGCACCGGAGGACGTCCCCCAAATCGCTACCCGGTCGGGGTCGATTGCAAACTTAACTGCTCGCCGCCGCAGGTAGCGGATGGCCGTCTTAACGTCCTCCAGGAAGGCTGGGAACGGGTAGCCATCGAGGGTATTCCGGTGTTGAACCGTCGCCACAACATAGCCCGCCTTAACAAACTGAACCAACTGAGGAATCTGTTCCCCCATCTTGCCAACCCGCCAGGAGCTCCCCTGGACAAAGACGATCAGCGGCCGGGGTGCAGGATGGTATTTGAGGGGGAAGCGCTGGGTCCAGGGCTCCAGAATCGCCATTTTAAGCGGCCGCCCATCCACCGCCGCGTAAGTAACGTTGTCAATCAGGCGTACTTGTCCCGTCAGCCCTGGATTGTTTTCAATCTCATGAATTGCCATCTTATTCATCCTCCGTCGTGATAAAGGTCTTCTTAACTACGTGCAGGTGCTCATCGAACCGATACCAGATTGGCTTCCCATTTGGTACTTCAACCTGGTCAATCTCATCGTCTGGAATTTTATCCAGGTATTTAATCAGGGCCCGCAACGAACTCCCATGGGCTACGATCAGTTGGTTTTTGCCGTCCAGGAGCCGGGGAGCCACCTGGTCTTGCCAAAACGGCAGCAAGCGCCGCTGGGTCATCGCCAGGCTTTCGCTCAACGGCATTTGTACCCCAAGCCGGTCGTAACGGCGGTCGTGCTGGTGGTGCGTAAGTTTCGGTGGCACTTCTGTATAACCTCGCCGCCAGCGGTGCAGCTGGTCAGCACCGACTTCCGCCTTCACAACAGCTTTATTACTCCCGGACAAGGCGCCATAGTGGCGTTCGTTCAAGCGCCAGGTCTTGTGGACCGGAATATATAACTGGTCAATTTCACCCAAAATAATATTAGTCGTGACAATCGCCCGGGCCATGTAGGACGTGTTGGCATCGGCGAATTGAATGCCGGTCCGCTTGAGTGCCTTGCCGACCGCGACGCCCTGCTCAATTCCCTTCGGTGTCAGCGGGACATCCGTCCAACCGGTGAAAATGTTATCCCGGTTGGCCTGGCTCTGACCATGACGAACGATTACTAAGTCTACCATCTTCATTCTCGCACTCCCTTTACCCTTTCAATAATAGCGTACTTTCGTTGCCTTTACCAAGAAATCCTACAGGAAGGTCTTGATGATTACCATTAGGATTGGAATCACAATCACGCTCAGAACCGTCGTTTCCGTCACCATGATGGCGGCGTAGCTATCGTCAGCGTGGTAGAGTTTCGAAACAACCGGGGCGTTAGTCATTACTGGCATCGCAGCCTGGAGAATAAAGACCTGCTTCATCAGCGGCGACATTGAACTCGGCAATACCAACAGGGCCATCAGCGCGGGTGCAAAGAGGAAACGGCCCAATAAAATTCCCCAGGCGTCCCGGGAAAGCCGCATCCGGCTGAGGCCAGCGTTGGAAATCGCAATCCCGATAAAGATCATCGACATCGGAATCGTCAGGGCGCCGATGTAGGAGAGGTCACTCATGATAAACTTCGGCAGGCTGACGTGGAGCATTACTAAAATGACCCCCAGAATAAAGCCCAGCAGTGGCGGCGAAAAAATCTTCTTGAGGGCCGTGAGTGGGTCGATCTTGGCCTCGTGCAAACCGTCTCTTTGAATCAGCCAGACACCCAGTGTCCAGAAAAAGGTCGTGTTCGCCATGTAGTAAACGAGAACGTACGGGATCGATGAGTTGCCGAATAGGGCAAGGTTGATGGGCAGGCCGATAAAGACGGTATTGGAATTAAAAAACATCGACGAAAAGAGACCAATGTGGGCGCGCTTGATGCCAATTGCTCGTGCCACCGCAAAGGAAAGGGCAAAGAGAATCAGCATGGAAATCACCGGATAGCGAAGGTCCGGTAGCAGGGTCTTCAACTGCCCCGCCGAAAAGTCGTGCATGATCGTGGTCACCATGTAGCACGGAAGCGAGATTTGGGTGACGAGCCGGGAAATAATTCTGGGCGATTGTTCGTTAAACCAGCCGCGCTCGTTCAGCACGAAGCCGACGACGACCATTATTAGGATAATCAGGACACCGGAGACGGCGGACAGGAAGATGGAGATCATTTTTTCATCTGCTTTCACTCATAAGATACCGTTATTGTACACCCCGAAAGCGATTCCACGTTGGCGGATTTTGCGACAATTTGGGTAAAACGGTTCAAATTCATTCAGCGGCCTAATACTAATTAGCTTATAATAGTAATAATTGTGTTAACTACTAAAGTAAAATGTGAGATGGATAATGAAAGTAAAATGCAAAAAGGTGCTTAATTGGGCCCTGCCTTACCTGGCAATTGCCACGATGATCTACATCATTATGTACCCCCAGCTGATTTCTCACGGGGTTATTCTCGGTACTGACTCAATTTTCCACTTCAACCGTTTCTACGATACTGCCAAGCAAATTCAGCAGGGCAGCTGGAGTTATTTTCAAAGTAATTTTTCCTTCCAGCAAAGTGACCGGGTAATCAATGCCGTCTATGGTCCCCTCTTTGCCTACCTTAACGGGATCCTCCTCGGCCTGCTGGGCACCTGGTTCCGCTACCAGGTCATCTCTAGCTTCCTCGTCTATTTCATCGGTGGCGTGGGCATGTACCAGCTGGCAATCAAGGTCAAGGCCAGTCGGCGGATTGCCCTCCTTGTCAGCATGATTTTTCTCTGCCTCGGTTGGCTACCCCGCTGGGAACTAGCGCAGAACATGAATGCCTGGGGGGCGGCGCTTGCACCATACATGATCATGCTGGGCATCACCATGCTCCAGGATCAAGCACGCCCTGTCCACTGGCTGCCACTAATGAGCCTGATGACCATTATTGTTCAGATTCACCTCCTCAGTTCGCTTTTCTTCACGCTCACCCTCGTCCCCTTCTTCGTGATTGGACTAATCCGAACGAACCACCGGGGACAGATGCTGGTGGCGACCCTCAAGGCAATCGCGGGAACGATTGTCCTGACCGCCAACGTCTGGGGCGCCCTGCTGATGCTCAACCTCCACAACCACATTGCCAAGCCAGCGCCGTTTGACATGGTCGATAACGCCCTGAAGGCCTCCCGCTTTTCAAGCACCCGGGACTACCTGATCTATTTTTACTGGCTCCTCTTCCTGCTCCAGCTACTGTACGTCCTCGTGACTTTCCGCAAGTCACTCGTCAACACCACGGTTACTATCATGGGGGCCGTAATCCTCTTCATCAGCTCGGTCTGGTTCCCCTGGTCAATGGTCCAGCACGCGCTGCCAGGCTTACAGACTACCCTGCAGTTTCCCAACCGCCTGACGGTAATCGCCTATCCCCTGCTGCTGACGGGAGTCGCCTGCAGCTGCCAGCAGCTCGTGATGGCGCCTAAAGCTGATAAACTCCGGCTCCGAGTCATCACAGGGCTGCTCCTCTTCGCCCTCTTCCAAGTGGCGATTCCCACCACCACCAGCGTGTTCCAACGCACCGCCATTTATGAGTCGGACGAAGTCTTGAATACTTCATCCGCCCTTGCCTGGGTAACGCCAAACACAAAGAGCATTCGGCGTGCGGTTCATAATGACTACCCCGGGCAGCTCCTCCTCCGGGTGGAAAAGCGGGCCCCAGACTACCTGCCAATTCCAGAAAAATACCTGCATAAAAAATACGTGCGGTCTTACGCCTACCAGGACCAGATTATCGGCCATTCGAAGGAGTTCAAGCACACGGTCCTGCCGGGCGGCCGGCTCCAACTGACTTGGCGGGCCAACCATGCTGGACCCGTACGCTTGCCAATCGTGACCTACCAGGAATCCCGTTTAGTAGTCAACGGGCACCAGTTGCACCACTACCCACGCTCTTGCGTCGGGGCGCCGACCGTTGACCAGCGAAAAGGACGCAACACGGCAGTGCTCAGTTTCCACCAAGCGGGATGGTTTACCGTCCTCCTGGTCGTTTCCCTGACCGGCTTAACCGCCCTGAGTTTCTACGGCTTGTACAAACTGATTCGCTGGGTGCCGCAAAAGTACCAGGAAATTATTAACCAGTAGCTAAACAGCAAACCCGGTGTGAAGCACTCGAAAGGCTCACACCGGGTTTTTGAGACTATTACAAAGTGAGCCCCAGAGCTCGGCAAAGCCGATCCCTGGGGCTCATTTATTCTTTGGGCGGGTTAACGAGAACTAATTCTGTTCCGCTCCCTTTCGTTTAGCCTGATTATCACGCATTGCTGACCGCATTGGGTAGGTCAGGTGGATCGTGCTTGGAACGACCAGTGGAATGATAATTACCAGGATAATCAGCCCGATAATTACCGCCATCGCCACCTCAATTAGGGTTGGAATCCCCGATGGAATCAATGAAGCAAAGGTCCCACTCAGGATAACCGCGGCCGAAATGACCACCGTTCCGATTGCCGACGCGGCCATTACGATCCGCTCCGTCGGCAGGTGGTGCTGGTTGTCAGTATTCCGATAACGCATGATGAGGAAGATGCTGTAATCGACACCGAGAGCGATCAGCATGATAAAGCTGAAGAACGGCGTGTTCCAAGTCAGCATCGGCCGTCCGAGAATTAACCGGGTTAGTAAGTGGGTAATCGATAGTGAAGCCATGTAGGCCGTCACCAGGGTCCCCAGCACGTAAACCGGTTGGAGGAGTGACCGGGTAACGTAAACCAATGCTAAGCCAATCCCCACAATCATAATAATAGCGGTCCGCATAAAGTCGCCACCGGCAACCGTCTTGGTATCGTTGATCTTGGAACTCTGACCACCAACGACCACCGTCGCGTGCCCCAGGGCAGTCCCCTTTAGCGAGTACTTGCTAATCTTGGTCAGTCCGTTGACCGCGGTAGTTGCCCGGCTAGCACTCGGGTTAGAATTCAGAATTGCCATCAGCTTAGCGGTTTTCTTGTCAGCGGACAGGTAATTATTAACTGACTGCTGGAATTCCGCGTTTTTAAGCTGGTTATTCGGAATGTAAAAGCTATCCGCCGCGGCCGACTTTTGCAGGCCGCTGAGGTAGTCACCGCCAGCTTGCAGGCCCGACGACATCTGCCCCATTCCAGCCATCATCGCCTGTTCTGACGCGGCTCCGCTAGCGCTGCCGGTCGCCGCGGCCTGCATTGCCGCTTGACCAGTTAAACCCGCGGACAACTGGGACAGGCTGCTCTGGGCTGTGCCAAGCTGGCCGGTTAGCTGCTGGAGCTGGTTGTTGACATACAGCTGACGAACCTTCGAGCCCGCCGGCTGGGTCACGGACGTTACCGTCTTCACGTCAGCACTATCCTTGAGCTGGTTCGTCAGGCGATCAATTAGCAGCAGGTTCTTTTCGTTATCAAGCCGGTGGTTAGACTTGATATAGACCGTCACCGGTTCGGCAGTCCCCTTGGAAAAGTGGTCTTCCACCACGTTAAAGCCCTTTTTAGACGGGGTAGAATTGCTGATTTCATCAGCGTCGTTGTAGTTCAACTGGTTACGGTTGACTAAGCCAATGGGAAGAAGGATAGCGAACACCAGAATCAACGTGATTACTGGGTGGTGAACGGAATTATTGGCCATTCGCTGCCAAATCTTACTGCTCGATTCACCGGTAAACCGCTTATCCGGCCAGAACATCTTCTTGCCGAGCACCGCCATAAAGAACGGGTTCAGCGTGAGAAGGACAATCAAGAGGACCGCGACCCCAATCGCGACCCCAACGGCCGACTGGTACACCGAAAAACGGGCCAGGCCCAGCGAGGTAAATCCAATCAGGAGGGACGAACCGGAGTATAAGATCGTCCGGCCAACCTTTTCCTGGGCATCCTTCGTTGCGGCCCACTTTTCCATCCCCTTACCAAGGTTTTCCTTAAACTGGTTGTAAAGGAGGATGTCGTAGTCGGTCCCAATCCCAAACAAGACAATGATCATGAAGACCTGTGTAAAGTTGGAAAAGGGAAAATTAAACTTATCAACCAGGTTAGTAACGATACTAAACGAGGTCATGAAGGAACCCCCGACCATCAGCAGCGAAATCAGCGGGGTGATTGGGGAGCGGAAGACGAGCAGGAGCACAATAAAGATAAAGATTACTGAGATTACTTCCGTCTTCTTGATCCCCTGCTGCACGGCACCGGAGAAGTCATCGTTTAAGATGTCGGCACCGGTAATGTACGTCTTTAAGCCAGTGGTCTTCACCACCGTGGACAGCTGCCGGTTAATTTTTTGCAGGGTCCCGTGCTTTTTACTGATGTTTAACTGAACCAGTTGGGTTGTCTGGTCTTTAGAGATTAATTGTTTCCGGGTGGCAGCATTATCGTTGGGGCCCATCACGGCCTTAATTCCGTATTCGTCCTGGTGCTTTTGCAAACGGTCGACCGTTTTCTGGACATTTTGCCGGTCAGCGGCCGACATCTTTTGGTTACCGTTGCTAAAGACCGCCACGACCTGGTAGGTGTTATTAACGTGGTGTCCCCAGTGCTGTTGTTCAATTGTCTGTGCAATTTGACTCTGGGTGCTGTTAGGCAGTGTGATCTGTGAGTGTTCCCGCGTTAGCTGGTTGACGTTTGGCAGCGCCACCAGGGAGATCACTAGGATGACTACCCAGGCAAGCAGGGCAAAAAAGTGATTATGGATTAATTTTTTCAAACCTCTTGCGACTTCCTTTCTCTTTTATGCCAATATTGTCGATTATAGTTCGCCAAAAGGTGTAGCTTCAAGCAACTATTTAACGGAAGTGTCCACCGCTGCTACGGTAAGCGCTTTGTTATCCAAAGAATCTGCTGACCCCACGGCTGTTAGCTGACCGGGAGGCGAATCACCGTTTTAAGATTTTCCACCTTTGTGCGCCGCGGGTCGGAGAGGTAGATTTCATGGTGGTGCCGCTGGTCAGAGTAGTCCAGCTGCAGGTTATTTTGCTCGATAAACTGCTGGAGCTTGCTGACCGTCGCGGGCTCATCATCAAACGGCCCTCGGTGCAGCACCTGGACGCACTTTCCCTCCGTAAGGACTTGCAGGTTGACCCGGGAAAAGTCAAGTTCCTTCTTGGCCGTGGCTTCCTTGACTGCCCAGTCAAAGACTGCCGGGGTCACGTAGTCAGGAACCCGGAGGCAGGAAATGAACGCCAGCTTTTCCTTCTGCTCGTAGTCCATCCCGTTGATCCCTTCTTGCCACCAAAAGCCCTCCAGCGGCGGGACGACAAAATCAAAGTACCCCGCCGGTTGAACGGGTCCCTTCTTGCTCATCTTAATAGTATACGCAAGCCCATACAGGAGCTGAATCGACTGCTGGTATTCGCTTCCCGGCTGGTTAGGGTCCCCATGCCCCCAAACAGTCAAAAAAGTCATTGCCGGGACGTCCACCACGAGCGGCTGCTCACCAGGGCGGTATAAGGTTCGTTGTTCCTTCTTAAAATCATAAGCCATTGAAAAAGCCTCTTTCTATAAGTCCAAAATAGTGACCTCATTCCCCCAGCGTTTCAGCAACGCCAGAAGAGCGGGAAGTGCTAGGATAACTGTCTGCCGGTTGGTATTGGGGTGGCAGCCGATGAGTCGTTCCTGTTCAACAATCGTCCGGTCCATCACCACCCGTACATCATGGCCTGAGTTATTGATAAGGTTTAGCGGTGAGACCGCCCCGGGGGTAATTCCTAACCGTTCCCGGAGCTGTTCTGCCGTCGCAAACTGCAACCGTGTACTGTGAAGCTGCTTTCGAAGTGCCCGTAGGTCTAAGCGCTTCTTTTCGTCCACGATTACCAGGTAAAATTCCTGCCTGGCCCGCAAGAAGAGATTTTTCGTGCGGGCAAACTGGTGACCCTGTACGTACCGGTCCGCTTCCTGAGCAGTATACACTGGGGGATGGTTGAGCAGCTGATACTGAACCCCTGCCCGCCGCAATTCTTCGATTACTGGGTTAGTCATTTATAAATCTCCTCCTGGGATTAGCACATTTATTGCGTTATTCTACCGTTGACTAACGATATTATAAATAATTATTACGTAATAAGCCAGCAACTCATCTCTCTCCCTTCCCCATCACCGCTAATTAATTGCAATTCAATTACTTTCTTTATATCATATAAATAGTGAGTTAACTTTGTGAAAGGAGTGTCAGTTATGGATAGATTTCCCTCAGACCGGCGGCCAGTCGCCGATATTAGTGGGTTGAATAGATTCTTAACAAAGATGTATGGCTTAATGACGTTTGCGGTATTAATTTCTGCTCTGACTGCCTGGCTGGTTGCTAACGTATTTGCTAACCAGTTCACTGCTTTCTTGACCAATAACCGGTGGGGAATTTGGCTAATCATCCTCCTCCCCATCTTCCTCACCTTTGGAATCAGCTTTAACGCTACCCGGAGCCCCGGTGTGAGCTTCGTCCTGCTAATCATTACCGCGGTTATTTACGGGATCACTTTTGCCTTTATTACTGGCTCATATACTGGTGCCGATATTGCGACCGCCTTCGTTTCCTCCGCGGGAATTTTTCTCACGATGGCCCTGATTGGTACTTTTTCTCACCGTGATTTTTCACGGTTAGGTTCATACGCGACGGCCGCTCTGGTTGGACTGATTATTGCCATGCTAGTGAACCTCTTTCTCCATAGCCCCGCGGTCAACTACGTCCTTTCCGTTATTGCTGTCATTATCTTCACCATTCTAACCGCCTGGGATGCCCAACGAATGAAAAGCATTTATACCGGCTACGGGGATGAACTCTCCGTCAATGGACTGGCAGTCCTGGGGGCCTTACAGTTATACCTTGACTTTATCAACCTCTTCGTCAGCCTGCTTGACATTTTTGGTTCGGGTGACGAACGCTAAACAGTATTTAGTAGATTAAGTAATATCAAGGGACCAGTCAGATTGACACTGCATTCAATCTGATTGGTCCCTTAAATGTTATATGGATTAACCAGCAGTGACTAAGCAGGCTCCTGGCGGAGAATTTCCCAGGAAATAAAACACTAGCTAGTCTTGACGACGGATTATACTTCCCGCTTCCAACACGAATGCCGGCAGACAGGATAGTTTATTTTTGCCCCAATTTAATTAGCTCGTCGATATCGTGACATTTGGCAAGCGCGGCCCGATACTGTTCTTGAATATCGGGTGCCACCCGCTCACCTTCGTCAGTCTCAACCGTGTGGATCCTCTCCGTCCCAGCTTCTACGGCGGTCTTAAAATACCACATCTTATAGTGGAGGAAGGCGAGTTGTTCCTGTAATTCCGCAATCTGCTTGGTTACCGCCGCTTCTTCTTTTGCTAGGAGGTCATAGCGAGCATCCAGGGTAACGTCCCCGGCCATACAGAGTTCGATGAAATGGCGGATTTCACTAATAGTCATCCCACACTTCTTCATACATTCAATAACTTCCAGGAAGTTCAGGTCATTGTCCTTGAAACTACGCCGCCCGGCTTCATCCCGGTCGACAAACGGCAGTAACCCCTTCTTATCGTAAAAGCGGAGGGTCGACGTCGGCACAGCTAACTTTTCTGCAACCTGACCAATTGAATAGCGCATTTAAAAATCCCCTTTCCCTGTTGACTTAAACTATAGTTTAACTCGTATCATAACATATGAAATTCGAAACTAAAGAGTTGAAAGGAAGAGTTTAATGATGAAAAAGACATGGTTAGTAACTGGAACCCACACCGGATTTGGTAAGGAGTTAGCAACCCAGTTGGCCCAACGCGACGACGTTAACCTAGTCGCCACTTCCCGGAAATTCGGCCAACTAGACTACCTCGACCAATACAACCACGGCCAGATTGCCAAGGTCATCTTAGACGTCACCAACCACGAACAAGTTGTGAATGCGGTTAAGGACGTCGTAACCGCATTCGGCACGGTTGACGTATTGGTCAACAACGCTGGTCTCGGCTACTTTGGAACCTTTGAGGAATCCAACCTCGCTGACGCTAGGTACATGTTTGACGTCAACGTTTGGGGATTAGTAGATATTACCCGGGAAATATTGCCGATTATGCGCAAGCAAAAGTCTGGCGTAATCGTCAATTTTTCTTCCATCGGCGGCCTGTATTCATTTCCAACCCTTGCCTTCTACCACGGAACTAAGTATGCCGTAGAAGGGATTACCGAATCAATTGCCAAGGAAGTTAAGGACCTCGGGATCAAGACGATGCTGGTTGAACCGAGCGGTTTCCGGACTGACTGGGCTGGCCGTTCCTCTAACAAGACGATGCCAACCCACGAGGACTACAACCAGTTCGGTGACTTCATTAAGCAGATGGCTGACGGCGCCCACCACGAACCCGGTGACCCGGTTAAGGCGGCCGCAATCATCATCGACCAGGCACAAAATCATCTGGATAATTTACCGGCCCGGCTGCCACTAGGGAAGATTTCATCCGACCTGGCAATCGAAAAGTACACGGAAACTTTGCAAAACTTCAAGAACTTACGTGACCTTTCCTTGTCTGCGGATTTTCCAGAAGAAAAGTGATTAATCAGTAAGGAGTGGACTTAAAATGGCAAAAAGCGAATTGCAAAAATTAGAAGACGGCGAATGGTATAAGTTCAATGACCCCGCAGTGGCCGGTCGAAAGATCAACTCGGCGGCGCTTTGTCAGGAGTTTAATGCCATTCCCGAGAACGAACCGGAAAAGCAGGAAGCGAAAGCCCGGGAAATCTTTGGCTCGGCCGGGAAGAACCTGGTGGTCCACAGCCAGCTCAACGTGGATTACGGCAAGAACATCCATGTCGGCGACAACTTCCTGGCTAATTATAACCTGACCGTCCTCGACATTGCCCCGGTTAACATTGGCAATAACGTCTGGATTGGACCGAATACGGATATTTACACCGTCAACCACCCGCTGACGGCGAAGGGCCGGCAGGAGCGGTTGGCAATCGGCAAGCCGGTCACCATCGGCAACGATGTCTGGATTGGTGGTCACAGTACCATCTGCCCTGGAGTAACGATTGGTGACGGGGCCGTGATTGCTGCCGGCTCGGTGGTTACCAAGGATGTCCCAGCGAATGTCGTCGTGGGCGGTGGTCCGGCGAAGGTCATTAAACGGATTGACCAGGATTGAGCTTTCCTAGCATCTAAAACATACAAGTGGAACAATGCGAAGTCAATTTAAAGGGAGAAAAAACACCAAAAATCGGCTGACGAGCTGATTTTTGGTGTTTATCTTTCGACGCGAAACTAGCCCTATTTGGTGTTGGCCAAATGCTAATTTATCAGCGTTTGACCAACACCCAGCTCCTGCGCTATTGAATTTTACAATGCTAGCAAATTTTCTCAATAATGCGCTCAACATCGTGGCTAAAGGAGCTCTTCTGCAATTTGCTGCTAATAAAGTAAACCGTAGCCTGCTCATTTGCGACTGTAAAAGCAAGTCTGGCGGAACCAATTTTCCCTAGATTGAGACGAAATTCATATACCGGGCAGCCATTGACCCGGTGCCTGCTGGCGAGCTTAACCTTGCTCATCCCCGTCAGTCGTTCCTGGTCGATTGCGGCCGTTATCCGGCTTTTAATTAAGTCAGTTTGCTGAACATGCTTTTTGAAAAAGTTTTTACAGCCCGCCTGATAAAAATTAACTTCCATTTAACTTGCTCCCCTTAGTAATTCATAACTGTTCGTGGCTGATATAGAGCTGGTGGCTGCGCGGAAATTCCCGTTTAAAGGCAGCCATCAGTTGGTGTTTGGCAACACTGGTGGGATACGTTACTGTTTGGTCGACGTAGCCCTGCTCAGTAAGGGTCAGTTGACCGTTCGTCCTGGTAATCGTCAGGGAACGGTCCTTTTTATTTGTGAGTAAGGTAACTCGCTGATTGGTTTTTACTTTTACAAGCCGTTTCAGCTCTGTCTGGGCCTGTTTAACCGGAATTTGCCGCATCTAAAATCACCGCTTTTTGAATAGCATATACCTTTTTTGCGGAGCTGAACGAAAAATTTGAATTTTACACATAGCAGCTAAGACGAAAAGCTACACGCTCCGCCCACCAGCGGTTGCTGAAAAAGCAACGTTACCAACAGCGCGTTCAAAAACATCGCAATAAGCATCGTGGACACTAAATAAAGGAAGTATAATTATTGCAAAGATAGTTATACTTCCTTTAACTATTTCAACTCACTAAGGGAGGGGACCTCCATGGAGAATCAGCAAAGTAGTTTGTTGCAGAGTTTTGGTCAGCCGCAAAAAGCAGTAATCTGGTTTGGAAATCCTTATATGCCCTGGCACGACAGCCAGATTCCTGGTGGCAAGTGGGGACAGGAATTGACGATTAATATCGACGGCAGCTGCACTTCTCGGTCACTGGTCTTTAACGATTACCAGCGCCGGCCGATTGCTGGACAACCCACTGAGTATTTTCAGGTTGCGCCCGCGAAGGCCGCATCTTTCTTAAAACGCATTTTGGTATTGCTCAATTACTTTGGCAGCCGCTCGGACGGTAGCAATCCTAGTTCCACGCTTTCTACCACCATCTGGAGTGGTGACGGTGACTCCTGGACTTTTAATGATTACCCAACCGATGAGCCGGTAATCAACCAGCTAGCAATGGAAATCCGTGATTGCTTAAACCGCGCCGACTTGATGGCTCTCGACGGTAATGGCCGCGAGGACTTCATTGAAGAATTCGTGGTCAACTATGAGGAAGACGACGGGTACCAGGAACAGCTAGTGCTAACGCGCGTGCCTAATGCGGTGACTTACCGCCGCCAATTTGCCGACGGACCGGTAGTCACCACGACCTTCCAGTGGCCCGAAAGTGAGCTGCCGTTGCTTGACCGTCTTAATCCGGTTGATTTTACGGCTACTATTCCGGGTATCCCGGCCAATGCAGCGGAGGATAATGGGCAACTGGGGCATTTTAACTGCCTGATTAAGCGGCGAATATTACCGGCTGTTAGGTTTAGCGGGGACTACGAGCGCTATTGTCTCCCTGCGCCTTGGGCTGATTTGATGCATACGATTGACGAGCTGCTGGATATTCCAACTACTGGTGCCCTGTTAAATAGCAATTATTACACGCGGAGGCGGCGCTGCCTGGATGAGGCGATTTACATCGGTGTTAAATTCTTCGAGGACGGCCGTGAGTATAACTACCTGACTGATGATGATACAATCCGACCAGGGGATAGTGTCCTAGTGCCAGTCGGCGAGGGTGATAGCGAGCAAGCACTGACGGTCACGAGCAAGCATTACTATAAACGTAGCGAGGTTCCCTACCCTTTGGATAAAGTTAAACGGGTAATTAAGAAGGTTGACGAAGAAGAAAAGCAGTGACACAAATAAGACACCTGATACTCAACCTAATAAAGCTGAATGTCAGGTGTTTTTAATATGGGGGATTGTAGGTGTTCACACTTAATAACGATTCATGAAACTTTTAAAATTTATAGCGCTAGTTTCTTCCACTTTCTGATTTTAGTTCGAAAAGTTCCAAAAGGCGCAACAGTATTTACATGAATAAACTTATATACCTCCCAAACCGCTGTTTTAGTTGCTTCATCGGCCCACTTTCGCATATGAGGCTTAAATAATTCTTCCTCGCTCAGTGAGTCGATCATTGCATAGATAGAATTAATATTTTCATTTAATTTTATTTTCAATTCTTGCAGGGATAAATGTGAGTAGGTGTCCGTAAACCACTGATATAGCTCACCCAGTTGATTCCATTTGAATTTATCTGATGGTGTTTTAACCTGGAGACCCATCCGTTCGTCTTCTTCCCATTTGAGTACGAGGGTCGTCCACCCCACTTGATAAGCAAGATTTTCTGCTGGCGTTCTATCAACTTCGGTGACCCGTTTATCCTTCATAGCTTCTGGAATGTTTTCAAATTCAGAAATATATTTTCCGAATGACTTATTAATTTCACTTTTGAGTTCTTCCTTATTTTTGTATTCTCTCAAAAAGGTCACCTCCTGGTCTTCTAATTCCTATTTAAAACAGTGGGGCTCTCTAATATAAATACAGGATTATTATCCCTTATTCAAGAAAAATTGCTGATAATCCTTAATGTAAATATGGGGCTGCTCTTTAAAAAATAGCAAAGCCACTACTACAACGCCTTTTTCTGGCACTGCAATAGTGGTGCAAATTAAGGAAATACGTACTCCTTGATATATCAACGCAACTGAATACTATCAAAGAAAGTACTAATAGTAAATTGCCCCCATACGTATGGGGAATACTCTTGGATATCCATCTCATTGAATATCGTTTCAGGATCACCCCCATTCACATGGGGAATACCAAAAGTTAATGGTTGTATTATACAACATACCGTACGAGAAATGCGATAGCTTAGCCCTACGTATATGGGATCCACCCACATACATGGGGAATACGGCCGCCGATCGTCCCGCCAAGTAGTTTGTCCGGGATCACCCCCATTTACATGGGGAATACGGTGGAAAGGCCGGTCCAGCGCTTTCTAAAATGGGATCACCCCCACATACATGGGGAATACAACTGCCCGCGAACATGATACTTTAAGGGCTTAGGATCACCCCCACGTACATGGGGAATACACGTCTATCACCGTGACACATGGTTATCTATCAGGATCACCCCCACGTACATGGGGAATACCAGCAAAGCAACGGCTGTTTGCGGACGAATATAGGATCACCCCCACGTACATGGGGAATACTGAAGTTCATTCCGAACTCCTTGCGCTACCAAGGGATCACCCCCACGTACATGGGGAATACTTTAAGATGTCTGAAATCATGTCGTTAACCTTGGGATCACCCCCACGTACATGGGGAATACTCCGTCCATCAGCATTGTGGAGCACTGACTACAGGATCACCCCCACGTACATGGGGAATACTACATAGTCATCGAATGAGCTTAGCAGCATGAAGGATCACCCCCACGTACATGGGGAATACTCCTCCAGCTCTTGACTAACAAGGTCAAGACTAGGATCACCCCCACGTACATGGGGAATACTCATCAATAATCCTTTCAAGTTTTTTCTTATCGGGATCACCCCCACGTACATGGGGAATACAATACATTTTGTCTTTTAATTGACAGTTTCATAGGATCACCCCCACGTACATGGGGAATACTATAGAATGAAGCGCCGCAGCCTAGCACAGTGGGGATCACCCCCACGTACATGGGGAATACACTAAAAGATCCCTGATGGGCCGCGGTTTTTATATTCGAAAGCCGTAAATTTTAATGAGTTTATCAACTAGCTCCATAGTCGCTGTTGCATCCGCTAATGAATTGTGTGGTTGCTCATTTTTAACGCCATACTTGGCTAGGACAGTTGTTAAATGATAATTATCGCAAAACTTATCAGTCGTCTTAACATATGGCAACACATCTACCATCTTATTATTAAACTGAACAATGCCCGTTCTAATAACTGCAGTTTGCAAAAAGCGTTCATCAAAAAGTAAGTTATAACCAACAATTGGCAGGCCCTTCGTAAAGGCCTGCAAGTCTATCAATGCTTCCTTAACTAACACGCCTTCCGCAGCTAAACGCTCATTATTTAATCCAGTCATGCGGGCAATATCCACCGGCACTTTCTTGCCCGATTCCAGCTTTACTAACCGATAAAAAGTTGTCGTGTGCCCAGCTACTCGTTTCACCGCTCCAATTGAAATAATCTGCGCAGAGGATGGATTCAATCCACTTGTTTCCAAATCTAAGCTAACAAAGTCTAATCCCTTAATCTTCGGGTGACTAAATTTTTTAGCCTGATGATACTTATAAGCATTACTAAAACCATGCTTAGTTGTTTGAGTTTGGAACAGGGATTTGACGAGTGGAATTCCATCCGCATCAATCACTTCTTTATCCTTGCGCGTTGTGCGAAACATATAGCCAAGTTCATTATTAGTATTATAGACAAGTGTTGCTTCACCCTGGCCAATATTCTTAACGATCCGTTCCCATAATCGCTCACGAACCCGTGCATTGACATTACCGACGTAAACCCCTGTCTGGATTTGTTGGCACCACTTGGTTAAATCTCCTCGTAAAGCTGCTGGCACTTTCGTTAATGCTATAACAATCAGTTTTGCTCATCCTCACTATCAAACTCATGATACTGAACACCAAACTCTTGCAACCCCTGGCGATCGTCCCACAGGTGCATTGTTTCCGCTGTTACCTCGTCATCAATCTCTAGCAAAAATTTCAAATCTTTCACCATTTGAACCACTAATTTCCCATTAGCAAACGCATCCCGCATTCCCCGACGAGTCCAGTCCGCAATGTCATTATTCCCATGCTTAGCTGTCATCCGAAAAGCTACCGGAATTGAATATTGCGCCTTATACAAATCCGCAAAGTCATAAACGAATGACAGATCGTGCCCAGTGTGGACAAAGCCTAACCCGGGCGAAGCGCCTAAAGCAACGATCACACTACAACACAAGCCATAGAGGGCCTGGTGAGCTGCTGTCAATGCCTTATTAATCGGTGTCGACGCATTAAAATCATCAACTTTGTATTCCCGTTTCTCCCAGGCAACGCCGGTTTTCTTTGACTGCTCCGCATATACCCGACGAACCCGTGCTCCTTCTTTTCCTCGTAACTGTTGCATTGTTAGCTTGGAAACGTCTTCACCGGGAAAACGCATTTGATACATCTTCCGTGCCACCATCACACGTGACCGTCGATTGGAGACCAATTTGGCTTGCTGCTCTAGGAAACGAGCGGAGTGACCTAGGGAGCGGCCATGAGCATACTGCCGAACCCCATGTTCACCGACCCACACTACTGATACTCCAGAATCACCAATTAATTCCATTGCTCGGTGAGTAATATCAACTCCCGGTCCAAGTAGTAAAACACTAACCATTGCTGCCGGAATATAAACAGTTCCCCGTTGGTCTACAACTGTGACCGCACTGTCTTGGCGGTTAAGCCGAGCGTGTTCTAAATATAAAAAGGTAATTCGATCCTGAACGCGGCCTAGCTCGCCTAATTCCGTTTTAGGGGCTCCATAATTACTAACCATTATTACTTCCTCAAGGGGATTACTGTGAGCATCCCCATTCCATACGCTTTTTCGCGGCCAATTCCATGGGTTAACGCATCCTTAAACTTATTTACATCAGTAACACGTAAAACACCCTCAAAAGAGACCCGACTTATTTTTACCTGCCGTTGATGATACAGAACCGGCCAATCTCGACTAACCAGATCAAAGGCATTACTACCATCTGAATTTTTCATAATTTCAAAACCGTTTGCAGCAGCTTTTCGTAGTAGCCAATTTTTTTGTTGATCAACAGTAATGTGGGGGTATACTTTTCCATCAGTCCGGTATGTCGGGTTAGCCGTCAACCGAAACTGCATTACCTCTCCTAACGTAATCTTTTCTAGGAACGGCTGATATTTTTTAACCATCGCGGTCCCAGCAACACCATACCTTAACATTCCTGTCGCCTCTGGCTTATCCTCGCTCACAATGAGCAAATAACGTTTACCATGTAACTGATCAATTCGCCACAAATGGCGACGTCGTTCATGCTGAGCAATTTCACTTGGAAAACAATTCTCAACCCAGTTATGGTAAGCACCTAAATGGCTTAAATCGTTAATTTTACGACGATTCCGATCATCAATTTCTACCCGTGATATATACATAGATCATCCCTCTAGATTTGCCATTATGTCATGGCTGGTATCCTGACCATGATACTGTCTGTTTTCCAATTCGACATCCATACTAATAATTGTCCGATACGAGTGCCATCGGTGATCCTGACTAAAACTACCGACATTATCTTTCACGAACGTTGTTAAATTTGCTTTTGCTAAGTCAGCATCTGCAATTATTTCTGCTATATATTTTGGCTGCCGCTGCTGTCGTTGATACCATTTAGCAGCCTGCCATTCATATTGTCTAAGTACAACTGCAGGGTTCTCCTCATCAAAAACCTGCGTTACCAATAGTCCTGCTGGTACATTCGCCCGCCGCCCTAGAAATAGTTGAAATTTAGGGTGGTGGAGTGCTGTTTCAATCAATTTAATTTGCTGGTCTTCACCCGCGACTGCGACAACAAAAACCGCGTCTTGTAAGTAATCACGGTAGGACAAGCTTCGTTTACCGTTTTTCTGGTTATACTCGATCGTTTGAAAATCAGTTAAGGTCCGTCCTGGCTGGTCAATCCGAACCGCCATTTTTAACTCATTTAACCGTTTGATTCGCAAGTCTCCCCGTCGGTAACCCAGCGCGGCGGCAATTAAACCGATAACTGCGCTTTTAGAGGGGTAGTGATAACTTGTTCGCCGACTAAAAGTTGCTTCGTTACCATACGATTGTAGTGGCCCCGTCAGCTTAATCGTTAAGGTTTTCATCGCTAACCCTCGTTTCAATGACTTCGGTAACCTTACTTACTAAGTCATCAACATCAGTCGCTTTCGTATTGATTTTTGATTCTTTATTCGTCACCACAACACTAGCAAGCGGCGTTTGAACAAATTGCTGGGTATCTTGATATTCTTTTTCTAGCTGCTTCACTGATGGTTGTAAGTAGCCATGACGGGACTGAACCGGTTCTTCAAATGCGGAGACAAGGTTAACTGGCGTATCTTCCCGCACCGTTACCAGAACGTATTGTGGCACCGTCTTATTGGCAAAACTGTTTTGCTTCCCTGTCGGCATGGATAGAACAAAATCCTTCACAAAAAGTTGAAGCCCTTTAACCGCCGTATCGACATCTCCGAGATTGTGAACTAACTCATTGACGTTAACGTTAGCATACCGGTACAGTGTAGCCGAGTCATATTCAATCGTCCCAATCATTGCCGAACCAGATTCATCATCTGCCTTTTCATCATCAACTGCCGTGTAGTAGTCATACTCAGGGACAATTTCATGAGTCGAAATAGCATGGGCAACCTGACAAGCAGCGTCAACGTTTAACGACGGATCATCAGCAACCATGCGGCCAAAAAGCGCCATGTCCAATGAGTGGTTACCCTGGAGGACTTCTTTTACCGCCTTGCTATCCAGCTCCGAGTTTTGGAGAACATATTCAGCTAGTTTTTCAATCTGCCCATGACTCAACATCAACAATGCCTTCGTCTGATTGGTCTTCTTATCAAGTTTAATTTTAGCCTTATTGAAGACCGCAACAGCTTGTTCCATTGCCTCATCTGACGACAGGTTCGAGTCCTGCTTTTGCAATTCATTTGCTAACAACAGCGGGCCCCGCATTGTCCGGATACCGGCTAGCCATTCCGCATCCGCGCTTTGGTCCTTAAACAACATCCTGACTGCGCGTTTCCAGCTTTGCGAAGAAACCCGTGACCGGACTACGCCCCCGTAATATGCTGTTTTCGGTGCACCGGTATCGTCTCGGTTGATGTTTGATGAAGGGACCGATTGTAAAACATTGATATCAACATATAAATTAGGCTTGTTCATAGTTATTCTCCTTTTTCAGCTACTTGCTTTCCCGACTGCCAGTAATATTGCTGCCCCCACTTTAAGCTAACCTCGCGGGCGCTCTCATTACTAAATTGAAGGTAGTAGAAATCTTGCCCAAGTTGAGCAAAGTTTATCACCTCTTGCGATGAGCGACTCTTTAAGATTGAGGTAAGATGGCCAACCGCGTTAATGACACTACCAGGGTTAGTATTCCCGAGAACGTTTTGCACCCGACGATCAATTGCCGCGCGGGTTGTTGGATCTTTACGCAGCTCAGCTAGGGCTTTAAAAAGCGGCTTCCCGCCATGGCCCTTGTCCGCATATCCACAGCTGGCTTGATTCCCCTGCTGGTAAACAGCGTAACAATGTAAGGCTGCAAAAACTGCCCGTTCAGCTGATGTTGGTCGTCCAGTTTTACTTAGGTCATTCTTTGCCAAAGCATCCAATAGTAGTGGCCACACTACCGTTGCTTTTTTGTTCAAGACATCATTGGTATTTCGCAGTGCTGCTAACACCGCCTTGTTTGGGTTACCATTCCCCCAAATTTGATGAATAATTCGGCTTGTAACAGTTTCAATCCGCGCCATTAGCTCTTTCCTCCTTCGATTCCCAGCACCTTGTTGACAGAAGCCCTAAAGATCCGGTAATAGGTAAATATATTGTGCTGGTCACCATCAGCATTTTTTACCCTTCCCCGAATATCCTGCGGAGTTGCTGAGTTTAATAATTCATCAGCCGTTTGCACGGCGACCTGTTTAGCCGTCCGTTTCCAAAGGTTAACTTTCTCATCACGTTCGTCATTATTGGTCAAACCAGCCAACCATTCTCGGAAGGGCCGGTTTAGCCGTTCGTAAAAGCGAGCTGACACTCGATTGGCAAACGCACCATCATCCTTCACACCGCGAAGTTCCATAATGTGATTTGCAAAGTACCAGACAAGTGCACCAACTTTTTCAGTCATTTCAACAGTGTCCTCAATCCGTTTCGGCCACTGAAGGCGTTTTTCCGGGTTGGGATCAAACAAAACATCTGCGTTAATCTGCATTTCATCAGCGAATTCGGCAGCGGGTGATTGGGATGTTGCGTTACCATCGTTAATCAAGCCTACTGTAGTGAGGCGCAAAGCTGTCTCATCTGCAATTGTTTTTTTACTTTGCAATAGATGGAGCCAAGTAACAATTCCTGGTTCGCGCTGACTGTTCTCTGCCTGTTGAACACTTATATACTGACCAAAATTGCGCCACATCGCCTTGCCTAATGAATTCAGCCAACGTAAATTGGGTTGCCACTCCTTGTCCTTTTTGTTAAATTTCCAAATTGTCATCGGTTCCAAAAAGGCTTCGTGATTATCAAGTTTCGGCAAACCCGCACTAAAAATCAACGGCTGCCCATTATCCCACTCAATATGGATCACCCGTGACCAAATTGTGTAAAGCTCAGCTAGATTCCCCGGTACAATCCCCGTGAGCCGGGCTTTAACGTACTCCTCAATTGGGAGCTCCCAAGCTAGCTGCTGGCTAATGGTTTCAATTTCTAAATCAACCCCTTGGGGAACTAACACTAAGTTCAGCATCAGCGTTTCAAAAAGATTATTCCCAGTCGCAAAAACTGGATTAAGGCCGTATAGCCAACCAGGTGAAACAGAAAATTTTTCCTTAGCAACTACTTTGGTCTTATCAGTGACCGCCGTAAAGTTTTGGTAAGTAATCAGCCAACGGGCTAACGCCGCAAGCGAAAGGTCATTTTTATGCGGTGATGTATTAGGCGAGAAAATATCCGGCTTGTTATTACTTTCCGAAATCGTCCGGTTCATCTGCTTAACCGCCACGGTTCCTTTTCCCTTAGCAACAACCTTATTTTTCGGCACCAGTGAATCGTACTGGGCCCGTGTAGCTTGGTAAAAAGGATGCTCTGAGCTTAAAAGGTCAAAGCGGTCAGCGTACTTCTGCAGGTAACGGGTCACAATCTCTGTAAAATGCTGTGCATGGTACAAGCCATTCCAAGTTTGTAGTAAGTCGTCTTTGCCACTATCTTCAAATTCATCTTCATCAAAAGACACCGGTCGCATTGATTGCTCATCAATCGTCAACCATTCATATGGTTTCCCATCAGCATTATAGCGGGAATATACCGTGGTTAAAATCGCTAATAGAAACCGTAATATTGCTAAGTCCTGCGATTTCATCTCGCCAGCAAGCTGCTGATAGTGGGCAGCGTTTGTAAATAATTGTTCTAGTGACACAGTCTGCTCAAGGTTATCTTCATCGATGACCTTGATCCAGGGCTCAGTCACCAAATTAAAACTTTTCTCACTCATTTTCTTCGTCCTTTTCATACTGCAAGCCCAATTGAGGCGAATAACTAAGCCGCCAGCCCAACAGTTCGGCGCTTAAACGTTCATCTAACGGTAAAGCAAGCATCCCCTTTAGCCATCGACTGTCTTGCCAGTTATGATAATACTTATCCGTCCGCTTCTCTAATTCATCAATTGCCTTCGCAATGTCCGGAGTTATCCGGTTAGGCAGGCGGATTACTTGTTGTGCAATTTCACTTTCGTCAACATCGGTCAAGTTTCTTCCGTCAACTAAGAAATCGCCAACCGGAGTGTGCTTAATCATTACTACCTCCAGCGTCTCCTTAATATCACGGACAGCAGCTTCTGCTGCGGCATCATCATTTGCTATTCCTTGTTGATCTCGATCCAGCCAGCCATAGAGATTCTCGTGCTCTTTAGGGACAGCAATCTGGTAAACTCTTGCTTTCCTTTTAGCTATCTTTTCAGCCTGTTCCGTCTGAGCACTTGCCTCTTCGATCTCAGAAACTTCCTTGTCAGTTACAGGGTCATAAACCGCCTGCACCAATGGTGAAATATCGGCTGGCAACTTGACAGTTTCAGGAAGAAAGTGATCAGTTTTCATCAACCAATACTTTTCGTAAATTGCTTCATTTGCATCGCCGTAATCACCAAAGGCATTAATCCCCAATACATAGGTAGTTGGCGTTGCTAGGCCGGTTGGTCGGTGAATGTCATGACGGTGTAGTCTTCCCATTCGTTGCAGAATCAAATCAACCGGTGCAATATCGGTAAACAAAACGTCAAAATCTATATCTAATGATTGCTCTAGCACCTGGGTCCCGATTACAACCAACTTTTCTGGGCGCTCAGCTCCCTTGCCGATAGCGGCTTGAAGCCGTTCTTCTAATCTAGTTCGGTCCGGTGCTAAGAAGGCGGAATGCAAGACAATTTGTGGCAGCCCCTTTGGTAATAAGCGGGAAAGTTCCTGGGCTCGTTTAACGGTATTGACGATTACTCCAGCGATACCCCCATTCTTAATGCTATCAGCTACCTTAGCTACTAACTGTTGATCATCACAATCCAAGCGAACAACTTTAACTTCCTGGGATTTAGTCGGTTTAGGGAACTGGTTGTATTGCTTTACCTCCGTTCCATCAAGGTAAGTCAATAGCGGATAAGCTTGGCTATCTCGCCAAGCATTATCCGTTTGTTCCAATTGATGACCATATTTCCCCCGATAATAGGCCTTCACTAATTCAGTTCGCTTTTCCTTCGGTAGGGTCGCAGATAGGGCAATTACTGGAATATGGTATGTACCTAACCACTGTAAAGCCCGCTTTAAATACGAGGACATGTACGTGTCGTAGGCATGGATTTCATCAATGATCACAATTTTGCCGCTAAGACCCAGGTGGCGAAGAAAAAGATGTTTCTGCTTTAAACTCATTAATAGTAAGTGATCAATTGTTCCAATCGAAAAATCTGCTAGCATTGATTTTTTACCAGAAAACCAACTGTTAACCACGACCGAATTTGGACTATCTATGTTTTGAGCGTTGGGGAGACTTTTCATTTCACGGTTAAACTGGGCTTTCCCGTGCATTAAGCGAATTGGCAGACTAACGTTCTCTTCCTTTGCTAACTTATCAACCCATTTGTCAACCCGACTAAACATCGCATTACTCGTAGCCTGCGTTGGTAGGCCCATGAATAGTCCAGATGCCCCTGTCATGAAAGCAAGTTGTTCGGCAGCAGTTAGGGCAATCTCTGTCTTACCAATTCCCATCGGCGCTTCAACAATAATAATTCCAGGATCGGCAATTTGACCAATCACTTCTGACATCAAATGTTGAACCGGTCGTGGGTTGAAATGCCAACGCTTATCATATTGCTGATCAACGTTAGAAATTATTTGAGGTGTCCAATGACCACTAATATCCCACGTAGTAATTGCCTGTTCAAAACGCTGTTCCATATCTAAATCAGTGAAGCCTTGGTCAAGACTAATTAGTGGAAACATCGGTTGGCTTTGATCAGTACCTAAGAACTCGCTGGAGGCTATCCAGTCAGCCATAATTAGCAGACCCGTTAGTAAAACTGCTTGGGGCTGCGTGATTTGTGGAACTTCCTCTAAACTGGTAAAACCAGTCACTGACAGACCATAGTCGATTAACTCCTGCTGAGTTTTTTGCCATTCTGCTTGCAAGTTTTCATTGCCATCAGATAGAAGATAATTACTAGTATATGTATTAAATTGCCGTTGGGAATCAAAAAATTCCCCAACAGTTTTACCATGGTGGGCGCCAATAATAGCACCGACAAATGTGTTCAAACCGGCGTTTTCTAAGATGGTCTCTCCAGCTAGAGCATGAGGAGATTTACTTCGTGAAGAAGGATTATATTCAGCAAGTTTTTCAAATCCACTTTGCAAGAGCTTTTCTGTCAGTTCATCGTCAAGAGCGTAATCACGATTATAAGAAGGTTTCGTTTGAAAAGCTGGAGTGGCCTTACCAATATCATGAAAATAGCCAACAAATTTAACCAGTTGTTCAATTTCAGACGCTGTTAAATCTTGTTGTAAAAGCTGACGCTGGCTGTCATTTAACCAATGGCTGTACAACCAGCTGATAACATTTTTAGTATCAACCAAGTGTGCAACTAATGGAAGCCATAGTTCTTGGCCCTCCCGATTTTCCTTCTTTGCCCACAATGAAAGTGCTTGTTTTGACAGCTTACCCATTTTATATTCCCCCATGAAAACGTTTCACTGCAATTTTAGCAAGTACAGGGGTTGAATGCAATGTGAACATTGTCATTATAATGTCTTGCAATAAGGATACGCCAGGATCACCATCTACACTCACATAGAAAATGACATAATCTGAGGCACAAAAAAGCACCTGCTGATTGCAGATGCAGAGTGAGGGCGGTTGGAATTGAACCAACACCTCCGACTACCATACGTGTCTCGACCTCTTTCAGCCGAAATTCACATCAATGTATGAAGCCTTGTTCTCCCTGTTAAACTACTGGTCCTCATTCCATATACACTTTACTTTAGCGACAAGGCCACGCTCATAATAATTAACTTTTCTGGTGCCTCCAATTTCATCATGAAAATAACCTATATGAGTATTTAGAAGTACTTTTTCCCATCGATTATGTGGTCTCCCACCTACATTAATTTGCGCTAATCGTTTACCAGAATTATTATAAAAATCAATTGAGGCTACTTCAGGGAAATACCTTTAGAACTTCCGAGTCTGGACACTGGACATGAAATCACTCCCACACACATATGGAAGTATTATTATATCCTTACAACCTGCAATTTATTGCCATAATAGTACAATATTTCAGTTACCTTGTTTCACTATTCTCAAGGTAACGACCAGGAAAAAACTATGTGAGTTCTTTAATAAAACCACTATTAATTATCCTTGAATTTAAAATTTTAAAGCAATTATTATTTTCAAAAGAAATTTCGGCACGAATAAGCCAAGATTAAATCAAATGACTTTTTATCGTTGAATCTTTTACCCCTTTATTTCGTAATGGAGCAACAAACTTATTTACCGTATCGCCATACGATAAATTCTTTAGATCTGATTCCGAAATATCATATGGCTCTTTTCCTAGAACCATTTGGAAATATAGCTTTACTGATAGGTTATATTTCTTCATAGTATTCGCGGACGTAAGTGAGTTATTCCAAGTAATAAAAACATCTTTCATCGTAATTGACATGATGATTACCTCTTTCCACTGATTTGGTTTTTATGATCACAATTTCGACTAAATTTTCTTTACGAAAAAACGAGTAATGATTGCTCACTACTCGTTTGCCTCTAATAACAGAAAAACCGTCCAGCATAAATGCTGAACGGTCGCTCAAGTCGCTAAACCATGCTATGATATAGCCACAGTGAAGTTATATTACTTCAACAATTGGGCTGATAAGTTTAGCAAAAGCGCTCCTATTCTGGTGTACTGCCATACACCACCAGCCAAGCGCAATGAAGAACTTCTCCAATCGGATCAGCTCCTATAATCAGGCTTGTGCATTGGTGGTCACCAGTGCACTTTTTTATTTTACCATCGAAATTTTCTTTATAAAACTGTCATTTTACTCAGTTTGTTTTGTGTTAATAATATTTTCTAGCTCTCTAAACGGTTCATTGTACTGTTTTAAATAATGATGGATCATCCAATGATCCAGCCGATGAACCAAATGACACTGGCATTTCTCCATCTTCAAATGGTTCACTTGCTTTATCTCGTTTTGATTCTGCTTTACTTATTAAGTTATACTTACCTGTATTATTTTCCTTCATTACACTAAGATCTTTCTTCATGGCATCAAAATGATGGCCCACACCATGGTCTTTATCCTCTTTTGAAGCTGCACTATACCCATTATTTGCAATATCATTAAGCGCTTTAGCATGTTTGCATATATCATTATAGGCATTGATATATTTTGAGTTCTTATGATGAGTAGTTAGGCCCACCCCACAAAATAATACAAAAACAATTGCGGTTACAATGGCAACTCCATACACAAAGTTGCTTTTCCCTTGCTGTTTATATACCAAGTAGGTCGCAATAGTACAAACAATTACAGCTGCCAATAATATCAAGGTCAAACTATTAAGTTCCATAGCACAATATCCTCCAAACATACATATACGACAACGACGAGGCCAATCAGCGTAGCAAATTGCGTTGGTTGGCTTCGTCGTTGTGAAACCAGTTACAAGTTTACCATAATTAATTCTTACATAGGATTAGTTTTTCATGAGCACGAAAAGTAAGTAAATTTCTTCATGCGCTAACCTATTACAAAATATTCTCCATTGTTCTTAAACGGACACGTCGAAAGTCCTCGAATGTTAAATGATCAATTGCCATTGACCTCGCTCGATCTGTCGAAAAACTGTAGATCTGTGCTGTATTAACTCGTCCATGAACATTCTTATACCCGTACAAAGGTACATAACAGTTAAAATTAGTGCCCCGAGTAGTAACTGGCAGCACAATTAATGAATGTGTGTGCTTATTGTAGGTATTCGTAGATAATACTACTGCTGGCCGAATACCCCCGATTTCATTTCCCTCCAGGGTACCAAAATCAAAGTACAACACATCGCCTTGACAATAATATTCCTTACTCATGATTATTTTCCTCCGCACTTAAAAAGGAAGCACCGTTGGAATGCTTCCTGGCATAACACACACACTGAGAATAGGACATAATGCCGGAAAGAAAGTGGCAAGTACGGAAGCCCACACTCACATGAGGAATACAGAAGAAAAATAGGGCACGGAATACCGCATAAAAATCACCCCCACGTATATGGGGAATACGACCCGTGGCGTCGTGCCTTTAAGCATCCCCTGGGATCACCCCCACGTATATGGGGAATACGAAGAGGAGACTCTTCATCTCCATTCTTTTTTAGGATCACCCCCACGTATATGGGGAATACCAATGTCATGCCACATTGACTTGGCAGCGTTAGGGGATCACCCCCACGTATATGGGGAATACACTAAAAGATTACCAGCAAATCAAGCTTTTGCTCCAAGTATACCTCAATTTCTATTTAGTTTGCTAATCTGATATACCTCCCCCTAACTAATTTCTATGAAGTTTTATTTCGCCCATTTTAATTAACTATGAGAAATATTTAAATCAATATATGCTATTGCAGTCCAGAAATGGTGCTACTTTAATAGCTGTTTTACGTTCAAGCACCGTTATACCCTCATCCTTCCCATTCTCGGAACACTATTGCGAGGAATATTCCAGCATTTCCCTACAATGTAAGGTACTGTCAAAACACATTTAAGCTATCCGGCACTCAGCTATTTTGGCCAGGGATTATTTTTAATTAATATAAGACAAATCCGGCCATTGATTTCTGGAATTCCAAAAATCAATGGCCGGATTTTCATATCTCGAGCTAGAATGCTTTTACTATTTCTCACTTCTATTCAACAATGGTAGCACCGAGGCTGTTCTTAAAGTGGTCAAAGGCCCATTCATCACCGTGTGGCGTGAAAGTAGCAACGCCACGCTTTGGAATCGTCAGTTGATAGTCAAGATTGTAGGCACCAATGGCCGTATGGAGGACACAGATGTCGGTGCAGACACCACTAATCCACAAATTGGTAATATGGCGCTCGCACAGGTAGTTATCCAGGTTGGTGTTTTGAAAAGATGAGTAGCGGTTTTTAGCAAACTGGTAGACCCGTTCGCTGTCCTGATGGTCCTGGAACCATTCGCCAACTTTACCATAGAGAGTACGTCCTGGCGTTCCAATAATATTATGTGGCGGAAAGAGCTTAGATTCCGGGTGAAAAGGGTCGTGCAAATGATGAGCGTCGGTGGGAAAAATAATGTAGTCGCCATTTTTATAGAAATGCTCAGCCAGTTCCGTGAGGTAAGAATCAAGCTGCTGCGCGGGTTTGCCGACGGTCAGCGCACCGTCATCGGCAACGAAGTCATTGGTGTAGTCAATAATTAATAATGCTTTGGGCATAAATTGGGCCTCCCAAACCTTTTCTACCAGTTTAGCACTTTTACTCTGATTATCGGGATACTTTTCGGAATCATAACGACCGTGCTCACTACCTAAAATTATCTTATTTTATTCCACGGGTTCTAATTCAAAGATGTTGAAATAATTAAAGTTAGAATTTGAATACTCGGGATATGCACTCGGCTATTTTGGCTGGGTGCTTTTTTGTGGCCAGTTTTTAAAAAATGAGCTTATTTCAGGATCTATTTTTACCGGCTTTGCAAAGACAAATTCATTTGTCGCCCGTGTCCCCCACCGTGGGTTGCTGTGTAAAATGGCTTCTACCTTGGCAATTTCCTTTACGGGCACATAATCCGCGATATCTTTATTACTTCTAAGTTCCCCCGTTTCCTCATCCAAGTCAACTTTAATTTCTGTTGGCAATTGATGATCCATTATGAAGGTATTCCAAAAGCCGACATATTCTTTTCCAGTAATTGTGGTGATGCGCACTTTCTCACCTAACGGGTAAGCCGACCATTTACTAATATCAGTCGAGTATTCTTCAACCACGTCCCCGGTGAGATTATACTGAATAAATTTCATGAACTTTTTCTCCCTTCTTCAGTCTCCACACCTTGCGCACCTGGTTCATCTGCAATAGCCAAAAACACCCTTGAACTGCGTCACCATTTCTGGTCCACTCACCATACCGTGGAGTAATATCAAAGATTCTCTGCCAAGACTTTTCCTTAACACGTTGTTGCTTATGCTTGCTTAAATTAGCAAACCACTTTTCATCTCGCTCCCAGTCTTCATCATTAGTCGCCGACGAGTAATACCAATTATTTAGAGCGAAATGCCAGCCTTCAAAATCACTTAAAAGGGCTTCCTCTTCCGGAATATCAAACTCAATACATACCTCATCTGAATAAGTTTTAGACCACCGGAAGTCTGGACGTTGATGACAATAATCATGACTCCGATACCAGGCCCACAACGGTGTGGTTATTTGATTACAAGGTGGATTTACCTTGGCCTTTAACTGCTTGATCATCCATCGATAGGCTAAGCGAAAATCAGAATATTGCAAATTTTCTGATTGGTTGGGATCACAGTAAAAGTAGCCATCTTTTACCAACTGCTGGTATACGCTATAAGGCTGAATGGTCCACATAATCATTTTGATGCTCTCCTACGGTTGTACTTGCTAATTTACTTTATTTTACCAAAACGGACGCTTGTATACTCAACATTAAAATCTGGCATACTGTCCGCTCAATCCCTATCACAAGACACGAAAAGTGTACTAATTCCAATCACAAAGGAAGCGAAATACCGAGCCCGGCAGTCATAAGTATCAACAACACTACTTATTTTCCGGCAAGATCCTTTGTAAACATTGTGGCTACACTTTCAAGCGTCAGACACGTTCTAATAAGATCGCTGAGCTTGTCAAAAGCATTTGCATTCAGCAAAGGGCTGTCCAGTAAAGGCAATTCCTAAAAAACATTCAAAATGCCTTTTGCACCATGATGAATAAATTAATTTTCAGCAGGAAATTTTTGCTCTCACCATTGGTACAAGAGTTAAAAGAACATTTCAATGATCCAGACGGAGAACTAGGTAAGTTAACTAAGCAAATTAAAGCCAACGATCAGAAAGCTGAAACGCTGATGAGCTTATTAGAAAAAGCCTTAATCGATAAGGTAATGTACATTAATCAAACTGCTGAACTGGAACAAAGTACCTATCAATGCCAACAACGGATCAAGCAAATCAACAGTAACAATACTGATAAGGCTAATAGCCTGGAAGATTTTCGTGACCTCCTTCGCTGGTGCCAGCAAGGACAAATGATGAAGAACTTTGATTCTGCAGTATTCAAAACTTTTGTTCAGGCAATCAAAGTTCATAGCCAACACGAGATCGTTTTTCAGCTCAAGTGCAGGCTGCAGTTAGCACAACACTTGCCGAAGAAAACCAGTGCCAGTCAGCATTTCTATCGTGAGGTAATTCGTCAGCGTTTTAACGAACCATTAAAGCAAGCAGAATATCTGTATAGCATCATTAAAAGCGAGGTGGACTTAATTGGGTAAAGTACGTATCATTCCTGCTCATCAGCAACGCGGCAACAGCATTAACCGCTCCCAAGATGAAACACAATCAGAACGGTTGCGAGTAGCTGCCTACTGCCGGGTTTCCACTGAACTCGATGAACAAGCTAACTCCTATGAAACACAGGTCAGTCACTACAAAGACCTGATCCAAAAAGACCCCAGCTGGGAATTTGCGGGAATCTTTGCCGATGATGGGATCTCGGGGACCAATACTAAAAAGCGTAATCAATTCAATAAAATGATTGGGGCTTGCAAGGCAGGCAAGATTGACCTGATTGTCACCAAGTCAATCAGTCGATTTGCCCGCAATACGATCGATTGCTTAAAATACATTCGTGACCTTAAAGCTATCAATGTGGCCATCTTCTTCGAGAAAGAAAATATCAATACCATGGATGCCAAAGGTGAAGTGCTCATCACCATCATGGCTTCCCTGGCTCAGCAAGAAAGCGAGTCGCTATCGCAAAACGTTAAGCTCGGCTTGCAGTACCGTTACCAGCAAGGCAAAGTGCTGATCAACCATAATCACTTTCTCGGCTACACCAAGGATAAAGATGGCAACCTGGTAATTGAACCAGAGGAAGCCAAAACAGTTAAACGGATCTTCTACAGCTACCTGCAGGGGATGACGATGAAGCAAATTGCCGAATCGCTTAAGGCAGACGGTGTCTTAACGGGTGGCAAGAAAACTAATTGGCACTCAAGTGGGATTGCCTTGATCCTCAAGAATGAGAAATATATGGGTGATGCCTTACTGCAGAAAACCTACACCGTTGATTTCCTAACCAAGAAGCGCGTTAAGAACAATGGCATTATGCCGCAATACTATGTTGAGAACGACCATCCCGCTATTATTCCCAAATCCGTCTTTATGCAAGTGCAAAATTTGATCCGGCAGCGCCATAACGGTATCACCACTAAGAATGGCAAACACCGGAGGATTAACAGCAAGTATTGTTTTTCGCAACGGGTCTATTGCGGCAAATGCGGGGACATCTTTCAGCGAAATATGTGGTATAACCCCGTTAAGGTTGTAGTTTGGCGCTGTGCCAGCCGTATTAAGCGCAATAAGAAAGGTCGACGCTGTATGATCCGCAATATTAAGGAACCTCTTCTCAAAGCCGCCACCCTTGACGCAATCAACCAGTTAATCGAGAGTCATGAATTAGCGGATAAGCAAATCAAAGCCAATATCATGAAAATCGTTAAGAACTCTAAAGGTCCAACGATCGAAGAGCTGGATAAACGACTAGAAGATGCGCAACTAAAACTGATTCAAGCAGCTAACCAGCATCAAAACTGTAATGACCTCTCCCAACAAGTAATGGAGCTACGTGAGCAAAAGGAAAAGGTTCAAAGAATTGAATCCGAAAACCAAGTTAAACTCCACAATATCGACCAGGTCAGCGATTTCGTGGACGAACACCAACATGGTATTCACGAATTCGACCCGCAGCTAGTCTGCCGATTAATTAAAAAAATCACCATCTTTCAACGCTACATGGAGTTCATGTTCAAAGATGGTGAAGTGATCAAAATTAAGATGTGAATATTTAGGATGTGCAGCACTCAGCTATTTTGGCTGGGTGTTTTTTGCATTAATGACACTCGTCGGAATACATCCCCAGATTCCATTAATTCCAGTATGATGAACATTCACTATACACTCATGTTCAATCAAGTATCGCTTAAATTCACCAATGTGTTCCATATCGATAATGATCAATCGACCGTTATCCTTAAGGACTCGCAATGCTTCGCTAATTGCTAATTCACGTTGTTTCTTTGGCTTAACGTTGTGAATTGCAAAACTAGCAAAAACATAGTCATATTCATTATCAGTAAATGGCAGGTTGGTCATGTTAGCGGTCTGTATTTTAGCAACTTCCTCAACGTCAGCTTGTTTAATATTATGTTGAGTCGCACTTTGTGAATTGCTAGATTGGTCGGCAGATTGCCATATATCAATACCAATTACTTTACCTGGGCTTTTCAACTTTTTAGCTACTTCCAGCAAAACTGCCCCATGTCCAGTCCCCAGATCAAGGACTTTGCTATCCTTGGGAATATTCAATGATGAAACTACTTGATGAATAATTCTGTACTTACCAAAAAGGCTGGTATGAATAAACAATATCGCCAGGGTTAACATTACACCTGGAAAAATAAAGTTATAAGGATTGTGTGAATTATATGCTGGGATAATTCCAAGAATCCCAGCTACAATGAACAAGACTGGTACTAATGGTGCATCAATGCCTTTCTTCATCTGCTGATTTTCTCCTTTTTAACTATTAATGGTTAATAAGATAATATCAAAGATCTAACATAGAATTCAATTTAAAAATGAAGCATAACATTACGATTTCTTATATGTCCGGATTTCTTTATTATACTTCCGCAACGTATTGTGACAATAAACTTTATTAGCCGAAGACATTCGCACTTTTTTCCATAAAATCGCAGCAACTTTTAATCGCTGATTATATTGCTTACTAGTCGGATCCTTGAAAAACGCCCGAACAAAGTTATCCCATTGGTAAGTATTTTTTCTTCTGCAGACGACGCAGTTTTATTTTGATCCCAATTCTGCATCTGTTGAATTAAATCGCCAACAGTAGCTTTCTCATCATTTTCTGCCTCAGCTTTTCTTTTGATAATGGCCATTTTCTTGCTAAAGGAGAACTTCTTAACACCAAAATAATCAGCGAACCATTTACGGGCAGCATTGTTAAAGCAGAAGCCGGAGTTAATTAACTTTGTGTCCAAGCTAATCTTGCTATACGGTAATGGGCGATGCTTACTATTATTTCGAATTGGTTTAATTTGCGAAGAAGGTATTCCCTTGAAATATTTTATAATATACGAATTTAGTTCTGCCTTGGTTCCCGAAGTAGGCAAGTTATATTGTTGACATAACTTAACTAATTCCGTTTTATAGTAATAATTTTGTGTAAATTCAGATAGGGTATGGGGGATTTTCAAGGTAAGCACCTCCTTAAAGATATGACGGCCTTAACTTAATATTATACAGAACTATGATACTATATCTTAGAAAGCAAAAACACAGTTCGGTTGGTAGTCCGGACGTCAGCACATGCTGATCAGTATCCTTCCCCTCCGGGATGTCCCGCTTTCTTAATCTAATTTAAGGAGGGGACATGATGGTTATTCAATCTTGTCTAACAATTGTTTTTGATGGTAGCTTCTATAAGGCCATTTTGGAATGTCACGATGATAACAGCTATTCGGTTGCATCAGTTATCCTTGGTAGTTCAGAACCCAAAATGTCATTAATTCTGAAACTGATAAATCAAGATTATCAACGGTTCCATTTTCATTATGAACCAGACGAAGCGCGAATAGTTACGAAACACATCAATCCAAAACGCGCCCAACGATTAGCCAACAAAGCAATGAAATCTCACGGTATTAGTACCCAAGCACAAAGCACCTTACAAAAACAATTTGAGGAAAAGAAAAAATTACGAAAAGCACAGCATTCTACTGAAAAACGATTAGCAGAGGAGCTTCGTTATCAAAAACGATTAGCTAAGCATCGTAAAAAGCATCGTGGTCATTAACATATTGCATGGTTGTCATTCTGACAATCATGTTTTTATTTTGGCCTGAATATAGTTGAGTGTACAATTCTCCTCAATGAAACCTACCTAATAAGATAAACTCAATTTCATGCCAGTAGCTTAGTTCACTCAATTGTTAAGTCCAAAATCAGCCATTTTCACAATCCTTCTCAACGCTGTCATATCAACCTTTACAACTCATTCTATAACCTCAATCAACTCAACTACCCAAAATGGACACTTGCATACTCAACCCGCAAAAAAGGACATAGAACACTCGACCCTCCAACCCCGAAAGCAAAAAGTGTACTAATTCCAATCAACAAAAAAGGAATTAGTACACTTTCAATCTATTAAGAATGCCGTCACACCGGCTTTTATCGCCTATTGTTTTGTACGTTCAAGCACCGTTACGGATTCGACATGCGTCGTCTGCGGGAACTGGTCAACAGGCTGGATGGGTTTCGTGACGTGGTAACCGACTTCCGCGAACCGTTGAATGTCCCGCACCAGGGTGGCTGGGTTGCAGGACACGTAGATCACTTTTTGTGGTGCCATCTTGCCGGTCGCCTCAATCAGCGACTCCGCCAGGCCCTTGCGCGGTGGGTCGACGATCACCACGTCCGGCTTCAGGCCCGCCGCCTGCCACTTGGCAAACTGCTCTTCGGCCTTTCCGACCACGAATTCAGTGTTTTTAATGCCGTTTCGTTTGGCATTGTGCTTGGCGTCCGCAATCGCGGCGGGCACGATCTCGACCCCGTAGACCTGCTTGGCGTGCTTAGCCACCGCCAGCGAAATCGTCCCAATCCCGCAGTAGGCATCAATCACCGTCTGGCCGCCATTCAGCCCTGCATTGTCAATCGCCGTCTGGTACAGCCGCTCTGTCTGCTGCGGGTTAACCTGGTAGAAGGACAGCGGCGAAATTGCAAAGTCAATGCCGAGCAACTGGTCATGGATTTCGTCCTTGCCCCACAGCGTTTTATTGGTTTCGCCCAGCAGCTTATTGGTCCGCTTATCATTGACGTTCTGGACGATGCTCTTTACTTCCGGCACCCCGGCCACGATCCCGTCAACAATCTGCTCTTTCATCGGCAACCGCTTCGTGTTCGTGACCAAAACGACCATCACTTCATGGCTGTAATAACCCCGGCGCACCATCACCGTCCGGATGACGCCCTTGCCGGTCCGCTCGTCATACGGCGTCACGTGGTACTTCCGCAGGAGGTTCCGAACGACGACAATCGCCTCGTCAATTTTCGGATCTTGAATATAGAAGTCTTCAATCGGCACCAGGGTGTGGCTGCCCCGCTTATAAAAGCCGGTTTCCAGCTTGCCCCGGACCAGCTTGACGGGCACCTGGGCCTTATTCCGGTAGTGGTAAGGCCGCTCCATCCCCATCGTCGGCGCCACCTTAATATCATCCAAGTGGGCCTTCGCCAATAGTTCCTCAATCTGGTGCTGCTTAAAGCGCAACTGGGCCGGGTACTTCAAGTGGCCCAGTGGTGCAATCCCGGTCTGGATATACTTCTTGTCTTTTACGTCCACCCGGTCGGCGCTCTTCGTCTGCCAAGCCATCACCCGGCCCCAGGCAAAGTTCCTTGTCATCTTGGTGACCCGCACCGTCACTTCTTCCCCCGGCAGGGCGTTGGGTACAAAGACCGGGAAGTCAGCAATTTTGACGACCCCGTTGCCCTCGTAGGTCAAATCAATTACCTTGGCCTGGTATTCTTCATTTTTATGTACCGGAACGTTTACTTTCACGATTTTGCCTCCATTAACGATTATTCGATATGACTATTATTACAAAATCCGCCCACTGCTTCAAGCAAAGGCGCACCCAGACAAAAAGCCGAGAGAAAACAGCATTTCTCTCGGCTTCGTTATTATATTGTTGATTCGACTTTCATCAAGATAACGTGCTTCGCCAGCACAGGATCGTACCCTAGGTGTGAATGCTCGCTCGGCCCGTTGCCGTGCCAACCAATGTTCTAGCTAGTCGTACGCTCTGTCGAGGAGCTGGCTCCGCACTTCTATTACTTATCTTCATCACTTATCTTGCCGACACCTTCCACGAAGTCCTTTTCGACCCGTTGGAAGTCGGCTGAATCGGTAATCGCATCATCCGGAATTTCATCCAGGTTTGCGACCACTTCAATGTGCTGTTTCAAATCGTGGAACTTCATCGGTGCGTCCCCGCCGTATTCACCATCAAGGTTGATCATCAACCGGTCTTCCTTGCTCAATGGGGTCACATCCACATCGGTCGCCTTGGCATAGATAATCCGCGGGTCGTCGAGGTGCTTTCCCTGCAAGGCCTTCGCCATCAGCGCCAGCATGTCGGCCAGACTGCTCTTCTTGACGATAATCATGGTGAACTTACCGTCATCCAGCGACGCGTCCGGCACAATCTGTTCAAAGCCACCGACCGAATTAGTCAGCGCCAGCAAGATCATCGACGCCGTGCCCCGGTATTCCTGGTCATCATACTTGATTGAAACGTCCACCGGCTTGATCTGCGGCAGCAGTTCGGCCCCCTTTGCCAGGTAAGCCGCATAGCCAAAGAGGGACTTCATCGACGACGGTACGTCATAAGTCAGTTCCGTCAGCGTTCCCCCCGCCGCGATGTTCATAAAGTAGTTGTCACCGGCCTTGCCGATATCGATTTTGAACTTCTTGTTCTTCTTCAAAATCAGCTTAGCGGCAGCAATCGGATCATCACGGGGAATCCGCAGTGCCCGGGCGTAGTCGTTAGTGGTCCCAGCCGGAATGATTGCCATCGTTGGCCGGTGTTCCAGCCCGGCAATCCCGTTGATAACCTCGTTCAAGGTCCCGTCACCACCAGCGGCCACAATCAGGTCAAACCCTTCCTTGGCCGCCCGCGTCGCCTCATTCTTTGCCGAGTTCGGCGCCGGGGTCGTCGCAAAGGCGCTCGTTTCGTAGCCCGCCTTTTCGTAGATATCTAAAATATCGACCAGGTCTTTGCGGAGCGCCTCACGACCAGCAGTCGGGTTGTAAATAATCCGTGCTCGTTTACGCATCGTCAGCCTCCTACATCGCCTGCAGCGACTTCATCAGCAGTTGGGTAACGATCTTCGGGTTGGCCTTTCCGTGAGTCTGCTTCATGATCTGCCCCATCAGGTAGCCAACAGCCCGGTCCTTCCCGTTCTTGTAGTCGTCAACGGATTGCTGGTTGTTTGCCAGGACATCATCGACGATTGGCTGCAGCTGAGCCGGGTCAGACAGTTGAACCAGACCGTGTTCCTTAGCGTAGGCCTGTGGTTCTTCCCCGTTCAGAATTCCCTTGAAGACCTTCTTCGCCATCTTGGAAGAAATCGTTCCGTCGTCGATCAGCTTAACCATTCCAGCCAGATTAGCTGGCGTCAGCTTGGTGTCCTGGAGGTCAACGTGCTGGTCGTTCAGGTAGGAGTTGACGTCGTTCATTAGGTAGTTAGCCACCCGCTTTGGATCGCCACCATCCTTGATTGCTTCCTCGAAGAAATCGGACATTTCCTTGGTCTGGGTCAGCACCATGGCGTCGTAGTCGGACAAGCCGAGGTCGTCAACGTAGTGTTTCCGCCGTTCACCCGGCATTACCGGCATTTCGCCCTCGATTTCCTTAATCCAGTCTTCGCTGACTTCCACTGGCGGCAGGTCCGGTTCTGGGAAGTAACGGTAGTCGTCGGCCCCTTCCTTGGACCGCATCGAAATCGTCGTTCCGGTCGGTTCGTCATACCGCCGCGTTTCCTGGGCAATCTGACCACCAGAGAGCAAAACATTCTGGTGCCGCTTCTCTTCAAAGGCCAGCGCCTTGCGGACGTAGTTGAAGGAGTTGATGTTCTTCATTTCCGTCTTGGTTCCAAACTTATCAGAGCCGATTGGCCGGATCGAGATGTTAGTGTCAACCCGCATTGACCCCTCTTCCATCTTCACGTCGGAAATCCCGGTGAATTGGATTCGTTGCCGGAGTGCTTCCAAGTAGGCCACCGCTTCTTCTGGCGAAGCGATGTCCGGCTTAGAAACGATTTCGATCAGCGGCGTTCCCTGCCGGTTCAAGTCGACGTAGGAATACCTGCTGGTGTGAGTGTTCTTTCCGGCATCTTCTTCGATGTGCATCTCTTCGATCCCGATCTTCTTCTTTTTACCGTCGACCTCGATTTCAATCCAGCCGTCGTGGGCGATTGGCGTCGCAGACTGGGTAATTTGGTAGGCCTTTGGGTTATCCGGGTAGAAGTAGTTCTTCCGGTCAAAGTGCATCCGCCGTGCAATTTGGGCGTGGAGGGCCAGGCCGGCCATAATCCCATCACGGACAACGCCCTTGTTCAACGTCGGCAGTACCCCGGGGTACCCCCAGTCAATAACGTTGGTATTAGCGTTCGGCTGGTCACCATATTCGACCGGTGAAGGACTGTAAATCTTGGAATTTGTCTTTAATTCCACGTGGACTTCAAGCCCAATGGTTGTTTGAAAGTTCATCTTAGTTCTGTCCTCCTAACTGTGGAGTCTTCTTGTGGAAGTCCGTCGTCTGTTCAAAGACGTAACCGGTGTTGTAGATCGTCTGTTCATCAAACGGCTTCCCGATTAATTGGAGACCAACTGGCATCCCGTCTTCAGCGGAGAAGCCGGCCGGCAGTGACATTGCTGGCAACCCGGCCATGTTCACCGGCACGGTCAGCACATCGTTCATGTACATCGTCTTCGGATCGTCGATTTCGGCACCAATTTTAAAGGCGGTCGAAGCCCCGGTAGCACCGACAATCAGGTCATAATCTTTGAAGACCTTCGTGAAGTCATCACTAATCAGCCGACGAACTTTAGCGGCCTTGTTAAAGTAGGCGTCATAAAAGCCGGCTGACAATGAGAAGGTCCCCAGCATGATCCGACGCTTAACTTCATCCCCGAACCCTTGGGAACGGGACTTGACGTAAACTTCTTCCAGGTTCTTCGCTTCTGGAGCACGGTAGCCGTAACGAATCCCATCATACCGCTGCAAGTTCGATGAGGCTTCGGATGAGGCCAGGATGTAGTAAGCCGGAACACCATCGTGGGTGTGAGGTAGGCTCACTTCGTCCACGGTCGCGCCCAAGGACTCTAAGTGGTCCAAGGCGGCCTTAATAACTTCCTTCACGTCAGCACGCAGACCATCGTAGTATTCCTTTGGCACGGCAATCTTGAGGCCCTTGATACTCGTGGAGTCATTCAGCTGGGCAGCCCAGTCTGGAACCGCCTTGAGTGAGGAGGTCGTGTCGTGCTCATCGTTGCCGGCAATCAAAGCGGTCAGGTAGGCGTTGTCCTTAACGGACCGGGTCAGCCAGCCGACCTGGTCAAAACTGGACCCAAAGGCAATGATTCCCCAACGAGAAACCCGCCCGTAAGTTGGCTTCATGCCGACAATTCCGTTGAAGGAAGCGGGCATCCGGATGGAACCACCGGTATCAGTACCAAGCGCACCAAGAACGTCACCAGCGGCAACGGCAGCCGCAGAACCACCTGAAGAACCACCTGGTACCCGGGTCAGGTCCCATGGGTTATGGGTGGTGAAGAAGGCTGAATTTTCCGTAGAAGAACCCATGGCAAATTCGTCCAGGTTGGTCTTCCCAACGTTAACGTAGCCCGCCTGCTTCAACTTTTCAACGACCGTAGCATCGTAAACGGGGTTGAAGTTTTCCAGCATCTTGGAAGCTGCGGTCGTCCGCAGGCCCTTGGTCAGAATGTTATCCTTAACCGCCAGCGGAATCCCGGCAACCAGCTGGTCAGCGCTGATCTCGGCTTCATCAACTGCCCGGGCCTGCTTCATGGCCCCTTCTTCGTCCAGGGTCAGGAAGGCCTTGACCTGGTCATCATTGGCCTTGATGTGGTCAAAAGTTTCCTTGGTCAGTTCCGTGGCGCTGATCTTCTTGTTCACCAGGTCATCGTGGAGCTGGCTGAGGTCAGTTTCGTAAAAGTCCATTATTCGCCATCCTCACTTTCATCAATGATTACTGGAACCCGGATGTAACCGTCATCCGCGTCCGGAGCGTTCTTCAGCAAAGCAGCAGTTTCTTCCTTGCTGGCCTTGACTGCCTTGTCCTCGCGCAGGGCGTTGACCCGGTCAGTCGCGTTCGTCATTGGCTCGACACCGTCCGTATCTTCGTTTGCAATTTCCTCAAACATATCGATAATGCTTCCCAGCTGAGTCGTGAATTGTTCAAGCTCATCCTGGGGGAATTCCAGCTTAGCAAGTTCTGCAACGTGCTTTACTTCCTGCTCAGTGATTTTACTGGCCATCATTTCGACCTCTTTTCTCAAAATTAAGTATATATACATTTAACAATTCTAGCACAGAATGGGCAATTTTTTTATTGATTTATGTGCTGGAATAGCAAAGGGGCTGTGACATAAGCCCGATTACTTTAATAAAAGGAGAATAGCGCAGTACACAAAGGGGCTCCAGTGCTCGGCAAAGCCGAACGCTGAAGCCCTCTTTGTGCTTGCGGGGGCGTGAAGACGAAGTCATAAATGACTTCTGTCACGCTGTTATGAAGTGAC
>ERZ773269.407-NODE-407-length-51341-cov-100.660395_pt1 | contig 51341 bp, 36 predicted proteins | sample MGYA00511958_ERZ773269 | MGnify/ENA primary metagenome ERZ773269 (study PRJEB29015, sample SAMEA2737761) | human gut metagenome | biome: human gut; feature: human-associated habitat; material: faeces | place: China | collected 2012 ... | reverse complement strand
TGCCGGCTTTAATCATCTTTTCGATAATTTCCGGGGTATTGGAACTGGGGCCTAAGGTGCAGACGATCTTTGTTTTTTTCAGCATACAGATTTCTCCTTTTCTACTCACGTACACGTAACGATTGACGTTTCTGTTCCTAGTGGTACGTTTTTTGTCCCACTAGTGCAATATACAGCTATTGCTCACTGCGATTGTACCGTATTCCCCACGATAATGCAAGGATTAGTTGTGTAAATACTTTATGAGGACGCAGGCCGCAGGCCGCCGCAGCAGGACGGCCTTACGAACCACTAGCCACTAGCCACTAGCCACTAGCCACTAGCCACTAGCCACTAGCCACGAAGATTTTACCACAAATGGACGCGCTTCTGCGGTTCGACATACATGCCGTCGCCGGGCTGGATGCCATAGGCCGTATAGAAGCCATTCGTCGACGACAAGGCGCCGTTGACGCGGGCTTCGCCAGTCGGATGGGGATCATTCTGGACCAGGTAGAGCAGCAGCTGGTCAGTCATCTTAGTCGCAAAGACCGTGGCAAAGGTGCGGTATAAATCGCGCAGCATCCCTTGGTCGCCATGGGCCAGTTCCGTCGCAACCGACAGGCCGCCGCAGTCGGCAATGGCTTCGTTGCTGACGAGCTTGCCATTTTCATGGAGCCCCTTGCCGAGGGTATAGCGATCGTAATACGGGCCGAAAGCAGCCGATAATTTCTGGAAAGCTTCATAGTCTTTTGCCTTCCACCAGTTCTTCAAGCGGCCTTCGCTGTCGTACTTGCTGCCGTTCGGGTCAAAGGCATGGGAAATCTCATGGCCAATGACGACGCCGATGCCGCCCAGATTGGCACCGCGCGAAGCTTTGGCATCGTAGAACGGCGGCTGCAGGATACCGGCCGGGATGGTGATGCTGTTATTTTCCGGGATATAAGCGGCATTGACATCTTGCGGGTCAAAGGCATACCATTTATCGGGATTAAAATTCGTTCCCAATAGCGCATGGACCTGCTGTTTTTCCAGGACGCCGTTGTGCATGACATTGGCCAGCAAATCGCCGCCATCCTGTGGGGCAATGACGTCAGGCATACTTTCGATGATAGGTTTGTCATCTTCAGCCGGACCGCCGACAAAGACGCGCAGGTGGCTGAGCTTGTCGACGGCTTTGGCCCGCGTCGCCGGACTGAGCCAGTCATTGGCTTCCAGCCGCTGCTGATAGACGTCGCGGATTTCATTGATCATGGCCTTCACATCGTTGATGATGGCCGCCGTACAGTGATTCTTCATATAAATCTGGCCGAATTCGTAAGACAGCATGTTCTGGACCATGCGGCTCGCCGTTTCCTTGTCATCCCGCGCCTGGGCGATGCCGAAGCGCTGGAGGGCATAATTGCGCTGCAGATCCCGCAATTTGATATCCGCACTGGGCGCAAAACCGCTATAGACCTGATAGACAGCATAGCTCTTGAGCAGGTCGAGATTCTTAGGCACATAGAGGGCGTCGAACTGCTGTAAATACTCCGGATTCGATAAGAAGAATTGTTTTTCTTTATTCAGGCCCAGGTTGGTCAGGACCGTCTTACCGCCCATATTGGGCATGAGTTTTTCCAGATTTCCCCGCGACATCAGGCGGTTCTGGACGGTCACGTCATTGCGTTGTTCGCTCGTCAGCAAGTGCGGCCCCAGGCCCTTTTCCATGGCGAATATGGCTTCGCTGTGAGCCGCAGCCTGGTCCGGCGATTCTCCGGCTTCTTCGAGGATATGGGCGACGTATTCCCGATAAGCCTTCCAGGCTCCGGGCTGGGGTTCTTTTTCCAATTCATCCTTCGTAAAGGACGGCGTCACCGTCAAGATGCGCGGCACATAACGCAGGCCCGTCGGCAGGCGGTCGACGGTGTAGCCTACGAAGATATCCGTCCCGGTCTTGGCACTGACAGCCTGCAAGGCCGCCGTCAATTCCGGCAGGGTCTGGGCTTTTTCAATGGGACCGGTCAGTTCCTGCAGATGGGCGCGGGCTGTGGCGTTACGCTGTTTATTGTCGATGGCGCAGGCGTAGAGATCGGCGATTTTCTGTTCCGGCGTCCCCTTGACATAAGTTCCCTGCTTGGCGGCGACCGTTTCCAGTTCCTTGCCCAGGGCTTTCTTATTTTCTAAAGACCGTTCAGAAAACCAGGACCATGAAGCTTCCGTCGGCCGGATTTGCTGCGCTGCTAACGTCTTGCCATTGACAGCCTGATAAAAATTATCTTTTTCGGACACAGCGTCGCTGGCCTGGACGGACCCAAAGGCCATGAGCGCCAACAGTACCATCGTCGTCAGCCGCGTCTTTACCTTATATTCCATATATATGTCTCCTCCCTGACTCCCTGTTTTATGACAATGCCGGGTCCTTGACCCCATTGGCAGCAAAGGCAGCCGCCCGGTCGCGGCAGGTCCCGCAGACACCACAGGGCTTGTCGCCGCCTTCATAGCAGCTCCAGGTCAATTCATAAGGCGCGCCCAGGCGCAGGCCTTCTTTGACGACGCCCGCTTTGTTCCACGATAACAAAGGCGCTTCCAAGTGGCAGGTCCGGCCAGAACCTTCATAAATGGCCGTGTTCATGGCCGTTTCAAATTCCGGCGTGCAGTCCGGATACGCCCGGCCAGCGGCATCATCGGCATGGGCACCGTAATAAATGACTTCCGCGCCGACGCTGACGGCAACGGCTGCGGCAAACGACAAGAACAGACCGTTGCGGAAAGGCACATACGTATCAACCGTCCCTTCGCCGCCCTTCTTGGCCAGCTGATCCGCATACGATTCATGGGCAATCGCCTTATGGCTGCCCTGCAGGAGCGAACAATCACTCAAAGAAAAAGCCTGAGACAAATTGACCTCCTGCTGCTGCACCCCGTAGTAAGCCGCCACCTTGCGGGCCGCTTCCAATTCCTTGGCATGTTTCTGGCCATAATAAGCCGTCAGCGCCAAGACGTCTTCCTTTTTATATTTCGTCAAAGCCATGGCCAGACACGTCGTAGAATCGACGCCGCCACTGAGCAAAACAACACACTTCATGAGGAGACCCCCTTTATTCATGATAAACCGTATACACCATAGTATAACACAGAATCAGTGACTCGTGGCTCGTGGTTCGTAGTTCGCAAAAGCCTGCCATTATACCAGAATGGGGGTTCAACCCCAATCTCACAGCGGGCCGCCCGTTGGGACGGCCCCTACGACCGCGGCATATAGCCGCGTAATTTTTCATCGCCTGGTTGCGATTCCGTAGGGGACGTCCTGTCAAGGCGTACCGCTACGCACTGAGGGCTTCCCGAAGCGTCGTTGTCAGTTTGAGTCTGTCGCGGCGAAGCCGCATCTGAGTCCGAGGAAAGGCCGTCGTTCGCAAAAGCTTGCCATTATACCAGAATGGGGGGGGGCAACCCCAATCTCACAACGGGCCGCCTTCCAGGACGGCCCCTACGACCGCGGCATATAGCCGCGTAATTTTTCATCGCCTGGTTGCGATTCCGTAGGGGACGTCCTGTCAAGGCGTACCGCTACACGCTGAGGGCTTCCCGAAGCGTCGTTGTCAGTTTGAGTCTGTCGCGGCGAAGCCGCATCTGAGTCCGAGCGAACGGCGGCCGCCCTTTCATCGTTCTTCGTCCAATTCCCATTGTAAGGGATTATTTTCAATGTATTCCATTATGCGGAACAAATCGGCTTCGTTGCGGACTACGTGTTCATAAAATCCACGTTGCCATAAAGAGGAACCATATTTCCTGGACATGCGTCCTTTCAATAAATTGATGAATTGCGACAAACTCATATCACTGTGATTTTTATTTTCCTGGATGGCGACGATGAGGTGTACATGATTCGGCATGATGACATATTGAATGATGGAAACGTCATCATATTGATTCTTCATGTCGCATAGTGTGTGGTCGACGATATGACCTGCCAAGGTGAAATTCATTGTTTGGTTTTCCAAATGCCCCAATATATGGGCTTTGCCTTTGGTACAAATGGTGACAAAATACAAACCATTGTTTGTGTAATCGTAAGTGGGTAATCGTAAAGGTTTGCGCTTCGGCTGCATTACATCACATCCTTTTTTAGTTTTATCATAAAACAAGAATATGAAATAATGATGAAAAACGGACATCTCATCATGAAAAATAATGAGAAAATGATTAGAAAATCCACATCGCCTGTATGCGATTTTGTAGGGGACGTCCTGTCAAGGCGTCCCGCTACGTGCTGAGGGCTTCCCGAAGCGTCGTTGTCAGTTTGAGTCTGTCGCGGCGAAGCCGCATCTGAATCCAAGAAAACGCCGGCCGCCGGTCGCAGTTCGCAAAACCATGCCTCATTGACCAGTTACATATATTGGCTGACTGTTCGCGGCGGGACGCCTTTCAGGACGTCCCCTACGTAGCCCCAGTCGGGGCATTTTTAACATAGAAAAAGGCTGTCACAGAGTGATAGCCTTTTTCTGTATTGGTATTGGGTTGGAAAGCGGATTAACGGTTAGCCGGATGGCCTTCGTGGACGCCTTGTTCAGCCGGTGCAGCAGCACCCGGAATGGGAGCGGCACCGAGTTGTCCACGGCGTGCCTGGGAGATGATGCTGTGGTTGTAGCCATAGCCGAAATAGATGGCCAGGCCTAACAGAAGCCATACGACGAAGCGGATCTGTGTAACCAGGGGCAGCATGTAGATGAGGACACCGCAGAAAGCGATAGCTAGGAGCGGAACCAGGGGAACGAGCGGACATTTGAAGGCGCGTACCTGATTCGGGTTCTTCTTACGAAGGACGATGACAGCAGCCGAAACGATGATGAAGGCACAGAGTGTACCGATATTGGTCATTTCAGCGACGATGTTGATGGGCAGGAACCCTGCCGTAATAGCCGTAACCACGCAGACCAGCATGGAGCTGCGGGCCGGAGTCTTATATTTCGGATGGACGTGGCCGAAGAATTTCGGCAGCAGGCCATCGCGGGACATGACGAAGAGTACACGGCTCTGGCCAAAGCTCATGACCAGGAGGACCGAAGTCAGGCCGCAGATGGCGCCGACGGAGATAGCCGCAGCACCCCAGTGATAGCCGACGGCCTGGAGGGCAAAGGCAACCGGAGCTGCTGTCGTCTTGAATTCGAGGTACGGAACCATGCCGGTGAGGACGGCCGATACGGCGATGTACAGGACCGTACAGATGATGAGCGATAAGATAATGCCGCGGGGCAGATCTTTCTGCGGATTCTTGACTTCTTCAGCTGCTGTGGAAACGGCATCGAAGCCGATATAAGCGAAGAAGATGATGGACGCGCCGGCGAAGACACCCGACCAGCCATAGGGCATGAAGGGAACCCAGTTGGCAGCATCGACGTGGCTGAAGCCTAAAGCCAGGAACAAGGCGACGACGGCCAATTTGATGCCGACGATGATGTTGTTGACAGTTGCACTCTGGCGGACGCCGTGGATGTTGATGAAGGCGATGACGCAGAGGATGAGGACGGCCGGCAGATTGACGATGCCGCCGTCATATGGAGCCAGTGTCAAGGCTTTCGGCAGGACAAGGCCCAAGTTGGTGAGGATATTATTGAAGTACCCGGACCAGCCAATAGCGACGGCCGATACGGCAAAGGCGTACTCTAGTATCAAGTCCCAGCCGATGACCCAGGCCCAAAATTCACCGAGGGCGACGTAGCCGTAAGTATAGGCACTGCCGGCAACGGGAACCATGGCGGCGAATTCAGCATAACACAGGGCAGCACAGCCGCAAGCCAAAGCGGCGATGATGAAAGAAATGATAAGTGCAGGACCGGAATAATTGGCAGCGGCAACGCCGGTCAGAACAAAGATACCTGTACCGACGATAGCGCCGATACCGAGCATGGTCAGGCCAAAAGTACCGAGGACGCGGTTCATGCCGCCGTCTTGTTTCGTTTCCGAAATAAATTCACTGATACTTTTGGTTCTAAAGATGTGTTTCGTCATAGAACCTCTCCCCTTATGATTGTAAAGTATCGTTGACTCCCCTATGGATTGACCGGATAGTCAATCGTTCAACTGCCTTTTATTATACTCGTACATTTTAATTTGTAAAGGTTTTATCCTAAATTAATTATATTTTTATATTTAAAATTAAAAATAACAAAAATATATTCAATCAAAAAGTCGAGGTAAACTATAATATTAATACACTTAAATCATAATCTATTTATCCAGTGTTTCATTTAAAAAGGTTAAATCATCCTGGTAATCTATATCAAATAATTCACCTTTTCTTTTGGGATAATAGACCCAGGTCTGAGGACTCTTCAGAAACTGCCGGCCTCCCGTATCGCCGCGCAGGGTCAGGAGTCCCGGTCCATAAGGGCGGCGAAAAACGGCAGGGCTGCAGCGCCGCTCGCCGTTATGCATACAGCCTAAGGCAGCGCCAGAGGCCAGAAACTGCCGCAGGAAGTCGGCAATCGTTCCTGCCGTCAGCAAGGGCTGATCTGCCGGGAAAAAAGCCCAGGCGTCGGCTTCACTATGAGCCTGGACGGCGCAGCGCAAAGACGCAGCCATACCTTCTCCCGCCTGACCGTTCCATATGACGTCAATGCCCTGAGCCTGGCAGGCTGAGGCAATAGCATCATGAGCCGTCACGACCGTCACCTGGCAGTCGATACCGGAAGATGGCAAAAAAGCCTGTGCCACCTGACACAGGCTTTTCATTCCATACGTATATAAAGGGCGTCCATGAATGAGTACTTCCAATTTATGGCTGCCAAAACGGCGGCCGAAACCGGACGCCATCAGGACTAACTGTATTTTCATTTCGCTTCCCTCATTTCCACTGGATACGTCGTCACTATTCCTGGCCGGGAGAGGCCGCTCAAAATCCGCTTCCCTGCCTGCTGCCGCCGTTCATCGTCGGCTTGGTTGAGGACGACCGTCGTCCTGTCTTTCCAGGACCCGATGCGGGCCAGGCAGCCGGCTTCTACGATATAGGCCAGGAGGCGTTCGGTCACGACGGCTTCCGGATCGAGATGCAATAACTCCCAGCGGAAACAGACGTCCTTCACGATCCGTCCCACGGCCGACAGGCCGGCCAGGCAGTATACATCACGGCTGTTGGCCGGGATGACCGGTTCATGGGGGCCCACGACCTTCAAGGGCAGGCGCCGTGAGCCATCGCCTTCAACGAGGACGACGTCGGCAGCCGCACATAAACGCCGGTAAACATCCTCGCCGGGCCAGGTGATTTTCCCGTCCATCCCTTCCTGGCCGACGACGATGATACCGTCGCGCTGCCATTGGCCCTGCCAGCCTGCCGGCAAAGCGGCCGGTACGAACCATCTGCGTGGCCGCTTCATATGGGTCGTCGTCACGACGGCCACGCGGCGCCCGGCAGCCCGTTCCTGCCGGGCCCGGGCAAAGATACTGGTCGTCTTACCGCCGGCACCGATATAGGTGTATACCTCAGCCGTCATGGTTTACGGTAGCGGCTCTTTTCCCGCCCTTCCCGCTTGGCCCGGACGACAATGAGTTCGGCAGCGATGCTGATGGCGATTTCCGCCGGCGTCACGGCCGAAATGGCCAGGCCGATAGGCGCGTGGCAGGCATCGATTTCGGCAGCTGAAAAACCGTCGGCCAGGAGTTTCTCTTTGACAAAGGCCAATTTGCGGCGGCTGCCGATGACGCCGAGGTAATACGGCTTGATGTCCAGCATCTGACGCTGGACATCGTAGTCGCCGACGTGGCCGCGGGTCATGATGCAGACATAGTCATCCTGCGTTACGCCGAGGTCCGCCGGAAGGGCTTCATAATCAGCTTGGTAAACAGCATCGGCCTGGGGGAACAGAGCCGGATTGGCAAATTCCGCCCGGTCATCGACGACGATGCAGGAAAAGCCGATACTGGCCAGGACCGGGACCAGGGCCTGAGACACGTGGCCTCCGCCAAAGACGAAGACCCGTCCCGGATAAGTCAGGGGTTCGCTGTACCAGCGCCGCTGGCCATCCGCAGCAAGGCCGGCTACATTCTGACGGCACCAGGCCGCATCGACGGCCTGCAAAGACGCCATCTGGCCGCAGCCCTGCATCTGGCCTTCCCGGACCAGGGCCATGCCCCAATGGGCTTCATCGCTGACATCCAGGGCCAGCCACGACGCCGTCTTCTGGCGCAGGGCCTGGATGATAGCGGCCAGTACATCCAGCAGGCCCGGCAGGGCCGGGTCGAGGTACTGGCAGAAGACGGTCAATTCCCCGCCACAGGCAGCGTTGATATCTTCTTCGTCATTAGGATGGAGGATGAGCCGGCGAAAAGCCGACTGGCGGCTCTCCAGGCATTGCCGGCCGGCCTGGATGGCCAGATATTCCTGATAACCGCCACCGACAGTACCGGCCGTCGTCCCATCGGCAAAGACGGCCTGATGGCTGCCGATGCCGCGGGGCGTCGAGCCCTGGCTGGCGACGACGGTCAGGAGGACAGCCGGCTGGCCAGACTGCAAAGTTTCATATAATCGGGTATAGAAAGCTTCCATGATATCACCTATATAAGAGTAAAATAGCCTGCCCATCGACAGTGAGGCAATCCGGCAGGACAGCCGGCCGGTCGGGCTTGGCGAAACGCCACCAGATATCCGGCGTCCCGTCTTCCTGATAGGCATAGCGGAACTTGACGATCCATTCAAAGGGCTGTTCGATTTCCTCGGTCACGACGATGGGCCGGGCATTTTCGCCGTCGCCTTCGCAAAAGGCATGGCCGCGGATGCCGATGGCACAGAGGTCGTCGCCGACAGGCCGTCCCGTCTGCAGCGTAATCTGCCACGACGGGATGAAGACGGCTGTCGGTCCGGCCTTGCGGGCCGCTACGATATTCTTGCAGCCCGTCAGGACCGCTGCCGCCCGGGACTGGGGATCGGCAAAGAGTTCCTTTGTCGGCGCACAGGCCGACACGCGGCCGTCGTCAAGGACGGCGATGGACTGACAGAGTTGATAGGCTTCGTCGCGGCTGTGTGTCACCAAGACGACGTCTTTCGGGAATTGACGCAGCAAGTCCTTGAGTTCTGTCATGACCTTTTCTTTTAAATAACTGTCCAGGGCGCTGAAGGGTTCGTCCAGGAGCAGGATGTCCGGTTCATTGACCAGGATGCGGGCCAGGGCCACGCGCTGCTGCTGGCCACCGGACAATTCGGCCGGTTTCTGTTTCTCCAGGCCCGTCAAATTCAGACGTTCCATCATGGAACGGACCTGCCGGCAGGCGTCAGCCTTGGACGAAGCCGAGCGGACGCCACAGCGGATGTTGTCTTCGACGGTCATATTGGGAAACAGGGCATAGTGCTGGAACAGATAGCCTACGCGCCGCTGCGGGACGGGGACATTGATATGGCGCCCGCTGTCGAACAAGGTCCGCGCCCCGACGACGACTTTGCCTGCATCAGGCTTTTCAATACCGGCAATGCACTGCAGGGTCTTACTCTTGCCACAGCCCGAAGCGCCGAGCAGGCCGAGGATGCCGCCCTCATGATGGAGCTTCACATCCAGCGTAAAAGAACCCCAGTCCTTATGGACATCGATATCGATCATGCCAGGCGCCTCCTTTCACGGCTGCGCTTTTCAAAGAGATTGACTGTCAGCAGGACGACGGCGCTGATGGCGATGTTGACCAGGACCCAGATGAAGGCGCTGTATTCGTCATTAGTCCGCCACAACTGATAGACCGTCGTCGAGATGGTCGCCGTATTCTTGGGGATATAGCCGATGAGCATACTCGTCGCCCCGTATTCGCCCAGAGCCCGGGCAAAGGCCAGGACCGTCCCGGCGATGATGCCCTGCTTGCAGTAAGGCATACGGATATGCCAGAAGATGAACGTATCCGACAGGCCCAGGGTCTTGCCGCTCCAGGCCAGGGTTTCGTCGAAACTCTCAAAGGCCCCGCGGGCCGTACGGTACATGAGCGGGAAGGCGACGACAGCCGACGCCAGGACGCCGCCATACCAGGTCATGACGAAGCGGATGCCCACGTCGTTGAGAAAGATGCCGACAGGATGCTTCAAGCCAAAGACCAGGAGCAGCAGCCAGCCGCAGACCGTCGGCGGCAGGACCAGGGGCAGTGTCAGGACGACATCGAGGAGCCCTTTGAGGACCCGCGGCAGGCGGGCGACATAATAAGCCAGGGCAATGCCGCTAAAGAAGACGAGGACGCAGGAAATAGCGGCAATGCGCAGGCTGTTCCAAAGGGGATACCAGTCCATAGCCAGCCGTCCTTAGCCGACCGGGCTGAAACCGACGCTCTGGAAAATCTTCATGGCTTCTTGGCCTTTGAGGTAATCGAGGAAATCCTGAGCTTCCTGCGGGTGCTTGCTGTTCTTCATGACAGCTGCCGGATAAATGACCTGGCCGCACATATCTTTCGTCGCTTCGTCGACAGGTTTCAACTTGGCACTGAAGGCATCGGTCGCATAGATGACGCCGCAGTCGGCACTGCCTTCGCTGACCTGGGTCGTCACTTCTTTGACGTTCGAGCCATAGGTAATGTGGCCGGCCTGAGCGATGGCCTGTTCATCGAGGTTGTAGAATTTCAGGATTTTCTGTGTATACTGGCCGACAGGAACGTCGCTGTTGCCCATGACCAGGCGAATGGAGCCGTCCTTCAATTTCGCCGCCATATCATTGAAATTCTGGACGCCCTTGGGGTTGCCTTCCGGCGTGACCAGGACGACCTTGTTTTCCAACAGGTCTATGCGGCTGCCGCTCTTGACGAAGTCCAGTTTATCCGGATTGGCTTTAGCATCTTTCGAGGCGTCGAGCTGGTTCATCTGCTTCTGGGCTGCCGAAATGAAGAGGTCGCAGTCGGCACCGTTCTGGATCTGCGTCTTCAGCGTTCCCGACGAATCGAAGTTAAAGGAAATTTCTACGTTCGGATGTTCTTTCTGATACTGGGCTGCAATCTGGTTCATCGTTTCCGTCATGCTGGCTGCGGCAAAGACCGTCAGATGGACTTTATCGCCGTTCCCGGCGGCTTTGTCCTCTTTCTTGTCCGACCCGCATCCGGCCAGGGCAAAAGCCAGTGTCCCGGCCAATACAGCAGCCACTACTTTTTTCCATGTCATCAGCATGCATCTCCTTCACGTAACGTAAATTAAGTTTATATGCATTTACTTGCGGCCACAATCCTGAGTTTCGCCGCGCAGCAAATCTAAACCATGGGGTATCGTATCCAGGAAGACGTCCATACATTCCTGGCAGGCCTTGGGGCTGCCGGGCAGGTTGATGATCAGTGTTTTCTTGCGGATGACGCTGACCGCCCGGGACAGCATGGCCCGCGGCGTAATCTGCATGGAAGCGGCCCGGATGGCTTCGGCAATGCCCGGCGCCTGACGGTCGGCAACAGCCAGGGTCGCTTCGGGCGTGACGTCGCGGGGGCCAAAGCCGGTACCGCCTGTCGTCAAGATGAGGTCAGCCTGGCGCTGGTCAGCCAGCCGGCAGAGCTGTTGTTCCAAGGGGCCCTTGCCATCGGGCAGGAGCAGCTGTTCCATGACTTCAAAACCAGCCTGTTCCAGCCGCTGGGCAATGACGGGTCCGCTGGTATCTTTGCGCAGGCCTTTACTGCCCTTATCCGACAAGGTGATGACCGCCGCCTGATAAGGCCGTTTCCCTTGCCGCGGGACTTCGGTCATGACATCGCCAGGGCGGATGACGCCGCCTTCGAGGACGCGGGCAAATACGCCTTCCCTGGGCATGATGCAATCGCCGACGGCTTCATAGACGGCACAATGGTTGTGACATTCCTTGCCGATCTGGGTCATTTCCAGCAGGACGTCGCCACAGCGCAGCAGCGTCCCTACAGGCAGGGCCGAGAAATTGAAGCCGTCGACGACGAGATTTTCGCCGAAAGCGCCGAATTCCACCTGGCCGCCGCGGCGGCGGAAAGCTTCGATGCTTTCCAGGCCCAGCAGGCTGACCTGGCGGTGCCAGTGTTCGGCATGGGCGTCGCCTTCAATGCCCCAGTTGACTATGAAATTCCCTTCCGGTACGGCCTGTTTAGCCACGCCGCGGATGGTGCTGATGCAAACAGCATGTACTTTCCCCATTTTTTATCCTCCGATCTGATTCATCGTCTTATGTTCACTGATATGGTTCTGTTCGGCGAAGCAATGCTTGGCCGGCTTTTCATAAACCGCCCTGGCCATGGCGCGCTGCAGCTCCTGACAGATAGTTTCCTCCTCTTGGCCGCTGCGGACGATGGCCCGCAAATCGACGCCGTCGTCATAGCAGAGACAAGGCTTCAGAAAGCCCGTACTGGTCAGGCGCAGGCGGTTGCAGGACGCGCAGAAGGCATGAGTATTGGCGGCAATGAAGCCAATGCGGCCTTGTAGCTGGCCGCTCCGGTAATACGAAGCCGGTCCGTTTCCCCGCCGTTCTTCTGTAGCAGCCAAATCCGGATAGGCCCGGCGCAGGACGGCCAGAGCCGCTTCTTCCGTAAGGCCTTTCAGCGTCGTTCCGTAGCCGATGGGCATGAGTTCGATGAAGCGCACATCGACGGGAAACCGGCCGGCCAAGCGGGCCAGCGGCAGGATCTGGTCCTGCGTTTCTTCCAGTAATACAGCGTTTACTTTGACGTTTACATGCTGAGCCGCGGCCCGTTCTAAGGCTTCCAGGACGACGGACAGCTGGCCGCCTCCGGTCAGCCCGGCATACTGCCCGGCATCGAGGCTGTCCAGGCTGATGTTGATGCCATCAATGCCCATACGGACCAAGTCCGGCAGGGCGTCGGACAACAGCAGGCCGTTCGTCGTCACGGTCACAGAACGGACGCCTTCCATGGCTTTGAGGGATTCCATGAAGGCCACGGCCCCTTTGCGCACCAGCGGCTCGCCGCCGGTAATCTTGAAGCGGTCGATGCCCAATGCCAGGGCAGCCCGGCAGATGAGCTGCATTTCTTCATAGCGCAGGACGGCTTCGTGGCCGACGCTGGCCAGGGCTTCAGGCATACAGTAGCGGCAGCGCAGGTTGCAGCGGTCCGTCAGGGACAGGCGCAGGTAGTCGATGGTCCGTCCCCATTTATCCTTCATGGTGCTCCCCTCCGTCATATTGGAAATGGCCGCTCTTGCCGCCGATTTTTTCGACGAGGTGGATATCCTTGAGACACATGCGCTTATCGACGGCCTTGCACATATCGTAGACCGTCAGCAAAGCCACGGATACACCCGTCAGGGCTTCCATTTCGACGCCGGTCTTGCCGTCGCACTTGACAGTACAGCGGCCTTCGAGTTCACAAGTATCGTCGTGGAAGATGAATTCGACGCCGCATTTGGTCAAATTGAGGATATGGCAGAGCGGGATGAGGTCGCTCGTCCGCTTGGCTCCCATGATGCCGGCAATGCGGGCCACGCCGAGGACATCGCCTTTTTTCACGGCACCGGCCCTGACGGCTTCATAGCATTCGCGGCTCATGGAAATACGGCCGCAGGCCACAGCCGTCCGGGCCGTCACGGCTTTGCCGCTGACGTCGACCATGACGGCGTCACCGTTGTTGTCAATGTGTGTAAACGGGTTCACCAGGATCACCTACTTTCCAAAGCCACAGTTCGGGAAGGTACAGACAGGACAGCCCAGGCATAAGCCGCCTTCGCCGAGACCGGCCAGGTCATCGGCCGTCACGGGGACATCGGCCATGAGCGACGGCAGGACGAGGTCAAAGATCGTCCGCTTGGCATACATGACACAGCCCGGCAGACCAACGATGGGGCGATTGTCCCCGCTATAAGCCAGAAGGAACATGGCCCCTGGCAGGACCGGAGCACCATACGATACGATGCGGGCTCCCGTATTCTTGATAGCCAGCGGCGTCTGGTCATCGGGGTCGACACTCATGCCACCCGTACAGAAAACCATATCCATGCTCTTATCCAGCATATCCTGGATAGCCGCCGTAATGGCAGCCGGGTCATCGGCCAGGGTCGTATGCATGGCCATGACGGCGCCGTATTCAGCCAGCTTGCTTTCGATGACCGGCGTAAACGTATCTTCGATACGGCCATGGAAGACTTCATTCCCCGTCGTGACGACGCCGGCTTTCTTCTGGCCGAAGGGATGGACGTCGAGGAGCGGTGCCGGACCGGCTGCTTCCTGGGCAGCTGCCATCTTATCCTTCTTGATGACCAAGGGAATGATGCGCGTACCGGCCAGTTTATCGCCCTTGCGGACCGGGAAGCCGCCGTGGCGGGTGGCAATCATCATTTCGCCCAGGGAGTTGACGGCTTTCAAGCCATCCCGGCGGATGGTCAAGACGCCGTCGCAGTCGGCGATGAGTTCGATTTTCCCTTCTTTCGGCGCACTGCCGTGCATATGGGCCCCCATACAGATGTCGCGCAGGATGGCAGCGGCTTCATCTTCATGGAACAGGGTATCATCTTTTTCCCAAATATAGACGTGGTCCTTGCCGACCGACAAGAGGACCGGAATATCTTCCTTCGTAATGACATGGCCCTTGCGGAAGACCGGGCCTTTGGTGACGCCGCGGATGATCTGCGTAATATCATGGCAGAGGACATGGCCGACAGCGTCTTCAGTTTTCATCATTTTCATACTCGTCTATCCTTCCATTTTTTGTAATTTCTGCAGTTCCTCATCATTGAACCATTGCCGGAACTGGTGGTCTGCTACGTCGTGCAGGGCTTCGTTCATCGCTTCGTAACGGGCCAGGATGATGTCGGCCTGCTTGGTCAGGACCGACCGGCCGCCGTCTTTGCCGCCGACATAGCGTCGGATGAGGGGAAATCCCCAGATTTCTTCGGCGTTGCGCATGACCGTCCAGGCTTTGGAGTACGACATGGCCATATCCCGGGCTGCGCCCTGCAGGGAACCGTGGCGGCGGACACCTTCCAGCAGTTCGGCCACACCGGGCCCGAAAGCCCGTTTATCGCCCATGAGACACAGTGTCACTTTACAATGTAACTTCCCTTCTGCCATGAATCCACCTCCTTCAAGCGTTATTCGCGCTTACAAATAACGAACCTACTAAGCTCATTATACATGAAAATCTGTTAGCTGGCCATACTTTTTTTGTATCCCACATTAAAATCATCATCACCTCTACAAGTTGTGATATAATACCCTCATAATATACAAAAGGATGTGATAGGATGACAAAAACACTTCGCCTTTTATCGCTGGGGCTGATTATCCTGGCCGGCGGCCGCAGTACCCGCATGGGCCGCGATAAAACAGCCCTTCCCTGGCACGACACGGATCTGCTGACGGATCTGCTCCTGCGCAGCCAGGCTTATCCCTTTACAGAGCGCTTGCTTTCCATCAACCGTCCTTATGAATCGTCCCATTTACCCGCCAAATTAGCCCGCACAGTCCGCCTGGTCATAGACAATTATCCTGACTGCGGCCCCTTGGGCGGGATGGAGGCCGCCCTGTACAGCGGCCAGTGCGACTTCTATCTGGTCTTATCTGTCGACCTTCCCTTCTATGATTTTGCCCCCGTCCCGGATTTGGTCAGATTACTCCGGCGCCAGCCCAACCTGCAGGCCATCATACCCAGGACGGAAAACGGCCAGGACCAGCCTCTGGCCGCCTTATACAGCCGTCAGCTCCTGCCAGCCATTACGGACCATCTGCAAAAGGGCAATTACCGCCTGCGCCACCTGTATCAAGACGTGCCGGCAGCCTATGTCGATGAAACCTTCCGTTCGGCCTTATATTTCAATATCAATACGCCTGAAGCCTATGAGGCTGCCAAAGGCCGCGACACCAACAGCCGCCGCCAGGTACCGGTCGTCACCCTGACAGCACCGGAATCAGGCGATGGCAAGACGACAGCCGCTGCAGCAGCCATTACGGAATTGACGCGCCGCGGCTATCAAGTCGCCTATATCAAGAGCAGCCATCACACCGTCACCCGCCGCAAGACCGGCTCCGATACGGACCGGGCCCGCAAAGCCGGTGCCGTTTCCGTCTGTCTCTGCGGTCCGGCAGATTATCCCCTGGGAACGCGGAAAGAAGATTACATCCTGGCCCTGTCCCAGCAACAGCTGGCCGACCTGGTCCTCGTCGAAAGCCGCAGTCACGGTCCCTTTCCACAAATCGACGTGACCCAGGCCGATGACAACCAGCTGGTCAATGACATCTTATTCCTCACTGGCTACCGCTCGTCGGTGATATAAGCAGTTTGTTCTTTTCTGTCTTGCACCCTGCTAAAATAAGTCCTACACTGAGACTAGTAAAGCGTACCCCGTCCGTGGTATACTAAAAATCTCCAGTTTATGTAAAAGTGAGGTGTTCCTATGTGTGCCTATAAGAAAATCGACACGGTCTGTCCCTACTGTGGCACAGGCTGCGTCATCACCTGCACCGTCGACACGGAAAAAAACCAGGTCATCGAAGCCAAGGGCTCGCCGCGCGGTGTCAACAATGAAGGCCGGCTCTGTCTGAAAGGGCTGTACGGCTGGGACTATCTGAATGACCCTCAGATCCTGACCAAGCGTATCCGCCAGCCGATGATCCGCAAAAACGGCAAAGGTACGCCCCTCGTCGAAGTATCGTGGCAGGAAGCCATCGAATACGCCGCAACCCGCCTCAAAGCCATCATCAAGGAATACGGCCCGGATGCCGTCATGGGCGCCGGTTCGGCCCGCGGTCCCGGCAATGAAACCGCTTACATTACGCAAAAATTCATGCGCGCCGTCGTCGGCACGAACAACGTCGACCACTGCGCCCGCATTTGACACGCTCCATCGGTTACCGGACTCGGTGAGTCCGTCGGTGAAGGTGCTATGTCTTTCAGCGTTCCCGAACTCGAAGATGCAGAAGTCATCTTCGATATCGGTTATAACGCGCCGGTCTCGCATCCCCTCGTCGCCCGCCGCATCGTCCGGGCCAAGAAGAAGGGCTGCAAGATCATCTGTGTCGATCCCCGCCTGACAGAAACGGGCCGCATCGCCACCATTTACCTGCCCATCAAGGGCGGCACGAACATGCTCTTCCTCAACGCCATGGCCCACGTCATGGTCACGGAAGACCTGGTCGACCACGATTTCATCGAAAAGCATACGACAGGTTTTGCCGACTATGCCAAAGAAGTGGCCCAGGATAAATACGCACCCGAAGCCGTCGCCGCGGCAACCCATCTCGACCCCGGCGACATCCGCCGGGCAGCGCGCCTGTTCGCCTCGTCCAAACACACCATGTCCATCTGGGGTATGGGCATCACTCAATTCTCGCAGGGCGTCGAATGTGTCATCGCCTGCTCCAACCTGAGCCTCATGACCGGCAACTACGGCCATTACGCTACCGGCGTCGGCCCGGTCCGCGGCCAGAACAACGTCCAGGGGACCTGTGACATGGGCGTCCTGCCCAACAAGTACCCTGGCTACCAGGACGTCACGGACGATGCAGTCCGCCATAAATTTGAAAAAGCCTGGGGCGTCTCCCTGCCATCTCACGCCGGCCTTCCCCTGACCTACGTGCCGGACAAGGTCCTGCGCGAACCGGACCCGAAGAAGCAGATCCACGCCTATTACATCATCGGCGAAGACCCGGCCCAGTCCGATCCGGACCTGCCGGAAATCCGCCGCACTTTGTCGGCCATCGACCTGGTCATCGTCCAGGACATTTTCTTCAACAAGACCTGCGAATACGCCGATGTCGTCTTCCCGGCTACGGCCTGGGGCGAACACAACGCCGTCTATTCCGCCTGTGACCGCCGCTTCCAGCGCGTCCGCAAGCTCATCGAACCCCAGCCGGGCTGCAAGACGGACTGGGAAATCCTCTGCCTCATGGCGACGGCCATGGGCTATCCCATGCACTATGACAATACCGAACAGATTTGGGATGAAATGCGCTCCCTGTGCCCGAAATTCGCCGGTGCCAGCTATGAAAAGATGGTCGAGAACCACGGCGTCCAATGGCCCTGCACGGAAGACAGCCCGGATGATACGGGGACACAGTATCTTCACAAAGGCGCCCATTTTGCTACGGCCGACGGCAAGGGCCATTTCTACTACTATCCCTGGACGCCGGCCAAAGAGCTGGAAAGTCCTGAATACCCCCTGTCTCTGTCGACAGTCCGCGAAGTCGGCCATTATTCAGTCCGCACCATGACCGGCAACTGCCGCCTCCTGGCCAACCTGGCCGATGAACCGGGCTATATCCAGATGAATCCCGAAGACTGCCGGGAACTGGGCATTGCCAACGGCGACCTGGTCCGCGTCGTCTCCAAGCGGGGCCATACCATCACCCGCTGCCAGGAAACAGACCGCGTATCCAAAGGGGCGACGTATATGACCTATCAGTGGTGGATCGGCGCCTGCAACGAATTGACGTCGGCCGCTCTGGACCCCAAGAGCCATACGCCGGAATTCAAATACTGTGCCTGCCGCGTCGAAAAAATCGACGACCAGAAATGGGCCGAACGCGATGTAAAAGCCCAATACGCCGCTATCCGCAGCCGCATGGGCATCGAAGTAAAGGAGGTGTAAACGATGTTTAAACACGTCAAGACGGACCCGGAACTGTGCATCGGCTGCAAGACCTGCATGGCCGCCTGTGTGGCCAGCCATACAGGCAAGGCCCTGTTCGCCCTCAAGCCCAAGAGCTTCGACTTCACGCCGCGGGTCCACGTCGTTTACACGTCGAAAGTCACCAAGGCCGTCCAATGCCAGCAGTGCCCGAAGCCGCGCTGTATGGAGGCCTGTCCGTTCCACTGCATTTCCCTGGGCCCCGACTCGGTCGTCATCGATGAAGAGGCCTGCCGGGGCTGCGGGAAATGTTCCCGCGCCTGTCCTTTCCAGGCCATCAACATGACAAAAATCTACCATGGCGATACCAAAGGCCGGCCCTTCCGCATCGTCGCCTACAAATGCGACCTCTGTGCCAATACGGAAACGGGGGAACCAGCCTGTATCCCGGCCTGCCCAACGGAAGCCCTGAGCCTCTTCGACCCGGCCGTCGTCACGGCTCAGCGGGCTAAACTGAAAGCCCAAAAAGAAGCGGCCAAAACACAGGCCGCTTATGAAAAAGCATTGAAAAAAGGAAAGCCATAACTATGGAAATCGTCACGATTACCGAAGCAAGGCGCCGTCTCGACGGCGCCTTGTCTTCCTATGAAGCGAAAATAGAATATGTCCCACCAAACCAGGCCCTGGGCCGCATCACAGCCCGGGACATTACGGCAGCCTGCGACTATCCGCCGTACCGTAAATCGCCCTTCGACGGCTATGCTATCCATAGCCATGGCGGAAATGCCTATGAAGTCGTGGCGACCATTGGCGCCGGCATCGTCTATGACGGCCCTGTTGCAGCCGGCCAGGCCGTACGCCTCATGACGGGCTGCGCCGTCCCGGATGATTGCGATACCGTCGTCCCCCAGGAATACGCCGAACGCCAGGGAAATCATATACGAGTTACAGAAAGCATCCCGCCGGGCAGCAACATCATCCCCAAAGGCGAAGAGTGCCGCTCTGGCGCCGTCATCATCCCGGCCGGGACGAAGCTCACAGCCGGTGCCCTGTCCGTCGCCGTCGGCCTGGGAAATGAACGCCTTCCCGTTTACGCCAAAACGAAGGTCCTCTTCCTGACGTCAGGCCGAGAACTGGTTCTGCCCGGAGAAATGCGGCACCATGGCCAGATTTACAACTCCAACGCCTATCTCTTCCGGCCCTTATTGGAACAGTACGGCGCAGAAGTCACCTTCTACCACGTATCGGACGGGCCGGACCAGCTGGCTGATGAAATGGCAGCCGTCCGCCGCCTGGCCCGGGACAAGGACCTCATCGTCAGCACGGGCGGCGTCTCTGTCGGCCTCTATGACACGATGCCCCAGATTTACCAATCCCTCGGTGCCGTCCAGCTTTACGACCGCATCACTATGCGGCCCGGTTCGGCTTCCTATGGCGGCGTCATTGAAACAGACGGCCGCCGGACGCTCATCCTCGGCCTGTCCGGCAATCCCTCAGCGTCGTTCAATGCCTTCCACCTTCTGGCCATCCCCATCCTGCGCCGCCTCAACGGCGAAAGAAACAGCGAATTTCCCGTCGTTACCTGCCATTTAGGCGACGCAATCCATAAGAAAAACCCTGTCGACCGCTTCGTCCAGGGCCGCCTGACCTACGAACAGGGCCAGCCCATATTCACACCCAATACGACACTGACGTCCAGTGCCCTGCTGGGCCTTGCCCACACCAATGCCCTGGCGTATATAAAAAAAGGAACGCCCCCATTGCCAAAGGGCGCTCCCATTGAAGTAATATTCCTATAAAAAGGGCTTGTCGCACGGCGACAGCCCTTTAAAGTTGTTAGTGGCTAGCAGTTAGTGGTTAGCGGATGGTTTTAAATTTAAAGGTTTTCTCTGAAAACTACAAACTATAAAGCAAAAGGGACCTCGCATGATGGCAAAAAACCACCGTGCGACAGTCCCTTTATTCAACCCATAAAATCAACAGGGAAAGCCGATGCACCACCATCAAGCTATCTCTTTTCATATTATAACAAAAAATGAAATCAAAAACTATAGCAAAACCCGTTCTGGATGAGCAAATATTTTGAAAGAATCCGGCCGCAAGCCGCAGGCCAGGGTAATCTGGTACTGCTCCGCCAGGGACACGCCCAGACTCGTCGGCAAGGCCCGCGATGCCAGGAAGCGAACGCCCAGGCCATGGACCTTTTCGATGACCGATTGAGGGACGCGGCCACTGAAGACCAGGACGGCCTGACTGACGTCGATGTGCTGTAATTCGACGAAGCCCCGCAGGCGGTCGAGGACATTGTGACGGCCGATATCTTCCGTATAGACGAGGACTTCATCGCCTTGGACCAAGGCCCCTTCGTGGACGCCGTGCGAAGCGTGATGTGCCGTCGATAAGCTGTCCAAGAGGCCGCCATAGGAACAGAGCTGCTCTGCCGTAATCGGCGCAAAAGGCGGCTTCTCTGCAGCCCGTGCCGTACCGGTTTCCGTCGTGACCCAGGCCGCCCCATCGTGCAGGCAGACACCAGCCAACTGGCGTCCAGCCGGTATTTTCCCTTCGGCCAGGCAGTAACCGACAGCCAGGATATCCACATCTTCCGGCGAAGAAATGAGGGTACTGATACACCGCCCATCGAGATATAGCGGCGTCATCACTTCGACGGCAATAGACTGCTCTTTGGCTGCAGCGCCTTGGTAATAGTCGATATAGGGCAGCTCCCGACACGACGAAAAATGTAAGTCATTCTGATTCATCTTCACGAAAAATCCCCCTTCCCCATCCAGAGCAGGGCCGTCAGGACGGCGCCGCCGAGGCTGCGGGCCTTGTCGGAAATCGTAAAGCAATTCTCCCGTTCATCATCCCGCGGGTCGATGTCAGCTATCTTGAAGCCTCGCGGCACCTGATAGCCGTCACGGATCAGTCCCCGGACGAATCCCGTCAGCGACGCCAGAATCGGCGTCCCCATACATTCCGTCACAGCCATTCCAAAAGGGATGGGCTCTTCTGTCAGGACAGCCATGGGCTGTCCTTTTTTTACTTTATCGCCGATGTGGACCAATCCGTATACGAACCCGGCCTGCTGACTGTGGATGACGCGCTCCCTGCCGTAGCCGGCAATCAATCCGGGAATCCCCGTATTGGCGATAGCCGTACCCTGCCAAATGATACGCCCCAGCTGGTGGCCCCGCTTGGTTTCAATGACGGCATCGACATCGACACCGGCCGTAAATCCCGGCCCCAGGGCCACGGTATGACGTGCCATACGCCGGTTCGTCCCCAAGTTCTTCTTGGCCAGGATGGCATCGACGACGGCCCAGGGCTTCAGCGCCGCAATCGACGCCCCTTCCGGGTCCACCAGCAAGGGAATGGCCTCGCCTTCCCAGACCTTCCGGACCTCGGCCAAAGACCGACAGCGGCAGCAAGTCAGGTTCTCAACGGCAGCCGCCCCATCGTAGACGGCTTCACAGAGGGCCACCTGACGCCGAATAGCCGACGGCTTCTCCACTTCCAGCAGCAGCAGGCGAAACCCAGCCTCATACAAAGATTGGGCCACGCCCGTCGCCAGGTCCCCAGCCCCGCGGATAATGACCAATTTATCTTCCATAAGACCACCTTTCCAAATCAAACATCAAACTTCAAACATGTTTATTATACTTTATATTCCCAGTTTTTCCATAATGCGCTTCAATTTTTCCTGCGTATCTTCATTCTGTTTCTGCAACGTTTGGACTTGTTTCTTCAAATCGCGGACTTCCGCATCTTTCGCGGCATTGGCTTCTTTCAACTGGGAAATTTCTTTTTCCATGGTCTTGCGCGTCGTCGGATTGCGGCCGACGCCTTCACCGACGCCGATCGTGACGCCGGCATTGACCATATTCTCGCCATTGCCAATCGTTGCCCCCATGCTGACCGTAACGTTGTCGCTAGGCCGATAGAAGGCCCCGATGGCAGCGGCTGTCGAACCGCGGTAGTTCCCGATGCCGGCAGCAAAGCTCAAATCATCATCAGAATTGGGATCTGGATGAAGCGCAGCCAGGGCAGCCGCACCGGCACCGACCTTATTGATGCGCCGGTCGAGACGGTTGATGTGATTCCCCAAGGTATTGATAGCCGTCCCGGCGGCATCGGCTACTTTGTCTACTTTAGTATCCACCTCATTTACTTTAGTATCTACCTGCCCAACGGTCGCCGCATCGTCCTTTTCCGTGCCATCGGCCACGCCATGGATTTGGTTTCCGCCGGCGTTGATTTCACTGCTGGAGACTTTGACCTTGCCGGTCTGGAGGCCGTCTTTGTCCAGCGTCATCTGGCTGTCGCCGCTGCCGATGGTCACCTTGTCGAAGGATACATCCTTCTTGGTGGAAATCTTGATGGCACCGTTGTCGTCGGACAGCTGGATGTTGTCGCCGCTGGTGAAGTTCTGGACGTCGCCAGCCTTGATTTTCTTCACCGCCTTGCCATCGATTTGGCTTTCCCAGCTGCCGTTGGCTGCATCCTTTACCTTTTCATTCAGCTTATTCAGCGAATCGACTACCGTATTGTGTTCCTTGTTCTGTATGTCTTCGCTGATTTGGGAAACATCGCCAATATCCGAGGCCTTAGCCACATTGTCGATGGTGATGTCCTTCACCTGATCCGGATGCATCTTGTCCTGGACATGGAGCTTCACCTTATTGTCATCAGAAACCTCGTAGTCCCCGGTGTAGTTCCCGTCCTTATCCTTTTCTCCCACCAGCTGGAAGTCAGTCTTAGAGGCCGCCTTATCCAGATTGCCGACAGAATCAGCAACCTTTTTCAACTGGTCTTCCGTAGCAGCTCGGCCAGAGACGATGTTCTGACCATCCCAATCTTTATTCGTGAGGCCCGTGATGGTGCCGTTGTTGCCGTCGACAACTACTTTCTGATGGCCGCTGGTGCCGTTGCCGATGGTCACGGTCCCGCCATTTCCATCAATGATAACGGAATTATTGCCGGTAGAACCACTGCCTACCGTCACTTTTCCCTTCTGGCCATCGATGATGATATTGGCATTGTCCTTAGAATCCTGGCCCAGTTTCAGCGTATCGCTGAGTTTGACCTGATAGTGGTTGGGATTGTCAGCTGCCGTCGTCACTGTGATATTATCATTGACACCACTGACGGTCACCCGTTTGCCTTCCACTTCGGATTGAGCAGCTGCATTGGCAATATTCTTGACATCCTGAATGGTAGCGGCGTTGGTACCTACTTCATCACTGTCGTAATGATATTTCTTATCTTCTTCGTTATAGATACCGCCGCTCTTCATATGGGTAATCTGTTTGCCGTAGTTGTTGATGCCGTCTTTGGTAATCATAGGCCCATCGGTGATAACCAAGCCATCTACGGTCTGCGTCTTGCCATCACGGGTAACCGTTACCTGGCCTACGCTTACAGGATAGACGCCCTGTTCATCCGGCGTCCCGGCATGGACCGTCGTAAAGCTGGGGGCTTTCTTCATCTGGATGATCATAGCTTCGCTCTGTCCGTCCGGAGTCTGGCCGGCAATGACATTGATATTCGATGCGTCAAAATCAGCATCTTTACCGGTTCCAGTACCAATAATCCGTACATTAGAACCCAGCTCAGCTTTAATCCCTTTACTTTCATCAGCGGTTTTGTCTATATCGTGATTTCCCAGGAAGGTGATGGGATTCTCCCAGACCTGTTTTTCCAGATCCCGCAGCTGACCTTCTGTAGCCGCCCGGTTTGGACTGTAGCCCACATTCATGGGATCCCAGCTGGTATTGCTGAGGCCCGTCAGGTAGTTTCCTGTCTGAGAACCTTTATCTTGGTCCGTAAGTACATCTTTTAAACCCGCCGATTGCCAGCCGATAGCCAGAGTCTGTGTCTTGCTGGCCGCATCACCGCCGAACTTCACATAGCTGCCTCCGTTGATGGTATTGGCTGTCCCATCTAAGGTAATGGAATTGCCGGCACTGCCTACGGTCACCGTATTACTGAGGGCCACATCATAAGTATGATGGATGCCGTCCGCATCCGGCGTATCTGTCAAAGTCAAGCTACCATTGGGCTGGTTGTGGTTCACTGTCAGCTTAGTGGCATTATTAGCCTTGGCTGCTACATCCTTCAGCTGGCCATAGGTGGCCGCATCGCTGTCGTTCACCCCATTTGCTACGTTGCTGATGGTCTGGCTCCCCGCAGAGATGCCGTCATCAGCGGTGAATTTAGCCAGGTATTCCGTGCTGCTCTTAGGGCTCAGATAGAGGCCATTCTTGGTCAGATGGGAGGAATTTTCACGAGTATCACCCATATAGATGTCCGTCATCCCATCGAGGACTTTGGACAGGCGGACGCTGAGACCGCCGTTTTCTGCTACCACCCCGATGTTCTTATCTGTCAGGTCGGTGAGCTGCTGGGTATCGGTCTGGCCACCGGTAATAGGAAGGGTCTGGTCCAGCTGGGTCTTCACTACGTTCTGTTCAGCCTTGTCTCCGCTGGCAGCCGTATAGTTGTCACCTGTGAACTTCAGGCCGTCTTCCAAGGTGGCAATTTCATGCTGAATATTCCCTGCCATGCCGTTACTATAGACCAATCGGGTAGTAGTATTCTGATTCGTACTGTCGAGGGAAGGCGCCCCCATAGTCGTAAAGACAGCTGCCTGTGCACCCTTGATTCCTTTCAAATATAATTGGCCAATGGAACCGGCATTGCCATCCAGCGGTACAGCCGTCAGAGAAGCGACATCGCTGTTCTTCTGGCCCACATGGAGCTCATCCACCTGTACCTTCCGGTCCAGCTGGAGAGTCAGAGTCCCATCATCCTTAATCGTAGTATGGATATTCTGAGCACCATCCGTATCGGTAGCACCAGCGATTTTCAAGGTATCGCCCAGATGGACCGTAGCCGACGTGTTGTCCCCGGCCGCGAAGGTCAGCCCTTTGATTTTTCCGTCACCAGAATTGATGATGGACTTAATCTGGCCGTAATTCACCGCATCCAGGTCCGAAGTCCCGGCTTCTACATTGGTAATTTTATTCCTGCCGTTGTCCAGGCCGTTGCTGGTCAGGCTGACAGGCGATTTGCCCTCAGTCTGCGCATTCAGCGTCAACTTCAGGTTCTGGGCATCGATCACCGCCGTATCCCCGTTGTCGTTAGTGAAGGTAGCACTGGTCAGTCCCGTCAGGTTCTTGGCCAGCCGGATTTCCACTTCCCCGTCCTGAGTAGAGCCGCCCTCAGTCAAACTTTTAGGCTTCGTCACTACGCCGATGTTGTTTTTCGTCAGATACGTATCGGCATTATCAGACGTAACCTTAGACGCATGTTCATTATCCATGCCGCGCAGGGCCACTGTGCCGTTCAGCTTTTCCGTCAGGTTCTTGTCACCGTTGTCGCCGGAAAAGACATAGCCGTCATCCAGGGTAGCAACCTGGTGGGCCGTGTTGTAATTATCCCGATAGGCAAGGCGCACAGGCTGATTCTTTGTCGTGCTGCCGGAACTGCTGGTCTGGTACACTTCCTGCAGGAAAGGAGCCGCCATATACGTCTGGCCCGGAGCGGCGCTGAGGACGGAAATATCCGCCTGCGCCCGGGGGTAGGCGTCACTTACATGGGTGGCATCGCCCCGCAGGGTCAGGATACCCGTCTGGTTATTAGCATCTGCCGTCAAGGCCACGCTGTCCACACTGGTATCACTGTGTGTGGGATAGGAGCTGCCGATGTGGATGCCCTGCAGATACACGTTATCCGCCAGGGAAACCTGTAGACTGCCATCTTTAGCCGTATCGCTGCCCGAGGAACTGGTGCTGATATTGGGATCCCCGTAAATATTCAACGTATTGCCGTGATTCAGCTTTACCGCAGATCCAGTGTCCCCGGCCACATCGATGGTCTGATCCCGATAAGCGATTACATCGTACAGCTGTTTGCCCGTGACCGCATCGGTGGAGGTAGAACTGATGGTCCCGTATGCCAGATTGGTCAGTTTGACCGGCGTGGCAGAAGTGCTGCCGCCCAGGGTCACCTGGGTCTTGGTACCACTATCGTAGACCACGGCATTAGAACCGCTCATATCGGCTCCCTTGAAGTCGGCTGCCACCGTATAGATTGTATGGCCGTCTTTGGCGCTGGTCGTATCTTTGCTCACGGTCACATTCTTTCCGGCCTTCACTTCTGCAGAAGCTGCCGCCTTTGCTTCACCCAGCTGCTTCACGTTCACCGCGTCGGTCTCTTCCGTACCAGCCAATACACCGCCGATGGCCTTGCCGCCGGCATGGATCCCGGTTTGTCCGATGCTGACCGCAGAATCGGCAAAGCTGATATTTTTCAAGTCCGTCAGGGTATCCTTCAACTGCACATCCAGGGTTCCATTCCCTTCGGAATAAATCCCGATATTACCGCTGGTATAGTCCGTTTGTGCCGTACCATTGCCCTGCAGTGTCAGTTTCTGATTCAGAAATAAATCACTGGCCGTACCGCTGTCACCGGCCACATGGAACCCGTCTTTCATGGTCGCCAGGGCGTACGTTTCATTGCCTTCATCCGTATAATAGACCCGGGTAACGGGCAACTCCGGATGTTTCAAGTCCCCTTTGTCCCCTTCGGCTCCATCTTTTACATATAAATCGACAGAGGTATGGGTAATCGTCGGATTTCCTGCGGTTTTGGTCCGTTTTTCCCCGGCAAGGAACAGATGGCCCACCATGGCTGTATCGTCCTGGGCCTGGTACAGGGATGCCGTCCGGTCGCGGTTGGCCACGTTCCCGTCAGAACCGATGGTCCCCAAAGTCAGGGAACGGCCCACCAAATCTTTCTTCAGATACAGGGTAGTGATTACATTGCCTTCACTGCCGCTGACCTGGGTGGCTACGTTGGCTGAAGAATAGTCATTGGTCAGTTTATCTGTCAAAGATTCCGTTGCTTCAAGAGGCACTTCCGCCCCTTTAAATGAAATAGTACCACCTAGGGTCAGGCTGGCCTGGGTGCTGTTGTTTCCAGTTATGTTGGTACCGACGCCGGCCTTTTCCTGGACCAATTTGTGCACGTCGCCGATGCTGGCAGCATTGTTGTAATCTGCCTGGCCGGTGACCGTAGTATCATAGGTCGTAACCGTCCCATCCGTCCCGGTGATGCCGCTTCCCAAATTCTTGACTTGCTGGGAACCGGCGCTGATACCGCTGCGGGTGAAGCGGGCTGCTCCAATATCTTTTCCCAAAGACAAACCATCGGATGTCAGGGTATTCGTTTCTTCATCCTGTCCCGTTTTGCCATTGGTAAATACGGCACTGGTCAATCCGGTCAGTGCGGGTGTCAAAGACGCCGTATATGTCGTAACTTTTCCGCTAGTGCTGTCACTGATAGAAATATTACTACTGCCAACAACATTCGTGGAACCGGCAGAAATCTTTCCTGCATTGATCTGGGAGACCAAGCTCTGCAACTGACCTTCTGTAGCTGCACGATTGCTTACGAGGTTCTTTTCATCATAAGTAGTGTTCCCCAGGCCCGTAATGGTGTCTTTCATAACCTTGGGATTGGCTGTGCTGTCAGCTGCGCTGTGGAGGATGATATCTCCCACAGTCACACTGGGAGCACTTACTGCCCCATTGGCCGTTAAGGAAGTGACGCCGACGGCTCCTGTGTCACCATTCAAAGTAATCTGCTTCCCGAAAGAGGAAGTCCCCGTATCGCTGCCGTCCAGGACTACCTGGTTGTCTCCGGTGCCCAAGGTGATTTTATTGTTCAGTTTCAGGCTGTAATCGGCCCCTGCTGTATTACTTTCTGCCGTAGGAGTCAGCACCAGGTTATTGTCTCCCACGCTGACGGTAGTATGTTTCTGGGCTTCCGCCTGGGCCTGGCTAGCCGCTTCCTGGACTGTATAGAGCTGGCTGCCGTTCACGGCCTCGGTGGAACCGGGCCCAATGGTGCCAGCCGCAAGGTCGGTGATCTTCCGGTTCCCCAGATCGACACCCTCGGTGGCACTGAACCGGAGTGGTTGCTTTCCATCGCCCGTTTCCACAGGAGAAATGGCCAGTCCGTCTCCTGTCACAGACAGGGTGAAATCACTGCCGACCACATTCAACCCGGTGAGGCCCATCAGATTTTTGGCAAGGCCCAGGGTCAGCCCGCCAGTATCCCCGGTAACGGTCAGGTTGCTATCTGCACCGTTCACATGTAAAGTTCCATTCAGCGTAACAGTCGTACTACCGCTGTCTCCCGCAAAGGTCATGCCCGCTCCATTCAGCCGGGTGGTCAGAGTCGTAATGTCATCCGCATTCTTCGTCACATTCTGGTTGGTGGCAAAGAGCTGGCTACCATTCACGGCATCGGTGCTGTCTGCGCTGAGATTCCCAGCCTGGACAGCCGTTACTTTCTGGCCGTTGGCATAGAGACCTTGGCTGTCGATATAGGTCTTCGTCCCCACTTTATAGGCAGTCGCCGTCACTCCGCTGGCATCGATTTTCGTCTGGGCGGCTCCGCTATTGAAGGTAGCATCGGTCAGGCCCGTCAGGCTCTTGGCCAGTTGGACCGTCAGGCCACCGTTGCCGCTGGAGACCACGCCGATGTTGCCTGTGGTCAGGTTCCCCGTATCTTTGATCCCCCCAGTGATGCTCAGGGGACTGTTCAGGGCCAAGGTGTTGGCCGTACCCGTATCTCCGGCAAAGGTATAGCCGTCACTGGTCAGGGCCACCAGATGGGCGTTGTTATTGGCATCCAGATAATCCAGGCGGGTGTTGTTGCTGGTATCCTTATCAGCCGTCAGGTAGAGCTGGGAATTGTTCTTTCCCTTGATGCCCACGTAGCCATAGGTATCTGTGCCCACTGTGTTTTCGCCCAGGATGACAGGATAGTTCACGTCACCGGTAGGACTGCTTGCTTTGGGAATCTGGGTCCCTATGTAAATCTTGTTTTCCTGGATTTCCGGTGCCATGGTTACGGTCAGTACCCCTTTATCAGTGACCTGGGTGCTCAGGTTCTTGTGACTGCTGTCACCGCCGGCCCCTTTCAGGGTCACGGTGCCGCCGATGGCTACACTGGTGGGGTTCGTATGGGAGCCCGCTGCACTGTCAGCCCCGAAGGAAATTCCCTTGGCCGAACCGTCAGCGTTCAAAACATTCGTCAACTGGCTGCCGATAACGGCGTCAGTAGAAGTGCTGGAAATGGTTCCAGCCGCTACATTTGTGATTTTCTGTCCCCCATTATTCAAGCCACTGGAGGTGAGAGAAATCCCTGTGTTCCCCAAGGTCAGACCGGAGCCATTGATGGTAGTGGTCCCGAACTGGGCACTGGTCAGATTCTTCAGTTCCTGGCTCAGCTTGATGGTCAAAGAGCCGTCGTCACTGCTGGCCTGGACGCCGATATTGCTGTCGCTGAGTTTATCGGCATCGGCCCCGCCTTTGATCTGGAGGTAGTTGGTAGTGGTGTTGTTTTTTCCATACTCTGTAGCCCGGAGTTTCCGGGAAATGACATTGGTTCCGGAAACCGTACCCGAATCACTGTCAATCTGCACTTGGGAATTGTCCCCGCCAAAGGTCAGACCATCGGTCAGGGTAGCCAGATGGTGGGCATGGCCTTCCTGATCCGTATATTCCAGCCGGGTCATCCGAGACTTACCTTCGCTGTCGGTATAGTTAAAATCACTCCCCGGAATGGGGGAGCCGGCATAAGAAGTGATAACCGCCGAGGTTCCATTCCGACCGTTAATGCCCACATAGCCTATGGTAGCATCAGTCGCATCTGTCCCCAGGACCACGGGATAATTCACCCGGCTGTCCGTAGGGTTGGCCAGGGCCGAACCCACATCGATCCGGTCTTCCAGCAGTTCCTTATCCAGCATGATCTGGAGCACGCCGTTTTCATCCACATAGGTTTTCAGATTGGTGCCGGAGTAATTTGCATTGTCTTTCGTCCCTGCACCTTGGATCAGGATGGGATTTTCTCCCAGTTTCCGGGAAATGGTGCCGCCGCCATTGCCTCCCACCTGGATGGTCTTATTTTCGAAAGCAGTCAGCTCGTTGGAAACCTTGCTCAACTGACCGAAATTCACCGCATCCGTATCTGCCGTCCCAGCAGCCAGCCCGGTGATTTTCTTACTCCCCATGAAAAGCCCATTGCCGTTGAGGGAAATATCTGAAGTCCCGTCTGCCGTGGAAGCATTCTTTATGGTAATGCTGTTTTTGGCTGTCACAGAATCGAAGGAAGGCGTGGTGGTCATGACCACTTCCAAACCGTCGCCTTTGGCATTTTTCCGCACGCCCAGGTTGGCTGTGCTGGCCACCTCATCTTTCAGGGCATCGCCGGTGAGGCCGCCTGTGATGTTGAAATTACTGCCCAGGGACTGAGTGACTTTGCTGCCATCATTGCCCGTAAGGGAAAGCCCTTCTTGTTCTACAGCTTTCAGCTGGGCCACGTTCACCGCGTCCGTATCCTGTGTGCCGGCAGCCAGATTTGTAATCTGCCGGGTATATATTTTCTCCCCAGAATCTGTCTTAAACGTTCCCCCTCCCAGAGAAACAGCTCCAATGGTAGATGTCCATACGGAATCAGCCTGGCCTGCCTTTTTACTACCACTGAGATATCCTGCCAAGCCAGCAGCTGTACTGGCCTTGGAACCCGTCCCCAAGGCCACGCCGCCGGTGGCCGTAGCACTGGTAGTACCACCCAGAGCTACACCGCCATAACTGGAGACATTGGCACCGCCACCCAAAGCCACGCCGCCATAACCGGAGGAACTGGAACTATTGCCAAAGGCAATGGCTCCCGTCCCTTGCGCTTTGGCATACGGACCTATGGCCATGGAACTAAAGAGCGTATTATCATTCGATGCACTCCCTGCCAAAGAAGAATAGCCAATAGCCAGGGATCCCACGCCATAAGCCTGTGCCTTATTCCCAGCTGCCAGGGAATTGAGCCCGTGGGCCCCATCGTTCAGGTAATTGCTGCCCGTGCCCGTATCGGTGGCATTGACGCTATAATAGCGGGTAGCTGTCTTGGCTACGTTCTGTTCCACTTTTTCGATGGACTGGGCCACGCCGTAGAGTTGGCTGCCATTGATGGCATCGGTGGAAGTGCTGCTTACCCGGCCGGCTGCCACGTGGGTGATGGTCCGGGTCTGTTCCGAAGACCCACTGCCGGAACCTACGCTGATGGTCCCAGTAGGATTCGCACCAGCAAAATTATAGGTAGTGGAATCGGACGTTTCCCCGTAGGTATCCTTAATGGACAGAGAAGACGTACCTACCGTATCCCCATTATTCACTTGAGAACCGGCGCCTAAAGCGACACTGGTCTTATTGCCGTTTTCTGCAGCCACAGAAGCGCCGCTGCCCAGGGCCACGCCTTTATCTCCGTTAACTTTTGCATTATAACCCAGGACCGTCCCCTCCGTGGCATTGGCTTCGGCCGATGTACCTACGGCAGTGGCATGTTCCTTATTGCTCGTAACTTTGGTCTGATAGCCAATGGCTACACTGCCATTGCCCGTACTGCTGCTGTTCTGACCCAGTGCCAGAGAGTCCGTGCCGCTGGCTACGGCGCCGGTACCCAAGGAAGCAGCGCCGCTAGCCGTGGCTTTGGCATCAGCCCCGATACTCACAGAAGCACTGCCAGTGGTGGTATTGGAATCGCTCATAGCACCAATGTGGACGGACCGTTCTGCCGTGGATCTGGCATTGCCACCGATGGATACGGAATTGGCATAAGCCCCGGAACCATGGCCGATAGCTACGGCGTTATCATTCTGAGCGCTGGCATTCTGGCCCAGGGCTACACTGCTGGTACCATTGGCGACGGCCCCGGAGCCGATGGCCGTCGCCCCTGTATTGGAGGCCTTGGCCCCATTGCCCAGAGCCGTTCCCTGTGTCTGAGCCTGTGCATTGACGCCTACAGCTGTAGACTGGATCCCGGAAGCCCCATCGTTGTTGTAGTTGCCGGCATTTTTTAGGCTGTCATCGCTGTCCGAGGTATTGTTCTTCGTGACGCTGACAAAATGGCCGCTGCTTCCACTACCGGAGCCGCCGCTGGCACTCAGGTCAAAGGTCCGGGAGCCGTCGTCATTATATTTCGGCGTAATCTTCACGGAACCATCCGTAGAAGAAAGGGTAGTCATAGAAGCCTTCAACTGGGCTACGTTGACAGCATCCGTATCCTGCGTACCGGCAGCTACGCCGCTAATCTGACGGGTAATCCATGCAGACTTATCCCCCGTAATATCCCCGATAGACAAGCCGCCCTTAGTAGATTTCCAGGCAGCTGAAGACAGGCTATTCTTGAAGGTAGAATTATTCACATTACCCGTATTGCTGCCTTCCCAGGGCGCGTAGCCCTGCTGGCCCGCATTGAGGTGCCAGTCACTCTTGGAAAAGGCCCCTAAAACAACGGCATCAGCACCAGCGGTATTTTGGGCCATATAGCCGATGGCGATATTACCGGTGCCATTTTGTTGCACTTCGCTACCTGAACCAATAGCAATACTAAATGGATCATTAGCGATAGCTGCATTTACGTTAGTGGAGCCATTAGAATAAGCACTGCCAATAGCTATGCCTCCCGTGCCAGTTCTTGTCCCATTACCAACGGCAACGCCGTAACTTCCCGCAGCGGTTTGGGGGCCTAATCCAATGGCATAATCATTACCAGATATACCTGCTTCATTTCCTAAAATCAAACTGTATTTTCCAGCCTGTGCATGGTAGCCTACTGCAAAGCTGTAATCGCCTACTTGATAGGTTTCACCTAAAGCATATGCGTATTTACTAGGAGAATTATCATGAGTGACAGCCCAAGTCTGACCAAAACTAAAACTATGTTTTTCCGTATCATAGAAGCCATAGGCACCGTTGACCATAAAATTCCCATATAAAAACATATACCCTGATTCACTAGGGTATTCTCCAATAGTAATTCCACCAAATGTAGGCTTTTCTTTACTGGTTCCATAGAGAGGATCTACTGCCCAGGCATTCCCACTCCCCAGCACCAGTGCCAGCATGACAGCTTGCGTCAGCCAAGCATATCGCTTCCGTCCGTCATGGATACCTCCTTTGGCGTCATGATTTTTTGCAAATTCCGATACGACAATCCACGCAGATTTCGCTTTGCTCCAAATGATTTTAAATACCTTATTCATCTCTTGCACATCCCTTTATCTAATTATAGTCATATTATGTCTATACTTTGTTGTGACTACTATTATAATACAACTTTATATGCTGTAAAAGGGACAGAAAAAGAGGCTGTCGCATGTGCGACAGCCCCTTTTTGAGTATTAAGTTTGCAGTTTGTAGTTTTTAGTGAAGGTTTTAAATTTTAAGGCCCTCTTCTACAAGCTACAAACTCTGTACTACAAACTTTTATTTCTTTTTCTTCCGGCTATACGGCGTCCCTTCTAAGGGCAATGTCGTCTGGAACTGGCCGTTCCATTTGTAGTAGGCCCCGGCTACGGCAGGGGCCGTTGGGATGGAGGTGATTTCGCCGACGCCGATGGCTCCGTAGGCTACGTCGACGCCTTCTTTTTCGATGGGAATCGCTTCGACGTCAGGGGCTTTATCGGCCCGGAACAGACCCAGGGTACCGAATTTGGCCGTCGGTTTACAGTGGTCCAACGGATATTGTTCCGTCAGAGCATAACCGCAGCCCATGACGGTGCCGCCTTCGATCTGGCCTTCCAGGCTCTTGCGGTTGACGACGCGGCCGACGTCGTGGGCGGCGACCATTTTGCGGATAGTACCGTCATCATTGAGGATGCAGACGTGGGTGGCATAGCCATAGGCGACGTGTGATACGGGATGAGGGACGTCAGCGCCCATCTTGTCGGTCTTGCCCAGGTATTCGCCGATGTATTCCCGACCGTTGAGGATATCCAAGTCGCTGCGATTGAAGCGGACCGCTGCCGTAGCGGGCGATTCTTTTTCTACCGTTACGCCTTCCAGGTAGTTGCTGGCATGGCTCGTTTCTTCGTAAGGCAGGCCCTTGGCGGCAAAGAGGTCGCGCCGCAGCTGGACGGCGGCCCGCCGGGCGGCTTCCCCGGTCAACGTCGTCTGCCGCGACCCCGACGTCGTGCCGGCATCGGGTGAGGTCGCCGTATTGGGCATGTGCCATTTGATATCTTCAATGGGGAGGCCCGCTGCCTGGGATACCATCTGGACCAGGACCGTGCCGACGCCCTGGCCGATGCAGGATGCCGACGAGTAAATGTGTACCCTGTCGTCTTTGACGACCAGACGGCAGCGGCCATAGTCGGGCAGGCCGACGCCGACGCCGGAGTTCTTCAGGGCACAGGCGATGCCGACATAAGGCCCGCTGTGATAGTACGCCTCTTTGACGGCATCCAGCGTTTCGGCCAAGCCTGTCGACGGGTCGGCAATCTGGCCATTGGGCAGGATGTCACCGGGCCGGATGGCATTGCGATATCGGATTTCCCACGGGTCGATGCCGACCAGTTCAGCCAGTTTATTTAAGTTTAATTCCGTGGCAAAAATGGTCTGAGTGACGCCAAAGCCGCGGAAGGCTCCGGCTGGTGGATTGTTAGTGTAAACGGCTGTCCCGTCGATGTCGATGGTCTGGTAGTTATAAGGCCCTGCCGCATGGGTACAGGCGCGCTGGAGAACGGGTCCGCCCAGGGAGGCATAGGCCCCGTTGTCGGTGACGGCGACGAGCTTCATAGCCGTCAGTTTCCCAGTTTCATCGCAGGCCGTCGTCATGTCCATGCTGAACTGATGGCGTTTGGGATGGATGAGGATGCTTTCCTGGCGCGTCAACTTCACTTTACATATCCGTTTACATACATAGGCGACGAGGGCGGCCAAATGCTGGACCGTCACGTCTTCCCGACCGCCGAAGCCGCCGCCGACGAAGCAGTTCTCGACGATGACTTTTTCTTCCGGCAGGCCCAGCATGAGTGCCGTTTCCCGGCGCGTATCATAAATGCCCTGGTCCGACGAATAAACGAAGACGCCGTCATCAAAGGGCATGGCGACGGCACATTCCGGTTCCAGGAAGGCGTGTTCCGTCCATGGCGTTTCAAAGTGGTGCGTCACCTTATACTTCGAGGCGGCAATGACGGCATCGGCGTCGCCGCGGACCAGGTGTTCATGGGCCAGGACGTTCGTACCAGCCGACGGGTGGACCAGCGGCGCCCCTTCTTTCAGGGCGTCGGCCGCACAGGTCAGGGGTGGCAGTTCTTCATATTCGATATCGACGAGCTTCTTAGCCTGTTCCAGGATTTCCGGCGTTTCCGCAGCCACCAGGGCGATGGCGTCGCCCAGGAAGTGCGTCGTCGAGCCGACGGGGATGAGCGTATCCCAATCGGTCTTCAAATGGCCGACTTTGACGGAACCGGGGATATCGTCTGCCGTCAGGACGCAGACGACACCGGGCAGGGCCTTGGCCTTTTCCGTATGGATATCCTTGACGACAGCCCGCGGATAAGCGCTGCGGATGGCACTGCCGTAACACATGCCGGGCAGGTCGACGGCGTCCAAATCATCTGTATATCTGCCGACGCCCAGGACTTTGGCCTTGACGTTGACGCGCTGGCAGGGATCGCCGACGCCGCGGTAGCCGCCGCGGACGGGAAGAGGCTGGTCCGTGCGCAGCAAATTCGCTGCCATAGCGATGGCGTCGATGATTTTCTTATAACCCGTACAACGGCAGATATTATTGCGGATGGCCGCGGCGATTTCCAGCCGCGACGGCGCCGGGTTGGCGTCGATGAGGGCCTTGCCGCACATGACCATGCCGGGGATGCAGAAGCCGCACTGGACGGCGCCGGCTTCACCAAAGGCGTAGACGAAGACGTCTTTTTCCCGCTTGGACAGCCCTTCGACGGTCAACACGTGTTTACCGGCCATGCGGCTGACCTTTTGGACACAGGTTTTGGTCGCCTTGCCGTCGATGACGACCGTACAGGTCCCGCAAGCCCCTTCACTGCAGCCATCCTTGACGGATTTCAGGCGCAGGTCATTGCGCAGGACGTCGATGAGCTTGCGTTCTCCATCGGCTTCTATTTCACGGCCGTTTACCCATAGTTTACATAACTCACTCATAATGCCACCTTCCTATAATCAAGATTATTTTTTGCGGAATCGATACAACAAGGTTCCATAGCCGCGTTTTCCGCAGAATCGATTGTCTCTGGCAATGATTTCGCCGCGGAGCATGGTCAGGCGGATCGTCGCCTGGACCGTCATGCCTTCATAGGGCGAATAGCCGCAGGTCGTGTGCAGATTCTCCCTGGCAAAGGTCCGTTTTCCCTGCGGGTCGATGAGGATGATGTCGGCATCGCTGCCGGGCAGCAGCGTCCCTTTGCGCGGATAGAGGCCAAAGATTTTGGCCACATTGGCACTGGTCACCTGGACGAAGCGCTCCAGGGTCATCCGACCTTTCAGGACGCCTTCACTGAACAGCAGGGGCATCCGTTCTTCGACGCCGGATACGCCGCCGGGACAGTTCCGGAAATCGCTGACATTCTCCTGTTTTTCAGCTATCGTAAAGGGGCAGTGGTCCGTCGCTACGGTCTGGACCGTCCCGTCGGCCAGGGCCTGCCACAGGGCCTGGTTATCTTCGGCTTTCCGCAGCGGCGGCGCCAGCATGTATTTAATGCCTTCCATAGGGCCGCCGTGACGGAACTTATCGTCTGTCAGCAATAAGTATTGCGGACACGTTTCACTGTAAATATGACGCTGGCCTTGGCGCCGGGCCAGGCGCAGCTGATCCAGGCTCTCATGGGCCGACGTGTGGACGATATAGACCGGCGCATCGCCACAAGCCCGGGCTGCCGCCAGGACACAGCTCACGGCTGCGGCTTCGGCCACGTTGGGCCGCGTCTTCGCCTGGCCGATGGGCTGCAGGTCCTGCGCCCCCAGGGCGTCCCGCAGGGCCTTGGTAATGCCGTCGCTTTCGGCATGGACCGCAAGCAGGCCGCCATGCTTCTTGATGACCGGCAGGAGCTGCATCAGTTCTTTCTCGCCGACGGGATAGCCATACGTCGTATAGGCTTTGAAACTGGGAAAACCTTCGTCGATGAGCTGGCCCAATTCCTGCAGGACCTGGTCGTCGACGTGCTGGATGACGCCATGGAAGCTGTAATCGACCGGGCAGGGCGCGGCCAGTTTCCGGTACCGTTCAAAGGGATAGCGCAGGGAACAGCCGGCCGGGCCAAAGGCCATGTGGTCCAGGATGGTCGTCGTGCCGCCGCAGGCCGCTGCCACGCCGCCGCTGTAAAAGTCATCGCACGCGCGGTACTGCGGCGACTGCTGCAGGTCCATATGGGTGTGGGCATCGATGCCGCCAGGGCAGACATAGAGGCCGTCGGCGTCGATGACCGTTTCATGACCATCGTGGACAGCCTTTCCTAGGGCCTGGATTTTTCCCTCCCGGACGGTGACGTCGGCCCGGAAATGCTCCCCTTCCAGGCAGACTGTCCCGTTTTTGATGACGTAATCCATGGTTTTCCCTTCTTTCTTATTCAATCAGCAGGTAATCGTAATTGCGGCAGACCGTTTCCATAAAGATCCGGATATCTTCCGGGATTGCTTCATCAACCGTCCCTAAAGTCGTCGTCCGGATTTCTCCATCCAGGCGGACTTTGCAGAAGCCGCTGGCCTTGTCGAGGACGGCAAAGCCCGAATTATCGCTGTGGTCTAAATCGTCTTCATTAGCGAAGAGCGTAAATTTATCTACATACGGCGCACCGCCCCAGGGACAGAAGGTCCGGCAGTTGCCACATTCGTTACACATGTAGTCCATATGCAGGATCTGAGCCTGCATATGGCCCGGTACCTGGATGGCTGCATTGGCCCGATTGGGGCAGACTTCCGTACAGACTTCGCAGACGCTGTCACAATGGAGGCAGCGGCCATCACAACCTGTTTCCGGTGCTGCTTCCAGGATACCCCGCTTCAAGTAAACGTCGTTTACATCAGCCGGAATCAGGGTATCGACACTGGCCATCTGGCCTAAAATGCCTTCCGCCGCCCGCTTGCCGTCGGCAATACATTCGACGACGGATGTCGTCTTGCCGTAATGGCCATCGCCGATGACGGTCAGGCCTTCGATGGCGCCGGCCAGGGTGTCACCGATTTTCCCTTTGACGCCGCAGGCCGCCAGGATGATGTCATAGCCCTGCAATTCGTCGAGAGAGGCGATGGCCCTGCCGACGACGAGATGGACACCCATCTTTTCGATGAGGGCTACATCCTTGTCGATGGCTTCCGGTGAAATCTGTCCTTTCTTTTCACACAAGAAGGTCCGAACCAGGCCGCCAGGTTCGTCGTTCTTATCGAAGACGGTCACATCCAGGCCGCCGCGGGCCAGGAAATAAGCCGCCGACAGTCCGGCCGGACCGGCGCCGATGACAGCCGCTTTTCTCCCATTGGACGGCGCATCCTGCAAAGTCGTCATGACGCTGGCATAGCCTTTTTCAGCAGCTATCAGCTTATTGCGCCGGATTTCAACAGGGGCATCGCAGAAATTGCGCGTACAGCTGTTCATACAGGTATGGTAGCAGACGGTCCCCGTCGTAAAGGGCAGGGGATTCTTTTCCAGAATGATCTGCAGGGCCTGGTCATATTTCCCGGCGGCGACGAGGTCCATATAGGCCGGGATATCCTGATGGATGGGACAAGTCTGGCTGCACGGTGCCATGAAGCAGTCCATCAAGGGCAGGGCCTGGTCGTTCTTGCGCTGCTGGGCTTTTGGGTCCAGACGGGCATAGTGGGCATCGTTCTGAGCCTTAGCCAGCAAGTCATCCAGGGCCTTGACGTTTACACGAGTAAACGCCTGTCCACGCTGACCTTCAAAACACTGTGCCAACTGGGCAAAGCGTTCATAGCCGCCGGGCTTGAGCAGCGTCGTCGCCACCGTGACCGGCCAGATGCCGGCCCGAACGATATCGCTGATGTTGTGGGCATCGGCACCGCCGCTGTAAGAAATACGCAGGCTGCCGTCAAAGGCTTCACTCAGCTTCTTGGCTACATTCATGGACAGGAAGAAGAGGGGCTTGCCGGACATATACATTTCCGTCCCCGGCAATTCATGGCGCGTAATGTCGACGGGGAAAGTATTGGTCAGTTTGACGCCGAACAACAGGCCTTCGGCCCGGCCGGCTTCCTGTAAGCGCGTGAGCATGGGCACGGCGTCTTCATACTGCAAGTCGGCTTTGAAATGGCTGTCATCGAAGACCATATGGCCATAGCCCAGGTCATCCATACATTTCCGGACGAAGTCATAGCCCAGTAAAGTCGGGTTGCATTTGACGAAGGTATTGAGGTGTTTTTCTTTCAGTAAATAGCGGGCAATCCGTTCGATTTCATCAGGCGGACAGCCATGCATGGTCGAGACCGTGACAGAGTTGCAGATGGCTGCCGGAATGGCTTCGACGTCTTCCCGGCGGAGTTTCTGGAAGCGGTCCAGATGGGCCAGGAGCCAGGCTTTGCAGTCGGCAAAGATGGCCGTATGGGATGCGTCTTTCAGATTTTCGATGAACGAATCGATTTTTGCCGTCTGTATCCCTGCCAGGTCGTAGCCGACGGACATGTTGAACTGCATCCCGTCCGGACTCCCTAAACCGTATTCGACGGCCATGACGTGGACCAGGAACCAGGCCTTGACATATTCTTCCAGGGCCTGGGGGACGGTCAGTTCCGTCGACCATTCGACGTTGTAACATTCATCGTCGGCCTTGATGCAGGGCTTGGGAACAGGCAAGTCTTCGCCGTCTATTTTCTGGACCGTCTTCAGTTCAAAGAAGCGCGCTCCCGCCGCATAGCCGGCAGCGATATTCTGGGCCAGCTGGGTATGGGGACCGGCAGCCGGGCCAAAGGGCATTTCCAGCGGTCTGTCAAAGATAGTATATGTCCGATTCGGGTCGGCCTGTAGGCGATGGTGGACGCCAAAGATTGTCCCTGACGGCGCTTCGGTCAGGACCCAGTTCATCAATTTTCCAAAGGGAATGGATGTCATGCGATCACTCATGATAGATTCCTCCTTATAAATAGCCATTAATGCGTCCGGCCAGGGTCGCTGCGCCTTCGCGGATCTTAGCCATCAGGGCTTCTTCATCTACGCCGGTGAGCTGGCGGTTTTCCATGAGGACTTTGCCATTGGCAATGGTCGTGACGACATCGTGGCCGCTCATGCCAAACAAGATGTGACTGTTGATGTTTTCTTCATTCATCGGCGTCGGAGCGATGTAATCCATGACGATGACGTCGGCTGCGGCCCCTTCTGCCAGTACGCCTAAGGGCTTCTTGAAATAGCGGTTGGCCATGGCTGCGTTGTTATAGAACAGCATCTGCGGTACTTCAGCCCAGGCGGCTGTAGCGTCGCAGAGATGGTGTTTGTGCAGGATATTGGCGACTTTATAGGACTCAATCATATCGTGCGTATAGCCATCGGTCCCCAAGCCGGTCAGGATACCGCGGTGGACCATGTCCATCGTCGGCGGGCAGCCACAGGCATTGCCCATGTTCGATTCCGGATTGTGGACGACCATGGTATCTGTCGCCTTGATGAGGTCCATTTCGTGGGGATTGACGTGGATGCAGTGGCCGAGCAGGGTCTTGGGCCCTAAGATATTCCAGTCATAAAGGCGGTCGATAATGCGTTTACCGTGTTTCTTCAGGCAATCCTGCAGGTCTTCAATGCCTTCGGCGACGTGGATGTGGTAGCCTACGCCGTCCGGTTTATGTTCGGCAGCCAGGGCCATCGTGTCATCGCTGATGGTGAATTGGGCATGCATGCCCATCATGCCGGCAATCATGTCCGTCGTGTCGGCCTGAGCGTGGCGGATCCAGGTTTCATTCTCCAGGACTGCCTGGCGGGCTTTATCCTGACCATCGCGGTCGGAGACTTCATAACACAGGCACGAGCGGACGCCCAGTTCCTGGGCTGCCTGGCCGATGGCAAAGAGGCTGTCCTTGATTTCACCAAAGCTGGCGTGATGGTCAAAGACCGTCGTCACGCCGTTCCTAATACATTCGACATACGTTTCCATGGCGCTCAGGTAGGTCAGGTCGTTGGTCAAGTGACGGTCGATGTTCCACCACAGGCCGTCGAGGATGTCCAGGAAGCCCTTGGGCGCATAGCCGTCGATATTCATACCTCTGGCCATGGCGCTGTAAATATGTTCGTGAACGTTGATGAAAGCCGGCATGATGACACCGCCTTTGGCATTGATAAAAGCGGCGTCTGGATAGGCCCGGCGGATTTCTGCCGTCTGGCCGACGCGGCAGATTGTCGTGCCGTCTATGGCTACGGCGCCATCAGGGAAATATTGATTCTTGGCGTCGCGGGTAACGACGTGACCATTTCCGACGATTAACATATGAATTACCTCCTTCTAACATATGTATAGACCATAATCCGTTATAAATTCTTGCGTTTTGTTCATGATATTTTTGTCATTCCCGTATCTATCTTAATAGTACCTTCTTCCGCCTTTCCTGTCAATTTTTTTTTAGTCTAAAAATTTTTTATTATCTTTTTATCATGTTCTGAGTGGAAAGATGTTTTTTCGACATACCTTTTTTCACCAAGGGCGTTGATTTATCCCGAAAATATGCTATAGTAACAGTACCTAAAAAATTTTTAGCAGATAAGCTAATAATCTGTTTTTGATATGAGAAAGAGGTGCCCCTTATGTTAGACGACGTCGTTCTCAACTTCTTGCGTCACTTGGCCAAAGGCCTGGCAGACCAATTCGGCCCGAACTGTGAAATCGTCATCCACGACTTGAGCGATAATTACAAGGAAAATTCCATCGTCGCCATCGAAAATGGCCACGTCACCAACCGCAAAGTCGGCGATGGCCCGTCCATGGCCGTCCTCGACGCCCTGCGCAGCGATCCCGACAAGCTCCAGGACCATACGAGTTACCTGACCAAGACCAAAGACGGCCGCATCCTCAAGTCGACGACCATTTACATCCGCAATGAACAGCAAAAAGTCATCGGCATCTTCTCCATCAACTATGACATTACCGAACTGATGATGGTCGAAAATGCCATCAAGCCGCTCATCTCGGTCACGTCCAAGGAAGATAAGGTCAGCCGCATCCCGCAGAATGTCACGGACCTCCTCAACGACCTCATCGACGAATCGACGCGTCAGGTCGGCAAACCCGTCCCCCTCATGACACGGGAAGACAAGATCAAAGCCATCAAATTCCTCAACGACCGCGGGGCCCTGCTGATCACCAAGGCCGGCGACAAAATCTCCAAACACTTCGGCATCTCCAAATACACCCTGTACAGCTACATCGACAGCGGAGAAGAGTGAGATTAGTGGTTCGTGGTTCGTGGCTAGTGGCTAGTGGCTAGTGGTTCGTGGTTAGTGGTTCGTGCCCGCCTGAATCATCTTAAAAGGCGCTGTCTTTATGCGACAGCGCCTTTTTCTATGCCCAAATGTAACAGTTCTCTTTCTGTCATTGCAAAAAAAGTGTAGATGCCTAACAAATTTTTAGCTCTTTTCTATTGCAAATCTGTAAGGTCATGTTATACTCTAGGTATACAAAAACTTTTAGATTTACTAAAATATTTTTTTCAGTTTATCTTTAGGAGGTACGGATATGAAGAAAGATATGAAATGGGCTATGAACCAGCTGCCCAAATCAGATGATAAAAATTTGCCGATCATGTCCCTCAGCGAAGTCGCCAAGGCCCGGACATTCCACCAGAGTTTCCCGCAATACAGGGAAACGCCGCTGACCCGGCTCACGCAGATGGCCCGCTACCTGGGCGTCGGTTCGATTTTCGTCAAAGATGAATCGTACCGCTTCGGCCTCAATGCCTTCAAAGTCCTGGGCGGTTCCTATTCCATGGCTAAATACATCGCCAAGGAAACGCACCGCGATATATCGGACATGCCTTATGACGTCCTGACTTCGGATAAACTCCGCCAGGAATTCGGCCAGGCAACCTTCTTCACGGCCACCGACGGCAACCACGGCCGCGGCGTCGCCTGGGCCGCCCAGAAGCTGGGCCAGAAAGCCGTCGTCCACATGCCGAAAGGCACGACCCAGACGCGGCTGGAAAACATCAAGAAACTCGGCGCTGACGTCGACATCCTCGACCTCAATTACGACGACTGCGTCCGCCAGGCCGCTAAAGAAGCCGCCGCTACGCCGCACGGCGTCATGGTCCAGGACACGGCCTGGGACGGCTATGAAGAAATCCCGTCGTGGATCATGCAGGGCTACGGCACGATGGCCATGGAAGCTGGCGAACAACTGAAAGCCCAAGGCGTCGAAGGGCCGACACATATCTTCGTCCAGGCCGGTGTCGGTTCCCTGGCCGGTGCTGTCGTCGGTTACTTCGCCAACCTCTATAAAGACAATCCGCCGAAATTCATCGTCGTCGAAGCGTCGGCCGCAGCCTGCCTGTACAAAGGCGCCGCAGCCGGTGACGGCAAGCCTCGCATGGTCGGCGGCGACCTGGATACCATCATGGCCGGCCTGGCCTGTGGCGAACCGAACACCATTTCCTGGGACATCCTCAAGAATCACGTCACGACTTTCATCGCAGCCGATGACCCCATCACGGTCCGCGGCATGCGGATGCTGGCAGCGCCCCTCAAAGGAGATGCGCCCATCGTATCCGGTGAATCCGGCGCCGTCCCCTTCGGCACCCTGGCTACAATCATGTTATCCGACGAATGTAAAAATATACGCGCTGAGCTCGGCCTCGATGACCGCTCCCAGGTCCTGGTCTTTTCTACCGAAGGCGACACGGACCCGGAACGCTATAAGAATATCGTCTGGCGCGGTTTAAATAAGTAAAACATTATATAAGATATAGGAGTGATTGTCATGACAGTACCGTACGAAAAAATCAAAGAAACTGCCAACGGCTATGAACAGGATATGACCCGTTTCCTGCGGGACATCGTTAAATTCCCCGGTGAAAGCTGCGGCGAAAAGGAACATATCGACCGCATTGCCGAAGAAATGCGCAAACTCGATTTCGATAAAGTGGAAATCGACCCCATGGGCAACGTCCTGGGCTACATGGGCACTGGCAAGACCCTCATCGGCTTCGACGCCCACATCGACACCGTCGGCATCGGCAACAAGGCCAACTGGGATTTCGATCCCTACGAAGGCTTTGAATCGGAAACGGAAATCGGCGGCCGCGGCACGTCGGATCAGCTCGGGGGCATCGTTTCTGCCGTCTACGGCGCCCGCATCATGAAGGACCTGGGCCTCCTGTCCGACAAGTACACCGTCCTGGTCACCGGTACGGTCCAGGAAGAAGACTGCGACGGCCTCTGCTGGCAGTACATCATCAACGAAGACAAGGTCCGTCCGGAATTCGTCGTCTCCACGGAACCGACAGACGGCGGCATCTACCGCGGCCAGCGCGGCCGCATGGAAATCCGCATCGACGTCCAGGGTGTATCCTGCCACGGCAGCGCGCCCGAACGCGGTGATAACGCCATTTACAAGATGGCCGATATCCTCCAGGACGTGCGGGCCCTCAATGAAAATGACGCAGCTGACACGACGGAAATCAAAGGCCTGGTCAAGATGCTCGACAAGAAATACAATCCCGAATGGGAAGAAGCCAACTTCCTCGGCCGCGGTACGGTCACGTGCTCCCAGATTTTCTACACCTCGCCGAGCCGCTGCGCCGTCGCCGATTCCTGTGCCGTCTCCCTGGACCGCCGCATGACGGCTGGCGAAACGTGGCAGAGCTGCCTCGATGAAATCCGGGCTCTGCCGAGCGTCCAGAAGTACGGCGACGATGTCAAAGTCAGCATGTATGAATACGCCCGCCCGAGCTACACCGGCCTGACCTATCCCATCGAATGTTACTTCCCGACCTGGGTCATCCCGAAAGACCACAAAGTCACCAAAGCCCTGGAAGAAGCCTATACCTCCCTCTTCGGCGACAGCCGCATCGGCACTGCCGAAACGGAAGCCATGCGTAAAGCCCGCCCCCTGACGGATAAATGGACCTTCTCGACCAATGGCGTTTCCATCATGGGCCGCAACGGCATCCCCGTCATCGGCTTCGGCCCCGGCGCAGAAGCTCAGGCCCATGCACCGAACGAAAAGACATGGAAACAGGACCTCGTCACCTGTGCCGCCGTCTATGCCGCTCTGCCTTCTGTATACACCGATAAATGATCACATCCCATAACGATTAAAAGGAGACTGCCCTATGAAAACCTTACAGGACTACATCGATAAATTAAATGCTCTCAATTTCAAAGACATGTATGAAAACGACTTTTTCCTCACCTGGGATAAGACCGATGACGAACTGGAAGCCATCTGGGTCCTGGCCGACGCCCTCCGCTTCATGCGGGAACACAATATTTCCACAAAGATTTTTGAAAGCGGCTTAGGCATTTCCATCTTCCGCGATAATTCGACGCGGACCCGTTTTTCCTTCGCCTCGGCCTGCAACCTCTTAGGCCTGCAGGTCCAGGACCTGGACGAAAAGAAGAGCCAGATTGCTCACGGCGAAACGGTCCGGGAAACGGCCAACATGATCTCCTTCATGGCCGACGTCATCGGCATCCGCGACGACATGTACATCGGCAAAGGTCATGCCTACCAGAAAGAAGTCGTCGATTCCGTCACCCAGGGCTATAAAGACGGCATCCTCGAACAGAAACCGACCTTAGTCAACCTCCAGTGCGACATCGACCATCCGACTCAGTGTATGGCCGACGCGGCCCACATCATCCACGAAATGGGCGGCCTGGAAAACCTGAAAGGCAAAAAAATCGCCATGACCTGGGCTTACTCCCCGTCCTATGGCAAACCCCTCTCGGTCCCGCAGGGCGTCATCGGCCTCATGACCCGTCTGGGCATGGACGTCGTTCTGGCTCATCCCGAAGGCTATGAAGTCATGCCGGACGTCGTCGACGTCGCCAAAAAGAACGCTGAAAAATCGGGCGGTTCCTTCCGCATCACTCATGACATGGCCGACGCCTTTAAAGACGCCGACGTCGTCTATCCCAAGAGCTGGGCTCCCTTTGCAGCCATGGAAAAGCGGACCAACCTCTATGCCGCTGGCGACCAGGCCGGTATCGACGCCCTGGAACAGGAACTCTTAGCCCAGAACGCGCAGCATAAAGACTGGTGCTGTACAGAAGAATTGATGAAGACCACGAAAGACGGCAAAGCCATGTATCTCCACTGCCTGCCGGCCGACATCAACGGCGTCAGCTGTGAAGACGGCGAAGTCGAAGACTCTGTCTTTGACCGCTATCGCGATTCCCTCTATAAAGAAGCCAGCTACAAGCCCTATGTCATCGCCGCCATGATCATGCTGGCCAAATGCCAGGATCCGGCTCAGACCCTGAAAGCCTTAGAAGAACGCGGCATCCTGCGCAAAATGAAATGACGGTAAGGGGGCTTTACCATGACCGAGAAAAAGAAACGTATCGTCATTGCCCTCGGCGGCAACGCCCTGGGAAATACACTGCACGAACAGATGCTGGCCGTCAAGACGACAGCCAAAGCCATCGTCGACCTCATCCAGGAAGGCTGTGAAGTCATCGTCGCCCACGGCAACGGCCCGCAGGTCGGCATGATCAACCACGCCATGGCCGCCCTGAGCCGGGAAGACCCGAACCAGCCCAACACGCCGCTGTCGGTCTGTGTCGCCATGAGCCAGGCTTACATCGGCTATGACCTGCAGAATGCCCTGCGCGAAGAAATGTACAACCGCGACATCTTCGACATCCCCGTCGCCACCATGGTCACTCAGGTCCGCGTCGACCCGGAAGACCCGGCATTCAAGAACCCGTCGAAGCCCATCGGCCATTTCATGACCAAGGAACAGGCGGAATACGCTGCCAAAGAATACGGCTACATCGTCAAGGAAGATGCCGGCCGGGGCTGGCGCCGCGTCGTCGCCTCGCCGCTGCCCCAGGAAATCATTGAAATCGGCGCCATCCAGACCCTCGTCGATTCCGGCCAGCTGGTCATCGCCTGCGGTGGCGGCGGCATTCCCGTCATGCGCCACGGCAACCACCTCAAAGGGGCCAGCGCCGTCATCGACAAGGATTTCGCCAGCGAACGCCTGGCCGAAGACCTCCATGCCGACTACCTCATCATCCTGACAGCCGTGGAAAAAGTTGCCATCCATTTTGGCCAGGCAGACGAACAGTGGCTGTCGGAAATGACTACCGACCAAGCCCGACAATATATGGCTCAAAATGAATTTGCCCCTGGTTCGATGCTGCCCAAAGTCCAGGCTGCCGTCAAATTCGCCGAATCCCGTCCCGGCCGGACAGCCTTGATCACACTGCTCCAAAAAGCCAAGGAAGGCATCCTCGGAAAGACGGGGACCCGCATTTACCGGGCCTAAAGGAGGCGCATCATTGTGGAAAAACTGCCTATTTCAAACAGCCGGAGCGCCTCGCTCTTTTCCATGGATGGCATCCCTCATTTCTTTGAAGCCCTGCCCCTGGCCCTGCAGCACGTCGTCGCCATGATCGTCGGCTGCGTCACGCCAGCCATCATCGTCGCCGGTGCCGCCGGCCTGTCCCAGCCCGATCGGGTCCTGCTCATCCAGGCCTCCCTGATTGCTGCGGCTATCGGTACCTTCTTGCAGCTCTATCCTATCGGCCGCCGGACAGGGCTTCATTTCGGAGCCGGTCTGCCAGTCATCTTCGGCGTCAGCTTTGCCTATGTGCCAACCATGCAGTCCCTGGCAAGCGAATACGGCGTAGCCGCCATTTTAGGGGCCCAGATATTTGGCGGAAGCTGCGCCATCTTAGTCGGCTTAGCCATCCGCCGTATCCGCCATTTTTTCCCGCCTCTCGTAGCCGGGACCGTCGTCTTTACCATTGGCCTGTCGCTCTATCCCATTGCCATCAACTATATGGCCGGCGGCGTCGGCAGCCCGACTTACGGCAGCTGGAAGAACTGGGTCGTCGCCTTGTTCACACTGGTCGTTGTGATATTTTTCACACATTTTGGTAAAGGCCTGCTGCGCCTGGCTTCCATTCTCGTCGGCATCCTGGCCGGCTATATCCTGGCCTTGTCCATGGGTATGGTTCAATTCGATAACGTCGCCAATGCCGGTTATCTCCAGGTCCCCCAAGTCCTGCACTTCGGCCTGGAATTTGACATTCCCGCCTGTATCGCCATTTCCGTGCTCTTCATCATCAACTCCGTCCAAGCCATTGGCGACTTCTCGGCAACGACATCGGGCGCCATGAACAGGCCACCGACATCGGATGAACTGCACGGCGCCCTTCTGGGACTGGGGGCGACGAATATCCTCGGCGCCTTCTTGGGTTTCCTGCCGACGTCGACCTTCGGCCAGAATGTCGGCATCGTCACGACGACGAAAGTCATCAACCGGGCTACGCTGGCCCTGGCGGCCATCATCATCCTCATCGCCGGTATCGTGCCTAAATTCTCCGGCCTCTTGACGACCATTCCCTACGCCGTCCTCGGCGGAGCTACCGTTTCTGTTTTCGCCTCCATCGCCATGACCGGTATCCGCCTGGCTCTATCCGATGGAGCGACGCCGCGCAATATGTCCATCATTGGCCTGGCCGTCGCCATGGGTATGGGCCTGTCGGCTGCACCGGAATCACTCTATCTCTTCCCGGCCTGGGTGACGACGATTTTCGGCAAAGCCCCCGTCGTCATCGCTTCGATCATCGCCATCAGCCTGAACCTCATCCTGCCCAAACGCCACGGAACGCCTAGTGAGAATCCTTCGGCGCAAGGATCTGACTGATTCCCTGTTGCACGTAATGGATGAATTTCTTGACTGCCGGTGAGGCCCCATCCCGGCTGGGAATGGCAATGCCAATGGTAATCGTATGGGGCGGATCCATGGGAAGGATAGCCACGCGGCCCTGCCACTGTGCCGTCATGAGGCGATTGTTCATACTGACGCCCAGGCCGGCTTCGACCATGCGATAGGTCGTATAGTTATCGATGGCCGTATATCGCGTTTCATAAGAAATATGTTCTTCCTTGAGGATCCGGATGACATCCGTATCCTGCTGCGGCAGTGGTTCAATAAAAGATTCATGACACAACTGCTTCAACGGGTATCCCTTGGCTCGTGCCAAGGGATGATTTTCCGGAAGCCACATGACCATTTCATCTTCACATAAGGGAATCCAGTCCCCGGAAAAAGGGCGCCACGTCGTGATACAACAGTCGAAGCGCCCTTCTTCCAATCCATCGTACATCACTTTATTAGCGCATTCCTCGATGTGAACATGGACTGCCGGATAGGCCTGCTGGAAAGCCTGTATGATCTGCGGCAGCCAGTTGGCGGCTACACTGAAATAAGAGCCAATATAAATATCCCCGGCCGTCAATCCCCGGATCTGGGCACTGTACTGCAACAAAGCATCTTCATCACGGATGAGGCGGCGCAGATAAGGGAGCACTGCCTGCCCTTCACGGGTCAGATAAATACCCTGTGCCGTCCGCCCCAGCAGGGGAAAGCCAATTTCTTTTTCCAGCGATGCAATGGACCGCATGACGCCAGACGGGGTATATCCCAATCGTTCGGCAGCTGAAGAAAAACTGCCCGCCTGAATGACTTGCAGCAAGAGCCTGCATTTTTCCGTATTCATGTCTATCACCTTTGCTTTTTTATCAAAACTATATATATTATTTTTCTATTCTCTCCATACTGCTTTTATCGTATCATAAAAGCAAGAAAAAAGTAAGGAGGGACTTTTTCATGAAACAAAGAAATGCAGAAATACTGCTCATCATCGTCATCGCTTCGCGCAGCATTTCCTATCTCCTGTCGAAAATCGGACTGAACGGGATACCGCCTTTAGAATTACTGGCAATCCGCTTCGCCCTGACGACACTTATCCTGCTGCTGCTCTTTCACCGCCGCCTCCCGCTGTTGACGCGCCAGCTATGGAAGGCTGCCGGCCTCTTAGGGACCTTCCTCTTCGCCTGCATGGCCTGTGAACTCATCAGCTTGACGACGATTCCCTCGTCGACAGCGGCCTTCCTGGAAAATACATCCGCCGTCTGGGTCCTGATTCTAATGGCTGTCGTCAGCCACCATTGGCCGGGAAAGCAAGTCCTAACGGCTACGGGCCTGCTCCTCATCGGCATCGCCTGTCTTACCCTGCAAGGCGCCGTCTTCCATCTGGCACCGGGAGAAATCATCTGCCTGACCGGTTCCGTCTTCTACGCCCTTTGGATCTGCCTGACCGCCCGCCTGGCCCGGCAGTACGACCCATTGCTGCTGGGGATCTTGCAAATGGGATTCCTCGCCGTGTACAGTACAGTAGGCATGGTCTTATTTGAAAGCCCGGCCGTTCCTGCCGATACGACGACGTGGGGTGCCATCATGGCCCTGGTCTTCATCTGTTCCGTCTTTGGCTTCACCTTCCAGCCCGTCGCCCAAAAGTATACCAGCGCCGAAAAAGCCGGCCTGTTTACAGCACTGAACCCGCTCATCGCCGCCGTCCTAGGCGTCATTTTCCTGGGCGAAATCTTTACGCCCGTCCAATTAGCCGGAGCCATCTGTATCCTCCTGGGCATCATCATCGTCCAGCTTCCCGAAAAATATCGCTGCAAAACGCATAGCTGTCAAAATGAATGACACCTGCCTTGACAAAACACCTCCGCCCGGCCTATGCTGAATGCGGAGGTGTCTTTATGAAAAAAAATCGTCTAGCCTTCAAATTTATGTATGAACTCAAGGACATCGGTAACGAATACCTCCTGTCCGACGTCGTCTACCCGGACTATTACCTGACCGTCATGTTCGACGAAAAGGACCGGGTATTCATGATAAGCTATCAAAAAAACCAAAAATACGAATTGCTGTAGAACGGCGTTCAAAGAAAACATTATTCGCAGGCCGCCGGCCGCAGTTCGCAAAACCATGCCTCATGTACTTGTTATGTATATCGCCATTTATTCGCGGCGGGCCGCCCTAGCCGGGTCGGCCCCTACGCACAAGGCCGA
>ERZ773269.400-NODE-400-length-51851-cov-18.216194_pt1 | contig 51851 bp, 46 predicted proteins | sample MGYA00511958_ERZ773269 | MGnify/ENA primary metagenome ERZ773269 (study PRJEB29015, sample SAMEA2737761) | human gut metagenome | biome: human gut; feature: human-associated habitat; material: faeces | place: China | collected 2012 ... | reverse complement strand
TCAGCTTCGCTGATGGGATTTTTGCCTTCCAGCCTATGTTTTCTTACGGTCAGCGTAGCAAGTGCGCAGACCTACTGAACAGTTACGGATAAATTACTTATTGGTATTTGCCAGAATGATACGGCAATATGCATTTTTGAATATGATCACTATATTTGTATAGAAATCGAGGATATTTACATGGAAAAAATGACTGGAAAGGTCTGGGTCCTGGGCGATGACATCGACACCGATATCATCATCCCGACCGAGTACCTTGCATTAAAGACCATTGACGATATGAAACAGTATGGATTTTCCCCGCTCCGCCCGGAGCTGGCTGCGCAGATCAAGCCCGGAGACATCATCGTTGCCGGAAAGAACTTCGGCTGCGGCTCTTCCAGAGAACAGGCCCCGGAGATCATCAAAGCGCTCGGCATCCAGTGCGTGATCGCGAAATCCTTCGCGAGGATCTTCTTCCGCAACTCCATCAACAACGGCCTGCTCCTCATCGAACAGCCGACACTCTACGATGACATCAAAGAGGGCGATACCGTATCCGTTGTGATGAACGAGCACATCGACTACAACGGAAAAGAGTACCCGATTGCGTCTCTTCCTGAGAATCTGATGGACATTATCCGCGCAGGCGGCCTTGTCAAGGCCATGCGCAAGCTGAATGGTCTCGATTAAAGGGGGAGAATACAATGGGAAAGACAGTAATTGAGAAAATCGTTGAACATAATACCGGAAAGTCCGTAAATCCGGGCGATATCGCGATCGTAAATGTGGACCGCGTCATGATCCACGACATTTTTATTCCGTTCGTGGCTGAAAAATTTGAAGAAATGGGCTTTAAAAAGCTGTGGGATCCGGACAAGGTCGTTCTGATCTACGATCACCTCGTTCCGGCAAGCCAGCAGGACGACACGAGACACTTCCGCATCGGAAATGCATTCGCTGAAAAGTACGGCATGACCCACGTACACAGAAGCGACGGAATCTGCCACCAGTTAATGACCGAAGCCGGATATGTAAAGCCGGGCGATATCGCATTCGGTACCGACAGCCACACAACGACTTACGGCTGCGTCGGTGCGTTCTCTTCCGGTATCGGCTACACGGAGATGGCAAGTATCTTAGGCACCGGAACCATGTGGATCCGTGTGCCTGAGACTATCAAAGTCGTCATCAACGGAAAACTGCCGGAGAATGTGATGTCTAAGGACGTAATTCTCCGTCTCATCGGCGATCTCGGCGCGGACGGCGCTACTTACAAGGCGCTGGAGTTCTCCGGAAGCGCTGTCGAAAGCATGACTGTCGCAAGCCGTATGACAATCTCTAACATGGCCATCGAGGCAGGCGCAAAGTGCGCTCTGTTCACACCGGATGAAAAGACGGCGGAATACTGTGATATTACCTTAAACGACTACCAGAAGAGTCTTTTCGGCGATCCGGACGCAGCTTACTGCCGCGTGATGGAATACAACGCGGAAGATTTCGTTCCAGTCATGGCATGTCCGTCCCAGGTTGACAAGATCCGCAATGTCAGCGAACTTGAAGGCACAGAGATCGACCAGGTATTCATCGGTTCCTGCACAAACGGACGTCTGGAAGATCTGGCTGCTGCCGCCGAAGTTTTAAAGGGCAAACAGGTTGCAAAATTCGTAAAGCTGATCGTAACTCCGGCCAGCCGGAAGATCTACAAGCAGGCGGCTGATCTCGGAATTCTTGAGACTCTCGCCGAAGCGGGCGCAATGATCACCCACCCGGGCTGCGGTCTCTGCTGCGGACGCGCGGGCGGTATCCTGACAGACGGTGAGCGTGTTGTCGCTACCAACAACCGCAACTTCCTTGGACGTATGGGAACATCCAAGGTACAGATCTATCTCGCCTCCCCGAGAACGGCTGCGGCATGCGCAGTGGCTGGTAAGATCGTTTGTCCGGAATAAGATTGATTAGAACTATATGTTTAACATTTTGTCAATCTTTCTCCTGTCGTCTTATGGAATAAGGGAAATCGCTGATAAAAATCTGTAAATGAAGCCGTGGAAAGCTCTGCAAAATGTTTCCGCGGCTTTTCTACTTTGATGTTTTTTATAATATTCCCACGTCCGGCAAAACTTCCTCTTTTCTACTCTTTTTCTTTTGCTCTATCCACAGGTATTCTCTTTTCTTTTGCGCTCTTTCTGTTGCTTTTCACGGATAGGAGTTTTCTGAACTAAAAATTCCGTATGATACCGTTGCAGTTGCGGATTTTGCCGATTGGGAATGAGAAGCATTGGCACTACTCTCCTTGACATTTCCCCACACATCTCCTATACTATAATAGTTCTAAATAGAACAGTTCACTTTTGAACCAGAGGTGACATCTATGAAATTTGTCGATTTTATGGCTGACAGCCGGGATTTTTACAATGATCTCATCGATCCGGTCTGTAAGAAATATGGACTGACCCAGATGGAGTTCCACATCCTGCTGTTTCTCGCCAACAATCCGGAATGTGATACCGCCGCGCAGATCATCAAAAAGCGGGCGTTCACAAAGTCCCATGTCTCCGTGTCCGTCCGTTCTCTCGAAGAACGCGGGTTGCTCGTCGGGGAGTACCGGGGAACCGACCGGAGAACGATCCATCTGACACTTACGCCTGCTGCAGCCTGCATAGTTTCCGACGGAAAACGGGTCCAGAAACAGGCTGCCAAAATTATCTGCCATGGATTTTCACCGGATGAACAGCGGATGCTGTTCCAGTTTATGAACCGCATCAATTCCAACATCTCAAATTACAGGAAAGAAGGAAATCTGCATGAACAACAGTAAAGAATTTCTCGGGACCGAACCGATCGGGAAGCTCCTCTTCAAGCTCGCCGTTCCGTCCGTCATTGCCCAGCTTGTCAACATGCTGTACAACATCGTTGACCGGATCTACATCGGCCACATTCCCGGAAGCGGAAGTCTCGCCCTGACCGGTGTCGGCGTGTGTCTCCCGATCATCATGGTCGTCTCCGCATTCGCGGCTCTCGTCGGGTCCGGCGGCGCCCCACGCGCATCGATCTTCATGGGAAAGGATGACATGGATTCCGCAGAAAAGATCTTAGGCGGCTGCTTTACCGTCCAGATCATCATCTCCGCGATCCTGACTGCGATCCTTTTACTGTTCAGCCGTTCAATGCTTCTGGCATTCGGTGCCAGTGAAAATACGATCGATTACGCGGTCGATTACATGAGCATCTACGCCGTCGGCACGATCTTCGTCCAGATGACGCTCGGCATGAACATGTTCATCACGGCACAGGGATTTTCCCGCACAAGTATGCTGACTGTGACGATCGGCGCTGTCTGCAATATCATCCTCGATCCGATCCTGATCTTTGTCTTCGGTATGGGTGTTAAGGGCGCAGCGCTCGCGACGATCATCTCCCAGGCAGTCTCCTGCGGCTGGGTACTGGCATTCCTGACCGGAAACAAGACATTTTTAAAGATCAAAAAAGAGAATTTAAAACCGGTTCCGTCCATCGTTCTCCCGTGTCTCGCTCTCGGACTCTCCACGTTCGTCATGCAGTCCAGCGAGAGCGTGATCTCCGTCTGCTTTAACTCTTCCCTGCTGAAATACGGCGGAGACCTCGCAGTCGGAGCAATGACGATCCTTACAAGTACAATGCAGTTTGCAATGCTGCCACTCCAGGGCATCGGACAGGGCGCACAGCCGATCATGAGCTACAATTACGGGGCAAAGAATGTCGGGCGCATGAAGAAGACTTTCAAGCTTCACCTTGCGATCTCCCTGATCTACTCCACCGCGTTCTGGCTTCTTGTCCAGCTTTTCCCGGGCACCTTTGCCGGAATCTTCAGCTCTGATCCGACACTTGTCTCCTTCACGGCCGGAGCGCTCCGCATCTACTGCGGCGCAATGTTCCTCTTCGGGATCCAACTCGCCTGCCAGATGACTTTCGTTGCCATCGGATATGCTGTCTGCTCGATCATCGTTGCCGTTGTCCGGAAATTCGTCCTGCTGCTTCCGCTCATCTTCATCGTCCCGATGTTCGTGAGCGACAAGACCATGGGCGTCTACATGGCCGAACCGATCGCCGATACGATCGCAGTGACATTTACAGCGATCATCTTTGCAATCCAGTTCAGGAAAGCGCTGCGGAAGTTGGAGCAGCCAGTTTAATCTCTAAAAAAGCCGTGGGCAAACTCCCACGGCTTTCAATATATAATGCTTTATTTAAATGTCAAAATATCCTGATCAGAGACAGGTACATACTCTGCTGAATTTTTTACGCCAGTCCTCATGATGTCGATTCTTTTGATCCGTTTTTCCTGTTCGTTATATGTGACAGTCATTGTCCTTTTTGTATATATGGAAAGTACATTAGGATTTAAGGTCCCGGCTTCGGATTCTTTGTTTTTCACTGCAAATTCTACATGATAAATCGTTTCTTCGCCGTTTTTTTCCTCTTCGATGTTCTTCACGTTCGCCCGGTTTAATTCTTCCCAGATGCCACCAATAACATCCTTTAAGTTATTCGCAGAAATAATGGAGACATCTGCCGGAACTTCCTGTGGCGTACCTCCATCAAAAGCAAGTTTTCGACCATTTTCAAAAGACTCGAACATTTCAACTACTTTTCGCGTTCCGTCATCTTCGAAATTATAGGTTGTTCTTTTGTAATAGAAGCCGTCACTTCGATCCTCATACTCATATTCATTCACACACTCCGAAACATTGTCACCTTCCTGTTGTTTTGACTCGTGAGTAATGGAACCTTGTTTACTAGTGAGAGTTGCCTGCCACATATGATTGAGTTTCCGCGCTTTTGTCGGGAACAGCACTGCTGCCAACAAAAAAAGAATCCCCATTACAATACCTAAGGTCAAAATATGAACTGTGGTCTTTTTCATATCTTCTCCTCCATTTTATTGCTTTATCTGCGATGACAACGCCTGCTTATTTGTTTCAATCCACAGTCGATAATTTCACGGAGACTGACTGTGATTTGCCTCGTGTCAGTGGGGGATACCGACTTCTCTCCGACCGTCACTGCCATTAAGTTTCCTCTTGGCAATTCATCGCACCACCTATAGAGGTGGGAGAATCCTTGCTGTTGTTAGTTAAACTTCATCGAGATCCCCCGGCTGATCAGGTCATGCCAGACGATCTCACCGCTTGCAAGTGATTTTTTCACATCGATGATACGCTGGTTCTCCGAGCCGCGGAATGCGAGTGCAACGTTGTAGAGATCCTGGACAAACTCGCCGTCCACGAGGACATCGATCAGGCGCAGCATCTCGTCCGTACATTCACATCTCGCACGACTCTCTCCAAGGAGATCTTTGTCAAAGAGGTATCCGGTATAGCACCAGATATTCTTTTTCGGGAGCTGCTCCCGGACTTTTCTTAGGAAAGGAAGCAGTACCCGCTGGTTTTCCGGTTCAAACGGCTCCCCGCCAAGAATCGACAATCCGTCCACATAATCCGGCTCCAGCGCCTTTATGAGCATCTCTTCCGTCTCTTCCGTAAACGGCTTTCCGTATCCAAAGTCCCACGCCACTTCATTAAAGCAGTTCTTACAGTGGTGTGTGCATCCGGATACAAAAAGCGACACGCGGACACCTTCGCCGTTTGCGATATCACATGTTTTAATTTCTCCGTAATTCATTCCATATCAACCTTTAGCTTTATTTACAAATACACAGCTATTGTTAGGCATCAACCATTTTTTCGAAAACGCATTTGATAACAGCTGTTGTTTTGTCACAATCTCAACCGTGTTATTATAGCATAATGTCAAGTGTATATCAATCGGGCGTTTTCTCTTAATTATTATCTTGGTCGCACGCAAGTAAGTCATTGTAAATTACTTTCGTTTCCACCAGATTTTTATACAGTTTATCCGGATAATAAGCAAAATATGGCTCCATCTTCGAAATACTGAGTTTTGTCTCATTCATATAACGGCACAGTCGATCCTGTAGCGATTTTCCAGTCACCTCAGAATAAATATCCACGTCTTTCAGCATATCCAGAAACTGAAGTTCTTTATAGTTTTGTTCTGTAACAGGTACTTTCGGTCTTCGTATGATCACACGGGATTTTGCCAAGGATGTTTCCCGATATTCACTTGTGGCCTTATTTGACACAACTTCATACAGAATAGGTACCTGTGTAGTGAGACCTATCTGATTAAAAAACAACAGACCACTTACATAACCACAGCGTTTATCCTTATCTCTTAAATACTTGTACTCCAGCACTTTCTCCAATGCTAGCTGTGAATCCGGCTTAAACATCGTCTTTTTCGGCAAAAAGTAAATCCCATTGTCAAAACGCTTTACCTTGCCCGCATCCGTGAGCTTTTTGATCTGCTGGCGGATGTTTGTGCCCGTCATCCCCTCAATCTGAATGTCCGCAAGGAAGATTGGTTCGTTCTCCTTATAGTGATTTGACAGGTATTTATACAATATTTCCATAATCCATCACTCATCCTACAAAATCTCACCCGGAAGTTTTCCAGACTGTGCTGCCAGCTTCTTTTCCTGCGATTTGACACGTCGTTCCAATTTTTTGATATCTTCTGCCGGAGGCAAATCTTCCGGCTTGATTCCACGCTGTCCCAACATATCCCGAACAGAGCGGTTATTTTGCACATGCTCTCCAGTAATCGCTGGTTCTCCCTGAAGGTCTTTCTCTTCTACATTATAATTTGTCATTTCTGCTGCAAGGTTCTTTGCTGCAATAGAGAGTGTTGGCAGAAAATCAGCCAGCGGGCGATTGTCTTTCACTCCAAGTCGCTCTTTCATTTCCTGTGTGGTATAGCCACCAAACAGTGCACGGTCTCCCCTGGAGCGGATATGACCGAATCCTGCATCGTCAACACCGCGCTCATAAATATTTTGTGAGAGTCGCTTTTCTGATTCCCGAAGTCTGCCGCGTGCTTCCGTGCGTTCAATCAAGGAAATCCTTTCTTCAATCAGCTCCTGTTTTCTGGTCTGCACAGCGAAATAGCTTTGAGCAAAAGCAATTTCTTCTTTTTTCGGATCGCCGTTCTGAGCAATCAGATAACAGGCATATCGCGTCAGCATATAATCCTTTATGTTTCGCTTCGAGCCACTTCCCAGTGCGACCATTTTCGTGACCTCACGAAAATGGTCTGATACTTCTATACCGCTGGTTTCACAGGAGTCCATTGCCCGGTTGACTGCCTTATCAAAGTTTTCCCACCGTTCATAACCAAGGAGCGGCATTAAATCACGTGCATACCAAAATTCAATTTTAGCAGTTTCGTCGCTATGTATGACAAGGTCAAACTGCTCCTTAGCCTGGCTAACTCTCTTTTTATCCATACTACTTCCCCCATTTTCCGAGCGCAAATTCAAAAAGTTATTCTGTTCTTTCCCCTAGATGAAGGTCTGCAGGAAAAATTGGGGTGCTTTCATTATAATACCCTAACAAATTATATTATGTTTCCATGCTTCCTTCATTCACAGTTTCGTTTAAATATATTTCTATTTTGTTATTTCTATTATACTCATTTCTCACAAAAGTATCAAGAAAATAACCCAAAAGTTCCGTTTAAAAAAGAGGCGGAACATTCCGCCTCTTTTTTCATAAAATCATTTCACATTTATATCTCAATATTACAGGTGCAGTACCCTTTCCTTAATTTCCTGTGTTCTGCCCTGATTCCAGAACTGTGTTCCGATGTAGCCGCAGGTACGTCTCGCCACATTGAGCTTGCTCTGGTCACGGTTTCCGCAGTGTGGGCATTCCCATACGAGCTTTCCGTCATCCTCGATGATCCTGATCTCGCCGTCGTAACCGCATACCTGACAGTAATCGCTCTTCGTATTTAACTCCGCGTACATGATATTGTCATAGATGTAACGGATGACCTGAAGAACAGCCGGGATATTATCCTGCATGTTCGGAACTTCCACGTAGCTGATCGCTCCGCCCGGGGACAGTGCCTGAAATTCAGACTCTAATTTTAACTTACTGAAGGCGTCGATCGGTTCCGTTACATGTACATGGTAGCTGTTTGTGATGTAGTTTCTGTCAGTTACGCCCTTTACGATGCCGAAACGTCTCTGGAGACTCTTCGCAAAAGAGTAGGTTGTGGACTCCAGCGGGGTTCCGTAGATGCTGTAATCGATATTCTCCGCCTCTTTCCACTTCGCGCAGTAGTCATTTAACTTCTGCATGATCTCAAGACCGAGTTTCTTTCCTTCCGGCTCAGTCAGTTTCTTCTCGATTAAGCTGTATACACACTCCCAGAGGCCTGCATAGCCAAGGGAAAGTGTGGAATATCCGTCGTACAGGAGCTTGTCGATGGTCTCACCTTTCTTTAAGCGGGCAAGCGCGCCATACTGCCAGAGGATCGGAGCCGCATCGGATAAGGTTCCCTTTAATCTCTCGTGGCGGCAGCGCATTGCGCGGTGGCAGAGTTCCATTCTCTCATCAAAGATCTCCCAGAATCTGTTCAGATCTTTTCTTGCGCTCAGTCCGATATCAACAAGATTTACTGTAACAACTCCCTGATTGAAGCGGCCGTAGTATTTGTGCTCGCCTTCGTGATAGTTTCCTGCATTCGCAAGGTTTCCTTTTACGTAGGAACGGTCCGGAGTCAGGAAGGAACGGCATCCCATACATGTATACACATCGCCCTTTAACTCCCGCATCTTCTTCGCGGAGATATAATCCGGAACCATGCGCTTTGCGGTACATTTCGCCGCAAGCTCTGTCAAATAGTAATACGGTGCATCCGGTGTGATATTGTCCTCGTCGAGAACATAGATCAGCTTCGGGAACGCCGGTGTGATCCATACGCCGGCTTCATTTTTAACGCCGAGATATCTCTGTTTTAAGGTCTCCTCGATGATCATCGCAAGATCTTTCTTCTCCTGCGGGTTCTTTGCCTCGTCGAGGTACATATAAACGGTAACGAACGGTGCCTGTCCGTTTGTGGTAAGAAGTGTTACGACCTGATATTGGATCGTCTGGATTCCCTTCGTGATCTCTCTGTGGAGACGCTCCTCCGTGAGCTTATCGATCTGATCCTCTGTCACAGCAATTCCAAGATCCTTCATCTCGCCGATCACTTCCTGACGGATCTTCACTCTCGATACCTGAACGAACGGAGCGAGATGCGCAAGGCTGATGCTCTGTCCGCCATACTGGTTGCTGGCAACCTGCGCGATGATCTGGGTCGCGATGTTGCAGGCTGTGGAAAAGCTGTGCGGGCGCTCGATCAGTGTCTCGCTGATCACCGTGCCGTTCTGCAGCATGTCCTCCAGGTTTACAAGATCACAGTTATGCATATGCTGTGCAAAATAGTCGGAGTCGTGGAAGTGGATGATTCCCTGCTTATCCGCCTCAACAATATCTTCCGGAAGAAGAAGTCTTCTCGTGAGGTCCTTGCTGACCTCTCCAGCCATATAGTCACGCTGCACACTGTTGACGGTCGGGTTCTTGTTAGAGTTCTCCTGCATAACCTCTTCGTTGTTGCACTCGATCAGGGACAGTATCCGGTTGTCCGTCGTGTTTGCTCTCCGCACCAGAGAGCGGTCATAGCGGTAGCGCACATAATTTTTTGCAATCGAAAAAGCACCGATCGCCATCAACTGGTTCTCGACCATATCCTGGATCTCCTCTACAGACACAGCACGTCCCAGCTTATTGCACTTGTACTCTACATAATCCGCGATATCCGTAAGCTGTTCCGGTGCCAGATAGGCATTTTCTGTGGCGTTGCATGCCTTCTGGACCGCATTTACGATCTTGAGCGTGTCAAAACTTTCCTCCGCTCCGTTTCTTTTGATGATCTTCATCCCTGATTCCCCGTTTCATTTCATTGTATTGGCAGAACTGTCCGTTTTACGCACAACTGCCGTTGCCTGTTTTGCTCTTCTGTCTATTCTGTCAAAAAACACAGCTGACCTACAGGTCCGCGCATTTACTGGCCGGCCTCAGGCATGTACATTTCAGTTGCTGATAGTTTTCTTGGTTGTATACACAGTTTGTTTTTTCAGAATTATACAGAAATTTTATCTGATTTAGATATTTTATGATTGATCTGTCGGACCTGCCGCCACGATTCTCTTAAGGCGGTCATGTCGTATTCCCGCCGTGTTATTTTTAGTCACTCACGCGAGAACGATTCTATTATAACTGTATTGTTCCAGGATTGCAAGGAGTACTGCTATATAAATATGATATACCAAAACCATATATATGGTGAAAAATTCATGATTCAAAACTATATCTTGTTGTTTTTTGAATACAATCCACAAGAAGAGTCCCCTCCGGGATCGTCCCGGAAAGCCCCTGAAAAGGCATGTCCCGCAAGCTGTTTTTCTGCCGTTTTAAGCGTCCAGAAAGCCTGCGGGACTGTTTTCTCTGTTCTTCTTACTTAAATATGTCTGCGCCACTCTTCAAGGCGGTAACGCTGTCTTTTTTTTGCGTCCTCCAATTGTGCCAGCATTTTCGGAATATCTTCGTTAAAATTTCCCGCAAGCACTACATAGTTGGACGCGTGGTTTGTCCGGAAGATCGTTCCGGGAGAATCGATGTGCGTTAAAAACAGCTCCATTTCCTCCACGATCTCGTCCGGGGTGATAAGCTCCATCTCCCCGCGTTTTACTTCCTCATTCATCTGGGTCCCCTCATAGAGGCGCAGCGTCAGGAAGGAGGCATACTCCGGATTCATCTGATTGATCAGCTCCGCGGACTTGATGGCATGTTCCCGGATCCCTTTTCTTCCGCCGAGGCCGGAGATCAGCGTCACAGAGATCTTGATGCCGCAGCGCTTCAATTTCTGTCCCGCCGCCGCGATCTGGGCAGCCGTCACATCCTTATGGATATGCTCCAGAACGCGGTCATCGCCGGATTCCGCTCCGATATAGACCATCTCGAGTCCTGCTGCCGCTAAGGCTTTTAAATCTTCCTCAGACTTTGCCAGAACATCCTTTGCAGTCCCATAGGAGGTGATTCGTTCCACATACGGGAAATTTTTGTGGACGTAGGCTAAAAGCTCTAAAAGAAGTTCTGTCTTTACCACCAGTGCATCACCGTCTGCAAAGAATACGCGGCTGACATACGGTCCGTAGTAATCGCGGCATTCGTCCAGATCTTTCATGATCTCTTCTTTTGTCCGCACACGGAATTTTTTCGTCCGGTACATATTGCAGAACGTGCACCGGTTATGGGCACAGCCCACAGTCACCTGGATAATTAAGCTTCTCGCCTCGCTCGGCGGGCGGTATACGGTTCCTTCGTATTCCATATGATAATTTTCCTTTCCAATTTCTCTTTAACACATGCTCACATGATTCCGTAAGCACAACCCTATTTTATATACTTATTTTGCAAATCCTGTCTTTAAGGATTTTTCAGCTCCACATTTCTTTAAAAGAATGCTCCCAATCTGTCCAACCGGCTCAGAATATCTGCCCGTTTTTCATCAAATAATAGATTTTTATTGTATTCATAATACCGTTCGCACTCATTCTCCTGTAAGAACCGCACTGCCGGGGCGCTGGAGTTGAGTTCCGTGATAAACACCACCATCTCCTGACTGCTGCCGAACGTTCCTTCCATGAAATCAAAGGCGTACTCCAGCGCCTGTCCGGCATGGGCACACAGATTTTCCAGTTCTGTCCGTTCTTCGCCAAACATCTCCCGGAACCGGTCGAATATCTCACCGCCATCAGATAACAGTTCCGCTTTCACAGTCTGTAGATACCGGTTCATGGCCGCTGTGATATCGGCACAGCGATACTTTTCCGACCTCGTGAGGAGTCCGGCTTTCTGTTTCTGCCCGGATACCGCAGTGAATGCCTCGATCTGCCGGGAAAAGATGGCGATCGGAGTCTGCGGCACTGTCTCTATCGTTTCTCCGGCCTCCGCTTTCCCTTCCAAGCTTCTCTTGAATGCTTTCAGCTCTCCAAACAGCACTTCCAGATAATCCTCTTTCTGCGCATAAGCCTTGAACTCCACATCGAGCTTCGCTAAAATCAGGCTGATGATCGAAAGCTTCTCATCAAACGGCGCTTTCGCCGCCTGTTCCATCAGGTGCTCGTCCCGCTTTCCTTCCAGGATCTCGTCGATCTGGTATCTCGCCTGATACTTCTTATATAATTCCAGATAGTTCGCGAAATCTTTCGCGATCCGCGGGTGCTCGATATACTGTACCACAACCTCCCGGTCGCAGGTAAGCCCCACCTTCTCGCAGACCTTCAAAAATCCGGAGAGGTCTTCCCATCCACGAGGTGTCGCGAACACTTTTCCGTCCACGGTGGTCTCCACCTGGTAAAAATACTGCGGCTTTGCGGTGAGGAACGACAGGATCGCCGGATGAATATCCGCCTGTTTCGCGTATTCCTTCCAGACCTCAAAATCTGCCTCCACATCAATCTTTTTGATGCGGTCCAGAGTCGCAATATCGAATTCCCGCACGGATTTATTGTATTCCGGCGGGTTTCCTGCCGCCACGATGATCCAGCCATCCGGGATCTTATGATTTCCGAAAGTCTTATACTGCAAAAACTGCAGCATGGCCGGGGCCAGCGTCTCGGAAACGCAGTTGATCTCATCGATGAAGAGAAGTCCCTCGGAGAGTCCTGTGTCCTCGATCTTATTGTAGATCGCCGCAACGATCTCACTCATGGTATATTCCGTCACATGGACATTCTTCCCGCCGTAAGTCTTCTCCGAAATAAACGGGAGACCGATGGCACTCTGTCTCGTATGGTGCGTGATCGTGTAGGAGACGAGACCGATTCCACACTCCCGCGCCACCTGCTCCATAATCTGGGTCTTTCCGATTCCTGGCGGACCGATGAGCAGCACCGGGCGCTGCCGCATGGACGGGATCTCGTATTCCCCGTGTTCGTTCTTCGTCAGATACACCTGTATCGTATTTTTAATTTCCTGTTTTGCACGCTTGATGTTCATATCTTTTTACTCCGGTATAATTTTTACAGTCCGTGAACCAGCCTGTCAAACCTTTTACTTTCCGTAACTGTTCAGTACCCCCACAGTTACGCGCAAAAATCCATTCCAAATCGGCTATGCCGATAGGATTTTTGCCTTCCATTCTAAGTTTTCTTACGGTCAGCGCAGTAAATGCGCAGACCTACTGAACAGTTACATCGATACAATATATGCGGCCGCCCCACACTTTACCGCTCTGTTTTCTCCCTCAAAAAAGACAAAGCCCCTGAAACAGCTGTATTGGGGATAAGCTGCTTCAGGGGCTCTGCCTGCTCAATATGTACCATAATATTTCCCTTTTCAGGGAAATCCACACCGGGAACATGAATTTTTTCGCCGTGGCGAGACAGCGGGCCTCCCGGCCTTCCATTTTCCTGGCAGGCATCCAATCTGCCAGAAAACCGGTCTCTATCACATCCACCACGATGTGATTCTGCAACGATCCGGCGTCTTCATAGCTGCATGATCTCGTAACTGTTCAGTACCGCTATCATTGCATGTTTTCTATAACAAGGAGTGAAATACATCTGTCTCAAGTGGGTGGACTCGGGATCCCTGTGAGTGGATCCCTGGTCCGGAAAAGGATGGGTATTTATAACTGAAAGTTTGTTTTCCTTCCTTTTTGTTTGGTGTCTTCATTATATGCCATACTATATGGAATGTCAATAGTTATTTCAAACTTTTTGTTTGCATTAATGTTATTTTGTTGACAAACAGTTTGTCATATGCTATTCTGGACTTACATCGAAGCCTGCAGAGGCATTTCTTTATACCTCTGTTTTGTTATTTTTTTCACATAGCGTATATACGGCGAACACCCCGGGGGAGATGTCCGTTTTTGACGCTTATCTTATGGGGGTACATTTATGGAAATTTCCCAGTATCTTGACTTTGACTTTCTGATCCGTTTTCTCGAGGGACTCCAGAAATTTTTAGGCGAAAACAGTGAGATCCTGATCCACGATTATCGGAAAGGATACGATCACACCATCGTTTACGCCTTAAACCCGGCGGTCAGTGGCCGTGCGGTTGGCGGTTCACCGAAGGGCGGAATGATCACGCAGCTCGGAAAAGATATCGAGCCGATGAAAGACAGCATCCAGACCTTCTCCAATGGACCGAAAGACCGTTTCTATAAATCTTTCACCACACTGATCCCGGACGAAAACGGAAAGATCGTTGGCTCTGTCTGTGTGAATCTGGACGTCTCGGATCTCCTGAATGCGCAGCGTGCGCTGGGTGCTTTTGTTCAGTACCCGATGACCCATCACGCGCCGACAAATGATATCGATGCCCTGGCCACAAAAAATGTGGATGACATTCTTAAGTACTACATGAAACAGGCGGAGCTTCTGGTCGGAAAACCGATGGGACTGATGAACAAGGAGGAAAAGATCCGCGCATTGGACTACCTCGACCAGAAGGGTGTCTTCAAAATTTCCAAGACCAGCGTTCTTCTCTGCGAGACGCTTCAGGTATCAAAATATACGCTCTACAACTACCTTGAGGAAGCACGGAGCGGACGTGGGGATAACAGCAGCGAAGAATAGCTCGCTTCTCATAAAAAACCGGAGTACAGGCATCTTGATATACTTGTACTCCGGTTTACATTTCTCGCAACTGTTCAGTACCTGCATAGCTGCAAACAAAAAGCCCATTCTATTAGAGCTGTTTCTGTGCCACCTCAATAACACATTCATGTTTCTTAGTCACTCTGTCATAATTAATTCCAACCAATAGCAGATTTCCCTGATAATCTTTTAAAGCACTTCCATAATTCTTTTCTTTGATCTGGTTCAGCGCACCGGCTGCGCTTTTATCCCACTTCAGTTCAATCACCACCGCCGGTTTATCCAGATGCGTCTTGCGCGGAATCATACATATATCAGCAAAACCTTTTCCTGAAGGTAATTCGCGGATCATCATATAGTATTCCCGTGCAAAATAGAATGCAAGATTGACCGTGCAACTGAGCGAATTCTCGTCATTATATTGAAGAGTTCATTGTACTGATCGCATTTACATACTCCTGTGAAACCTCTTTGTTTGGTATCGCTGCAGTTTCTCTGATACTGTCATAGGTTAAATATCCAAGATGAACCAGTAATGTCAGAATATCATCTTTTGTCGCAAATGTGGTCATATCATTGCTGAATGTTCCAATATTGATTGATACCGACTCACCTGCAAGCATTCTCACCACTGAATCCTGCAGACCATCCATATCCATTTGGATATAAATCTTCAGAGCTTCATATGTTTCTGTCTGATTCCAATAAGTACCGAATTTGTGCCGCAGCATGGCTTCAACAACAGACTTTGGACTGTACATGGAGTAATATCTGTCACCCGATTGATGATGAGCAATCAGATCATATCCATCATACCACTGTTTTGCCTCATCGAAACTCATTTGATACTTTTTACACAGGTCCGATACTTCCTGCTCTGTAAATCCAAAATATTCTGCCATATCACCAGGATCTGTCATGGAATACTCAGTAAACATGTTAAGTGCCGAATGGGATCCATATTTTTTTATAGGCAGAATTCCTGTCATATAAGCCAGAGCAACATAATCCTTGTCCTTAAGCCACGCGCGAAGAAAATCCAGATATTTTTTCTGCGCATTCTGATCCTGCTGATACTCCCGGAAAAGGCAGTCCCACTCATCGATCAGAATCACAAAAGAACGCTTTGTTTTCGCATAGATATCTTTCATCACCTGAATCAGATTATTTTCATCCCGGAACCGAATATCTCCAAAATGTTCCACAAGATCAAACATCAGGTATTTCTGCAGCATGGCCAGCATATCATCCATGTCGTGGGTCATGCTGAGAAACTCCTGAATATTGACTTTGATGACATCATATTGATTCAGATGAACATGGTAAGAAGCTGCCCCGCTGATTTTTAGAGACGCAAACAAGCTGGAGGAATCCTCTCCCCGGTCATAATACGCAGCCAGCATATCTGCTGCCATTGACTTTCCAAAACGCCTTGGCCGACTAACACACAGGAACTTCTGCCGGGTATTCAGAACCGCATTTGTCTTCTCGATCAGTCCTGTTTTATCCATATAAATTTCCGAGTTTAAACTTTCCTGAAATCCTTTGCTTCCCGGATTCAGATAGCTTCCCATGTGACTCCCTCCCTGCGAAATACATTTATATTTACTCTTATTATACCTGATTCTGATTGAGATCACAAGAACCGTCCGCCTTTATGCCTTATGAAACCCCTTCCGATAGCAGAGTGTCCTGATCACGAGCTACCGATGATCAGCCGAACGTCTGCCAGACCGGCAGGTTCAATTTTCTGTCAGATCGTCACATCCTCCAGCACCTTCAGCTGATCCAGCCCCGCGCTTCCACCTGAGATCAGGAAGCAGACCTTCTCATCCTTTTTCACCTTCGCAAGTCCCTGTAAGACCGCACCGACGGTGATGGCGGAGGACGGCTCGCAGAAGATCTTTCCCTCTGTCAGGAGCAGCTTCCATGCTTTTAACAGATACTCATCCTCCACATCAAAAAATCCGTCCACGTTCGCCGCCACATACGGATAGCACTGGTCTCCCGGCATCTGGGACACAAGAGCGTCCGCGATAGACTTCTTCTGTTCAACCTTCACCGGCTTTCCGGCCGCCAGACTTGCGCTGTATCTCGGAAGCGCTGCCGGCTCTGCCCCGTAGACCTTAACACTGTTATCCATACCCTTTACCGCCGTTGAGACACCGCCGATGAGTCCGCCGCCGCTGACCGGAACGATGATCGTATCGATCTCCGGACACTGTTCCAGAATCTCGATTCCCGCGGTTCCCTGTCCGGCCATAATATCCTCGTCATTATATGGCGGAACCATCGTCGCATTTCTCTCCCCGCAGATCCGCTCCGCAACGTCAAACCGCTCAGATGTCTCACACTGAACGACCTCCGCTCCCAGCTCTTTGATCGCATTTACTTTAATAGCCGGTGCCGTATACGGCATCACGATCGTCGCCTTTGCACCAAGCTTCTTTGCAGTATACGCCACTGCCTTTCCGTGGTTTCCCGAAGATGCCGCGACGATCCCGCAGCTTAACTGCTCCGGTGTCAGCATCCTGATCTTGTTGACTGCTCCGCGGAGCTTAAATGCGCCGGTGATCTGCATGCACTCCGCCTTCAGATACACCTGACAGCCAAGGTACTCGTCCAGCTTTTCCAGACGGATGAGCGGTGTTCTCGTCGTGTACGGGGCGATCCTGTTTTTCGCTTCAAAAATCTTTTCCAAGGTAAGAGACATATGTTTTTCCTCCTCTGCGTTGATGCTTTGATTGTACCATCCGAAACCCCAGATGTAAAACAAAAGAGAGCCAGATTTCTCTGGCTCCAAAAAAGGGGTATTTAAACATATGAGATTGAGCTAAATATAAAGGGCAGGTCTTCTGTCTTTAAAGGATGGAAGTTTGCTCTCCACTTCCTTGATCCGATCCGTATCTACATATACCGGAATCAGTTCTTCTCTTTCATTTCCAGCTGCAAAGGCAACCCCCATCGGATCGACTGCTACACTCTCACCCATCGCTGTGCCTCCGCACTGATCACACGCAAGTACGAAAAATGTGTTTTCCAGTGCTCTGGAGGTAATCAGTGTACGGAACTGATGACTCTTTAAATCGCCTTTGAACCATGCAGTCGGCATAATGACAATCTCGGCTCCTTTGGCCTTCTGGTAACGTGCTACTTCCGGGAAACGAACTTCGTAGCAGACAAATAAACCGAGCTTTCCAAACGGAGTATCTACTGGCTCAAAGAACTTGTCTCCAGCTTTATACTCATTGGATTCCTTGTATCCGAACGCATCATATAAATGCGTTTTTCTGTAAGTCTGTACGATTTCTCCCTTGTTATTCACCATAACAACTGTATTGTAACAGCGATGATCAGCCGGATCCTCAATGGTCTCCTTCATTCCGAATGTGAGCCATACATCATGATCTGCGGCTAATTTTTTCATTCCCTGCACAAATTCTCCGTCCAGCGGTTCCGCAACCGCATTTGCTGTTGCAATGTCTGTACCAGCCGGAAAACGGCTCATAAAAGTTTCTGGAAAAATAATCATACCCGGATGATATTTTTCTGCTGCTTCCTTTACTAAGCTGTCAGCTTTCTCGAGATTATCTTTTGGATATTCAGTTGGTGCGACCTGTGCCATAACAAATAAGCTTTCCATGTCTTTCTCCCACAGAATTTATTTCCCTTATCATACTACATATCACACACTTTTTCTATATACAGATTCAGTGTTTTATTTGGCCCTAAAAAGCCATTTTTTAGATTCCGACAGAATACAGAAAGAGACAGGCATCCCCGTCTCTTTCTTATCGTACACAGTTCTTTCCCCCATTATCAGCTCTTTACGATCGACCGATTATCTTTATCCCCACACCATCTTTCTTTTCCTACTTAACCCACTTTTCAACCTTTTCCACATGGAATCCAACAGCATGGGCTATCTGCTCCAGCGGCAATCCTAGTTTTCGAAGATTTATGGCCGTCAATTCAGCCTGCGTCTCTCGTCCTTCCTCATAACACTCTTTTTCCACCTCATCCATTGTCCGGTACATCTCGTTCACTCCCTTCGAATTTTCCTTGAGATACCTTGTTCTTTCTGCCAGCAATCCGTAATGCATGTCATCTGCATCTGCGCAGTTGAAATCATGCATCAGCTTTCCAATGGCGGAATCGTCACGGTACTCTCCGTTCACATATAGAATATGTGCCCCATCACCAAACGGTTGGTTTAATGTCTGATTCATATTCTGGATCATATACACCGCCTTTCCCGCCTGATAATAATCCTTTTCTGTGATAAAAATCACCCCCCCTCAAATTGTATTTTTTCAACAATCCTAAAAAAGCGGATCTGATATGAACTGTTGATTGTGTGACTTTTCCCCGTAGGGCTCGCCGAGATAGGTTTCGAAAACACGTGTTATTGCCGGATTTTTGTTTTTATCCCTACTCACCCATACAATAAAACGTAAATTCTCCTTCTGCCAGGAGCTTCCCCGTATCGGTCTCCACGACCTCGGCTTTTGTAAAGCAGACGGTCTTCCCGCGCTTTGTGATCTTCGCCAGCCCCTGAATGTTTTTTGCGCTGCTGCCGCGAAGGAAACGGAAAGAGCTGTCCAGAGTCACATATTTTCTTCCGTCATTCCTCGTTACAAGTCCCGCGGCAACCTCCGCCATCACGAACATCAGGCCGCCGTGGACGGTCTGCATGGCATTCAGGGAATCCTCTGTGATCTCAGCCCGGACCTCGGCCCGGTCTTCCGATAATGCGACCGCACGGATCCTGTTGTGAAGCATAAATGGGTTTGTTTGATTCACACGCTCCATCTGTTCTACATACGTTTCTTTTCCGGGATTCTCCATATCATTTCCTCCATATTTCTACTTCTGTTCTTCTGCTTTTTCACATGATCTTCTGTCTATGACGATGATCATTTATTCGTGCAGTTTGCAGCATCGATGGCGATCGCCAGCATCAGTGCCATAATTTCGTCCTTAGGATCCAGAATGTCAATCACATAGGTATCGCCCCAATGGAACGGCTTCTTTGAAATATGAACCACCGCACAGCACTCCTCATACACATCGTAGTCCCAGGCCAGAAAATCGCCCTCACACCGCCATCCGTTGTAATCCAGTTCATACCGCGGCTTAAAGAAGGTAAACTCTTTCTGCACACTTCCGAATTCTTTTCCATCGATCTCGATATCGAATGCCGGAAGCAGGGTAAGGAGGCGTTGTTTCACCATGCCGACTTCCCGTCCGCTCTTGTCGTATACGTGGATCTGATGCCCCAGTGCAAAAAATTCCGCTTTTACAAAATATTTCGGTTCTTCCTTCTCATCATACACGTCATATGTATCGGTCCATGAAAAAACTCTTTGTTTGATCAGCAGCTGCATCGTTTTCTCCTTTCTTAAAACGTCCGCTCCCATCCCGCAAACGCCTCATCCACCGCCGCCAGATATTCCGGCACATGCTGGGATTTGCGGATCTTTTTGGCTAATTTTTCACTGTCCGGAACCTCCTCTAACATATAGCTCCAGAGGTCTTTCATACGGAAAAGAAGATTTCTGTCGCCGGACATGGTCTCGCGGTAATATTCAAAGATCTCATCGTGGAAGGCACGGATCCGGGGCATGAGATTGTCTCCCGTGTTTCTGGACTCCGGTACTGTCTTTTCCGCCTGCTCCGGTGATGTCTCTTTGTTTCCGTTTTCTGTTCCTGCACAGACCTGGGCATTTTCCACACCGGCTTCTTCTATTTTTATCAACTCTGCCAGTGCCGGATTTCTGATGAGTCCCCTCCCGATCATCACGTTTTCCACCGTCGGGAATTTCTCCCGAAACTTTTTCATATGCTCTGCCGTGAACAGATCTCCGTTGTACACGATAGGATTCCGGCTTTCCTTTAAAATATCCGCAAATACATCAAGATGCGGAACACCTTTATAAAACTCCTTCTGGATCCGCGGATGCACCGTCAGTTCGCTGATCGGATACCGGTTGTAGATTGCCATGATCTCCGGCCACTCTTCCACTTCATTCTTTCCGATCCTGGTTTTAACAGAGATCTGGAACTCCCCGTTTCTCACCGACGCATCCGAGAACACTTCATCAAAAAAACGATCCAGATCATCCGGGTAAAGTAAAAAACCGGAACCTTTTTTCTTCGCTGTGACCGTCCCTGAGGGACATCCAAGATTCAGGTTGATCTCCCGGTATCCCATCTCTGCCAATTTCTTTGATGCCAGAAGGAAATCTCCCGCCCGGTTCGTCAAAATCTGCGGCACCACCGGTACCCCCGCATTATTCTCCGGCAGCACATCCCGCATCTCCTTCACGCTCATCCCCTGCTCCGGTCCCGGTGCCAGAAACGGCGTAAAATATTTGTCCACACCACCGAAATACTTGTGGTGCAGATTCCTGTATGGATATGTTGTGATTCCCTCTAATGGGGCGAAATATAGATGCAGCATGTCATGTTCCTCGTATCTTTTCCATAAAATCTTCGATTTTTCCAGACTGCCATTCCGGCATTCCCTGAAAAACGCTTTTTTATTATCGTACCACATTTAAACTTCGAGAGCAAATTTAAAATATCCACAGAACTGCCACCGACTGTTTCTTTCTGCTGTATGGCAGAAAAAACACCCGCCAGCATCGATCTCCATTCTCTGGATGGCTGTGCCAGCGGGTGTTTTTATGGGGTATAAAGATATAATGAGGGTAACAAATATTGTCGACAGAACTGTCTGGGATATACAGCCCTGTTTTTTTACTTTTTGATCTCCTTGATCACATCGATCACGGTACCATCACGGTACTCGACGATGCAGACTACGCGGTCTGTCGTCTCAATCGGCTTCGGAACGCCCGTTAAGGACTCTGCGAGCTGCTGCAGGTACTCAATGTTCACAAGCTTTAAGTTTGCGTTCTCTAAGTCTTCCTTCAGCTCTGCATAGTATTTATGCTTCGGGTTCAGCGCAATGCCGGCCTCTGTGACAACAGCAGCTACGGTCTCACCAGGAGTACAGCAGGTGAAGACTTTTTTTGTGATGGAAGGAGTTCTTCCGCGGACTACCGGCAGGCAGACGATGGAAATGTCGGATCCGGCTGCCACATCAGGTCCGCCGCCGAGGCCGCCCATCATCTCACCGGAAGATCCGGTCAGAATGTTGACGTTGAAGTCTGTATCGACCTCCAGCGCTCCGAGAACGCCGAAGTTTAACTTATCCAGCATGGACCCCTTCGTGAACGGGTTGGAATAGACCGCGTTGTCGATCTCCACAATTCCCGGCTCCTCAGCGATAGCTCTCGCCGCCACCGCGTCGAAGGACTGGCTGCACTCTAAGACTCTTACGAGTCCCTTCTTATACATGTCGACGATGGCCGCGGTCATGCCGCCGAGAGCGAAGCTTGCCTTCACGCCTTTCTCCTCCATGCGGTCTGCCAGATAATTCGTGCAGGCGATACTGATGGCACCGGCACCTGTCTGGAAGGAGAAATTCTCCTTGAACATTCTGGAAGCTGCCATAACGTCTGCCGCCCGCTCCGCAATCAGAAGATCCCTCGGGTTCTTTGTCATTCTGGCCGCACCTTTTCCGATCTTATCCGGATCGCCGATACGGTCAACCTTTACGACATAATCTACATACTGCTGGGAGATACTTGCCGGGCAGCATGGATAATCCACAAGATAATCGGTAATAACAACAACTCTCCGCGCATTCATGGCATCCACAAAGGAATATCCAAGGGAACCGCAGGCATTCGGTCCGATCTGACCAGTGGCGTTGCCGTACTCGTCCGCCGCGGAAGCGCCGATGAAAGCCACATCAATCTGAAGCTCTCCTGCCTCGATGGCTCTCGGTCTGGAACCGTGGGTTCTTAAAATAACCGGCTTTTCCGTCAGTCCGTCAAGAACTGCGTCACCTAATTCGCCTCGAATACCGCTGGCCTCGATGCGGTCGATGGTTCCGTCTTTTACAAAGTCCACGATGGACGGATTCTTGATATTGACAACGGCACTCGGTGCGAAACGGAGTCTCTTGATCCCAAGCTCGCGGATCGCGGTCAGAACCTGTCCGATGATCTCATCGCCCTCACGGAAGCTGTGATGGAAGGAGATCGTCATCCCGTCTTTTAAGCCGGTCTTTACGATCGCATCCTTTAAATTCTCCGCCATCTTGCAGTCTCCGGAAACGTGCTTTCCTGCTGTGCGGAGTGTGTGTACCGGCGCATCGGAGGGAACGGTCGTGTAAGCGCCCGTGTACGGTTTTACGACATAATTTCCGATCTGCTTCGGGATCTCGCGTCCCACTGCGTTGATATAAGTCTCTCTGCTCTGTTCCATCCTATATCACCATCCCTTCTGTGCGGATACCGGCTGCCTTCGCCTGGGCTAATGTCGTGAGAGCCCGAAGCTCCATCGGCTTATCGATCATGCCGCCGTCAAGAGTCACAGCACCTTTATGCTGCTTCTTTCCTTCCTCCACTGCCTGTAAAACGCGGAGCGCATACTTGATTTCCTTCATACTCGGCGTGAAGAAGGAATTGACCGTGTCGATCTGTCTTGGGTGGATGCAGGTCTTTCCGTCGAAGCCAAGGTTCTTTGCGAGAGCCGTGTCCTCCTCAAGACCCTCTTTGTCATTGATATCAGAGAATACGATATCAAGGGCATCGATTCCCGCGGAACGGCATGCCATGAGGACCGCATTTCTCGCATAGAATACTTCCAGACCTTTCTTCGTTCTCTGGGCCTTCAGGCTTGCAGTCAGGTCCTCTGCACTGACGGCCATCGCAACCACACGGGGATCAGAGTGGGCGATCTCCATGGCGTTGATGACACCCATGTAGGACTCAATGTTGCAGATCAGCTCGATCTTTCCGACTTCAAGACCGATCTTCTCCTCGATGGCTGCGATTCTTCTTGAGATATCCTGTACCTCTCTCGCGTACTCCACCTTCGGAATACGGATGCAATCCGGGTTGGCTCTGACTGCCGCCTGTAAGTCTTCCTCCAGGTATTCGGAATAGATACCATTTACACGGATGCAGACATATTTATCCTTCGGTCTGTGGTTTTTTACCATGTTGTATACAAGGAATCTCGCCGCGTCCTTCTCGACCGCCGGAACGGAGTCTTCAAGGTCGTAGATCAGCATGTCCTCATTGTAGAAAATCGCCTGGATCATGTTTACCGGGCTCGCACCACTGGCATACAGGCTGGTGCGTTTTAAGTGGATCGTCTTCTCAGCCATTATCTCGCATCCTCCTTTGTCCAGTCGTATTTCTCCTCTGCGCCGCGGCAAATCACGCATTCCATTCTCGCCTTGATGACGCAGTCGAGAGCGCCCTTGTCGCGGATCTCCACGTAGGCGTCCTTGACACCGAATTCTTCCAGTGTATTATTGACAGTTTCCCTGATGGAATCGCCGAACATGACTGCAACATCGCTCTCTAACTCGATCTCGATGCCCTCACCGCCGTTCGGACGGATCACGATCTGGCAGTCGCTCGATTCTAAGGTTCCGGCCACTGCCGGTTTCTTGATCTCCATAGATCATACCTCCTGTTTTCTAATTACTTAGCATAACTGTTCCATACCTTCACAGTTATACGCAAAAATCCGCCCCAGATCGGGGGACCGATGGGATTTTTGCTTTCTCAACAACATTGTGGCGGACATACAGACGGAACATCTGCACGACCGCCACTCTGGATGATCACTTACTTATTTCTTTTTTTCTCTCACATAGCTCATGATGAAACCGGAGAATGCGCATACACTTGCTACCCATACGGAGTAAGTTTTGATCGCGTTGTTCAGTCCGAGAACGATAGCACCGTTTCCCATCAGCGCTCCGATCAGCTGTCCGAATACAAGAACCGCACCCATGAGCAGGAATAACGGAAGTGTGATCTCAAATACTACCATACAAATGTTGTAAATCGTCTTTTTCATGATCTTTCCCTCCTTAAGCGCCTACTACCGGGAAGATACCCAGCATGATAAGAATTGCGATGAGGACAACCGGAAGCGCGTAGTGGAACAGCAGGTTCTTAAAGATCCTGGACGGTTCATTCAGTCCGGAAATACCGCTTGCGATATAGATCGGCGCGGAGTTCGGCGGGATGCATCCCTCGTTGGAAACAAGAAGCAGGAATGCTACGCAGCATGCCACCGGTGCAAGCCCGAGGGAGCGCAGTGCTGCATAGGCAAGAGCACCAAGGGCAGTTGTGGAAGCAGTTCCTGTGAACGGGCCAACCATCAGTGTGGTGATCACCGCGATCATGATAACTACAAGGACCGGAGATTTGCTTCCGAGTGTATCAAATACTGCAGTAAACTCATCCTGAAGACCAAGCTTTGTCAGTACGCTTGCGGCTGCGAAAGCGAAGAATAACAGACAGCCAACCTCGCTGTACTTCGGCGCGGACGCTTTGATCATGTCCTTCCAGCCTTTCAGATCGTGGGGCAGATATTTCCAGCCCTCAACGATTGTAAAGAAGGTCATCATGATCGGGATCCACATTACTAAAGAAATTGCCTTAAAGGATTTTTCTGTGTGGGCGTTTAATGTCGCTTTGATCGCGTTTCCGGTCGGTCCCATCTGGAACAGAAGCGGAATGATGATTCCGAGGAAAATGATCAGGGAGGAGGCATTCTTTGAGAATGCTGCTCCGAGACTTTCACCTGTTCCTGCGGATGCCTTTAAGCCGTCCTTCTTTGCATAGCAGAATACAACAAAGAGACGATATACAAGGATCACAAGGCCGGTACACATAAGACCTACATATAAGGTGTTGCTTTCAAGCTCAGCAGCGATCGCTTCCATACCGAGTAAAAGGAGCATGGAAGAGGATGGCGGGAAGATCATTCCCAGACCGGCATTACCGGCTACGATCGTTGTAGCGCGTTCAGTGCTCCATCCACTCTGTTTCATCCACGGGATCGTGATAGAACCAACCGCAGACGCGTTACCGGAACCAGATCCGGAAACCATGCCGAACAGGGCGCTTGCGATGGTGGATACATATCCGGAACCGCCCGGAAGGCGTCCGAGTACACTGTTTAAGATTTCAACGAGTCGTCCGATAACGCCCGTTTTATCCATCATAAATGCCATAAATACGAATGCCATGGAAGCATACACAACTTCCTGTTTTGCCGCTGCCTTGATACCTGTCTGGGCTAATGTGAACACGTTCTGTCCAGCAAAGATTCCACCCATCGCGAGGATGATCAAGAATGACCACATCATGGCCTCTGCCATTTTTCTCTTGAGGACCATATTGATCACAAGAATGGCGGCAATGTAAACAAGTAAGGAAATAATTCCAATTCCAATACCGTTCATGTCCGTTCCCCCTTCATGTTTTCGTTGACCGCTTCCCATGGATGTTGGGGAATAGCGGCCGGTTTTCTTTATCATTCTGCGCGCAGTCAGGTTTTTCCTGATGGCTTCATTATAGTAAAGCGGGGGATATTTGTTAAATATGGAAACTATGTTGAGGTCATAAGTAAAAAATATGGTAACTATTCAGTACCTTCATAGTTACGTGCAAAAATCCATTCCAGATCAGCTTCGCTGATGGGATTTTTGCCTTCCAGCCTATGTTTTCTTACGGTCAGCGCAGCAAGTGCGCAGACCTACTGAACAGTTACAAAATATGTCTGTTAAAAAATCAGCAGACTGCTGCGGGCGGATCTTCCAATTATGCCTGTATGCACTTTTGTCTGATATCCAATAATAAAAAGGACCTTCTTGTACTTAGAAGGTCCCGCGAATCTCTTTTAAAAACTCCACCAGCTTCTCCGCCGGAGAGGAAAGATATGCATTTTTTAAAACTGCTACATTAAATGTGTAGGGCACGCTGTAAGCCGGGTCGATCTTATAGACACCGCGCCGTCTCAGAGCATCCGACAGCTGTTTCGACGGAAGAAGCACGGTTCCATAGTCCACCTGCGCCAGTGCATCCAGAGTACTCAGATTTCTGGACACCTGTTTGATCGGTGGGTGAAAGCCCATCTTATCAAAGATCTGCTCGCAGACCATCCGGCTTCTCTGCCAGGACTGAGTCACGATAAGCGGCTCATTTCTTAAAAATTCCGCGTCCAGATACGGCATCGGATCGTCATCCCGGTAGTAGATCATCTTGTGATACCGGCTGTTGCTTCTCGGCACGATCACCATCTCATCATGGTTGATCTCAAAATACTCCAGTTCTTCCCTTAAAAGCGGCGGGTGAACAATTCCGACCTCCACCTCACCTTTGATGAGCTTCTCCTCGATATCCTCGCTGGTTGCTTCTGTCAGGACCATGTCAATAGAAGGATACTTTTCCTTAAATTGCGGCAGAAAATATGGAAGAACATACATGGCCTGCATTCCCGTAAAACCGAGCTGAACAACACCCCGGTCAGAATTCTGAAGATCAAGCAGTTTTTTCTCCATTGTCTTCTGCTCCGTCAACGTTTTCTTTGCAAATTCCAGAAAGCATTCGCCTTCCGCCGTCAGCTTCACTCCGTTAGGCTGGCGGTGAAAGATCGTCACGCCAAGCTCCTTCTCCACCTTCTGGACGCACTGGCTCAAAGCCGGCTGTGCCATATACATCTTCGCAGCGGCGCGCGTAATGCTCTGTTCCTCCGCAATACTCACAATATATGCCATATCACGCGTTGTCATATCATCACTCCCTTATCACTGTTCCCATACACGATACTCATGTACGTTTTGCCCATCGATTTTTCTTATCAGTAATTTCTCCTGAAAAGCAATTCAAATTCAAACGTAAAACTCTACGAAATGCTTATAATTATACTATCCTTTTATTTGCATGTCAATTTCTTAACAATCAGAAGGTCATGTATACATGATCCTCTGGTCTTCCCCTTTTCCTGTCATGTATTTTCACCCTTATTTTCATCTCTTCCCATATATTTTTCTTATGTCCCGCATCGTATTTTCCTTTTACAATTTTCCCTTTTTTTCTCTGCCTTTTCTCTGGAAAACTATCCTTTTTTCATCTATACTATATTCATAGTCCCATTACGACATCATTGCTGTTTATCTCATTTGGAGGTGCTTTTATATGACAGAACTCAGTATTCATGAATTATCCCTTGGTTTTTCCCATGACAGACAGATGCTTGTGGAGTTTCTCGCAAAGCATCATTTAAATTATGAGGACGATATCGAGGCGGCGTTCGGAGTGTTTGATTCAGATGAGAATCTCACAGGATGCGGATGCTGCGCAGGAAATCTTTTAAAATGTTTTGCGGTAGATGAGAGTCTCAGAGGTCAGAATGCTCTCGGAAGTCTCGTGTCCAGACTTGTCGAAAACCGGTTTGAGGCAGGGCATTACGATCTCTTCGTGATCACAAGACCGAAAAACAAGGTGCTCTTTACATCCTGCGGATTTTACCCGCTGGCAGAAACAGAAGCTGTCCTGATGCTGGAGAATAAGAAATCCGGACTGGACAACTATTATAAGAAATTTCTCGCCGGGACAGATACCGATGAGAACGTGGGCTGTATCGTCATGAACTGCAATCCCTTCACGAAAGGTCATCTCGCGCTGATCACTTACGCGGCAAAATCATGTTCCCTGCTCCATATCTTCGTGGTTGAGGAGAACCGTTCCTGTTTCCCGTTTGCAGACCGGCTCCGCCTTGTCCGTGAAGGAACCGATCATCTTCCAAATGTCATCGTACATCCATCCGGTCCATATATGATCTCCAACGCTACATTCCCGACCTACTTCTTAAAGGACTGCGAGGACGCGGCGAAGATCCAGAGTGAGCTCGACATCACGCTGTTCGCGTCGAGGATCGCTCCGATCCTTCATATTACAAAACGTTTCGCCGGAGAAGAGCCTTTTGATCCGGTAACAAGACGCTACAACGAGGCAATGATCCGCATTCTCCCAAAATACGGCATCTCCTTCATCAAGATCGACCGGATCACCACAGAGGGACCGGATGGAAAGCCGGAGGTCATCAGTGCTTCCAGAGTTCGGAAATTGTTGGATGAGCAGGGCGTGACCGACGAAGTTCTGTCGCTGGTACCGGAGTGTACGGCGAAGTATTTAAAGGAAAGCTTTAAGTAACTGCGAATTCTCCTGCAGATCCTGTTCTCTGACGTTTTTCCAGATGCATGATAGCTGAAATGCTGTGCAAAATTCAAAAAATCTTTGCACAGCATTTTCTGCATTTAGGAAGTTCGAACTAAATTCCAAATGGAGTGTTTTTTATGAACCTAAATAATGTAATTACCGGCTCACCGGTGACTTCCGGGGAACTTCGCGCCGCCAGAGACCAGCGTGTCCTGAAAAAATTGGAACTTCTTACCCCCGGCGGGGAGATCTGTCTTGTGGAGTTTTCCTTAAATATTGCCGGGACAGTCAAGACGTTTCCCTTCGCCCGGGCGGCATTCCGGGAGGAAGTACGGGAACTGTCTGACCGCCTCTCCCGTTTCTCTGTTCTGAAAACAGAGGTTTATGAGAAAAATACCGGTGACTGCGCGTTCTTTCTTTTAAAGTCCCAGGCCATACAGGTCAAAAAATTTCTCGTCTCCGTCGAGGAAAGCCACCCTTTGGGCCGTCTCTTCAACCTTGACGTCTGCGGTCCCGATGGAATTTCCGTAAAGCGGCATGATCTCGGACTTCTCCCCAGAACCTGTCTTGTCTGCGGGGAAGATGCCCATGTCTGCGCACAAAAAAAGTCCCACTCCATGGAGCTGATCCAATGGCAGACGGCAAAGCTCTTCCATGAATTCTTCCGGGACCGGGCGGCTGATCAGGCGGCTTCCGCGGCGGTACGGGGACTGCTCTACGAGGTTTCAACCACCCCGAAGCCGGGACTGGTGGACCGGAACAACTCCGGCTCCCACAAAGATATGGACTTTTTTACATTCCTTGACAGCAGCGCCTCCCTGATCCCGTGGTTCCGGGAATTCTTCTGCCTGGGATGGGATCACAGCAGTGAGTCGGACAGGCAGCTTTTTGAGCGGCTGCGCTACGCCGGACAACGGGCCGAAGCCGCTATGTTCTCCGCCACGGGCGGGATCAACACCCACAAGGGGCTTGTCTTTGCCTCGGCGATCCTCTGCGGGGCGCTTGGAAAAGTTCACGCGGGTCAGGAGCTTCCGCCGCCGTTGGAGGATGTGCTTCAGGAATGCAGGAAGTTAGGGGAGTGCTCTCTCGCAGATCTGCATCGACTTCCGAACGTGCAGACTCCGCTTCCCGGTTCCGAAATCCAACATATTTCCGGACATACACCTGACAAGATGCAGTCCGATCCGCAAAGCGCTTCTGCCCCCGACGTCAGAACACATTTCGTATCACTTTCTACGAACGGGGAACGCATCTTTACCGCCTACGGTATCCAGGGTGCCCGCGGTGAGGCGGCTGCCGGTTTCCCATCCGCAGTCCAGATCGGTCTGCCATCCCTGAAAAAATGGCTTTTCTCCGGTTTCTCTTTAAATGACGCCGCCGCCATGGCTCTTCTCACCCTGATCTCTGAAGTTGACGACACCAATATGGTTCACAGGGGGGGGCCGGAGCTTGCGAAAAAAAGCAAAGAGCAGGCAAAGCGCCTGCTCTCCACTGTCACAAAAGAAAATTTTAAAGAGACCCTGAACTCCCTGGACCATCAGTACATCACAGACAACTTAAGTCCCGGCGGCTGCGCAGACCTTCTCGCCGTCAGCCTGATGTTCTATTTTCTGGAATCTGCCGGTATGATTGCGGATATTTAAGATGGTCCAAAGGCGCTGCTCATACCGCGTGGGGACCGCTTCTTTCCACCCTGCCAGTAATTTCTTCTGAGTATGTGAGACCGGCAGCTTCCACCGTTGGCAGCTTTTTCTAAATACCTGACTGCTGAAAAGGCCAGCAGCTCTGCTTATCTAAAGAGCTGCTGACCTTTTCTTACTCCATCGTTACCTTCACGCCGTCGTCCTCAGTCCATCTGATCTCATACGTATCTGCAGTGTAGGTAAATCCATTGATCTCCATTTTTCCATCTCCGGTATTCTTGAAGGAAAGGGTGAAATCAGTACAGTCATCCGTGTCTTCTCCCACATACAGATAGAGCGGGCTGTCCGGATCATTCGGCTTTTTCATTATATTTCCGATTTCTTCTGCCATCTCACGCTTATCGAATTCTCCGGAAAGACCATGTTCTGCTTCACAAATTTTAAACGCTTCCGCGATCCGATGTCCCTTTTCATAGAACACTGCGCTCCTCGCGCGATTTACGTAACCATTATAAACTCCAATGCTCACAGAAGCCAGGATCACCATGATGACAATTACCACCATCAGCTCTACTAACGAGTATCCTCCATGATCCAGTCTCTTCATTTTCTGCTTTCTTTTCGCCATACACATCCCCAGCTTTCTTCGTTGAACCGGGGTACCCGATGACATTTTCCGTTATTCTGTTATTCCCCGGCTGGTTATTTGTTACATTGGGTACTTGTAACTGTAAAGTTACAGACAATTGTACTCTTTGTTTATAACATATGGTCACATGGCGTTCTATTGTCCAAATTATGTCACCAGATCAGGCCTGTTCTTTCTCCCGTTCTGCCACTGCCATGGCGATCTTTTCCGGTGTGATCGGGAGTTCGTAGAACCTGGTTCCTGTGGCGTTAAAGATCGCATCCGACACAGCCGGAAGCGGTGTATTGATCACGACTTCACCGATGGATTTCGCGCCAAACGGTCCCGCATCCTCGTAGCTGCTCTCAAACTCTACACAGATATGTCCGATATCGATACGGGTCGGGATCTTATACTGCATCAGGGAGTTCTCCGCAAGTTTTCCCTTCTTATTATAGGTAATATTTTCTGTCAGTGTCATGCCGATTCCCTGGAGAATACCGCCTTCCGCCTGGACTCTCGCAAGGTTCGGATTTACGGGTGTTCCACAGTCTACCGCAGCCGCGTAATCGATGACCTTCGCCTCTCCGGTCTCAAGATCCACCTCAACCTCCGCAGCGCCGACCATAAACGGCGGCGGAGAAAGCGGGGAGCTGTTCGTCACGGTGGCTTCCAGGGCGATATTGTTGCCGCACTGGGAGGCGGTGGCGATATCTGTGAGGGAGACCTGTATCTCCTTTGAATTCTCGTGCTTCACAAATTTTCCATCAAACACGACTTCACTTTCCGGACACTTTAACAGTTCCGCGCCTAGCTTGCAGATCTGCTCCCGCACCTTCAGCGCACACTGTTCTACTGCCTTACCGGTAACATACGTTGTGCTGGACGCATAGGATCCGGAATCGTAAGGCGATGTATCCGTGTCTGCGCCGAATACCGTGATCTCATCGATGGAACAGTCCAGGACCTCCGCCGCGATCTGAGCCAGGATCGTATCGCAGCCTGTTCCCATGTCCGCCGCCCCGATGGCTAATGTATAAAATCCGTCGTCATTCACCTTGATCGTCGCACTTCCCACGTCAACCGATGTGATACCTGAGCCCTGCATCGCCATTCCCATGCCGACGGCCCGGACCTTTCCGTTTCCCATATCGCGGACCGGGTACTTATTATCCCAGTCGATCATCTTCTTCACGCGCTCCAGACACCGGTCCAGGGCACAGCTGGTGTTTACCTGCCCGTAGTACGCCGGCATCACATCGCCCTCTTTGACGATGTTCTTCATCCGCAGTTCAAACGGATCCATATGCAGCTTCGCCGCCAGCTCATTCACGGCAGACTCCACAGCGAAAAGACCCTGGGTGGCACCGTATCCGCGGTAGGCGCCGGCGGACATCACGTTTGTATACACGACATCACTGACGAATCGGAATGCCTTCGCCTTTCCATAAAGCGGGATGGATTTATGTCCGGAAAGTCCCACAGTCGTCGGTCCATGTTCACCGTAGGCACCGGTGTTGGACAGCGTGTACATGTCGATTCCGTTGACGATTCCGTCCTTGCTGGCGCCGAGGCGCACATGGACTTCCATCTCGTGCCGCGGAGTGGAGGCGGTCATGCTCTCCTCCCGGGTGAAGATGATCTTCGACGGCTTCTTCGTCATCCATGTCACATATGCCGGGTAGACTTCACTGATGGAAGTCTGCTTCGCCCCGAATCCGCCGCCGATCCTCGGTTTGCTGACACGGATCATGGATTTTGGAATATGCAGGGCGTTCGCGAGGATCCTTCTGCAGTGGAACACGATCTGGGTGGAGCTCACCACGTTCAGACGCCCGTAGGTGTCGATGGTACAGAAGGTCCTGAACGTCTCCATCATAGTCTGCTGACATGCCTTTGTGTGGTAGACGTGGTCGATGATCACATCGCTGTTCTTTAAGACTTCCTCGATATCCCCGGATCCAGTCTCGTCGTGGGCACAAAGATTTCTCTTATTGTCCGCCCCAACCGGAACAAGGCTCTCCCAGTTGTCTTCCGGGTGTACTAAGATCTTATTGTCCTTCGCCTTGTGGAAATCCAGAATCGGCTCAAGAACTTCATACTGGACCTTGATGAGCTTCAGCGCCTTGTCCACGCACTTCTCATCCCGTCCTGCCACGATGGCGACCACATCGCCCACATACCGGACATGGCGGTCCATGATCAGGCGGTCATAGGGACTCATCTCCGGGTAGGTCTGGCCTGCCTGTGTGTAACGTCTTCCGTCCTGCGGGATATCCTCCCAGGTGTAGATCGCCTCGATGCCGTCCACCTTCATCGCCGCGATTTTGTTGATAGAAGTCACGATCGCATTTGCGTGGGGCGAGCGGAGAAGCTTTACGATCAGGCAGTCCTTCGGCGCGATATCATCCATGTAGACCGGCTTTCCGGTCACGAGCTGCATAGCGTCTTTTTTGCGCACCGGCTTGTTTACATATTTCATGCCTCCGCCGCCTCCTTTCCGTTCTTTTCCTTCTTCCATTCCAGGAACGCCTGGATGCCGCGGAGCTGTCCCTCGTAGCCGGAACAGCGGCATAAGTTGCCCGCCAGATATTCCTTGATTTCGTCCTCATTCGGATATTCTATTTCCCGGAACAGCGCCAGGGCGTTCATGATAAATCCCGGGTTGCAGAATCCGCATTGTTCCGCTCCCTGGTCGGCGATAAACGCACCGAATTCTGCCGCCTCTTCCTGGAGGCCTTCCAGTGTTGTAACCGTTCTTCCATCCGCTCTCGCCGCCAGCACAGAGCAGGAGAGAACAGGTTTTTCGTCTAAAAATACGGTGCAGAGACCACAGTTTGATGTCTCACAGCCGCGCTTCACGCTGTAGCATCCGTGATCCCGCACAAAATCGATCAAAAGCATGTCCGCGTCGATGTCGGCGGAGATCTTCTTTCCGTTTAATGTCATGGTAATGTTCATGATATAATTCCTCTATAAATTTTTTTCACTTTCATCTGATTGATCCGGCTGGAATTCTTTCTTATTTTCCCGCCAGCTTACAGACAGCTCTCCTTACCAGAACTCCCGCCAGGTGTTTCCGGTACTCCGCGCTTCCTCTCGTGTTGGAGCCGGTCTCGACCTGTTCTTTTACACATTTCGCCGCATTTTCTGCCATGTTTTCCACATCTGCGGCTTGAATATCCGCGTCTGCAAGTTCAAAAAGTACTGCCTTTCCAGGTCTCGCCCCGATGGAAAACCGGTATCCTGCCTCCGTCTTTGCCGCCGCGCAGGTCAGTACCGGAAAGTCTGTCTGGCTGTTGCGGACAGACTGGTAATCGAACGCTGCCTTTTCTTTCTTCACGATGAGCCGCACCAGGATGTCCCTGTCATACGGCATCTTCGCATACTCCTTTAACGGAATGATCCCGCCTTTATAAAGCTCCACATAGCTGTCCATGGTCAAAAACATCGTCAGCACATCGGAAAATCCGTATCTTCCATAAATACTTCCACCCACTGTCGCGAGATTCCGGAACTGGACCCCGACGATATGGCGCACGGACTCCCTCGCCGCGCCGTCCGTGTATGAATTGAGTCCCGGATCAAGCTCCAGGTCTCTCAGTGTCACCATGCAGCCGATCCGGAATTCCTCCCCCGTCTCCTCGATGGTGTCAAGTCCGAGACCGGAGAGGTCGATCGCCGTACCGATCTGCATCTTTCCCATTTTCAGCCAGACCATACCGCCGAGCACGCGGTTGCTCTTCTTCTGATTTAACTGCCATGCCTCTTCCAGGCTTTCCGCACGTTTATATTCCCTGATAACTCTCATTCTTTGCTCCTTGTCGCTACAAAAACTTCATATCTGTCCAGCATTTTCACAGCCTGCGCAGACAAGCGTGTAATCCCTATCGAACAGTTGTAAAAATATACTTTAATTTTAACATACTTTCTGTTATAATTCCGTTGTAGTTAAAAAAACATAACGAAATTTCAACACAAAAATATTGAAAGAGGACAAAAGATCATGAAAAAAAATCTCAAGAAGCTTTCCGCCCTGCTCTTAGCTCTCGCATTATCCGTGAGCACAACTGCATGTGGAAACAGCACTGCATCCACGACGACCGCGGCTGAGACAGCTGCTGAAGTTACCACAGAAGCCGCATCCGAATCCGCAGCTGAGACATCTGCGGCGGCCGGCGACGAAATGACTGTCACCTATCCAGTCACCATCACTGACCATCTTGGCCGTGAGGTTACGATCGAGAAACAGCCGGAATCCTTCGTCAGCGGCTACTATATCTCCACAAGCCTGATGATCGCCCTTGGTCTCGATGACCAGTTAGTCGGCGTTGAGGCAAAGGCCGACAAGAGAAACATCTACAAATTAAGCGCTCCGGAACTCACAGAACTCCCGTCTGTCGGAACAGCGAAAGAGTTTGACCTTGAGGGCTGTGCCGCATTAAAGCCGGACCTTGTGATCGTTCCGACAAAGTTAAAAGATTCCATCCCGGCTATGGAAGAGCTTGGTCTCACCGTAATCGCTGTAAATCCGGAAGACCAGACAAAGTTATTCGAGACCATCGACATGATCTCCACAGCCGCAGACGTAGTTGAGAAAGGCCAGGAGCTGGAGTACTGGATCTCCGACGCTCTTGAGAGCTTAAAGAAATCCCTCGACGGCGTTGAGACTCCGTCCGTATACCTTGCAGGCAACAGCGCTCTGTTACAGACCGCTGGTCCGGAGATGTATCAGTCCACCCTGATCGAGAACGCCGGCGGCGTGAACGCGGCTTCCGACATCACTGATACATACTGGGCAGATACTTCCTACGAGCAGATTCTCTCCTGGAACCCAGACTACATCGTACTCGCTGCTGACGCTGACTACGATGTTGACTCTGTTCTGAACGATTCCGCTCTCGCTGACTGCACAGCTGTAAAAGAAGGACACATTGCCCAGATCCCGAGCGACATCGAAGCTCTCGATTCCCCGGTACCGGCAAGCTTTTTAGGCAGCTACTATGTCGCTTCCATTCTTCACCCGGACGTTGTAACTGAAGACGATTTCAAGACTACAGAAAAGAATTTCTATGAAACATTCTATGGCTTCACTCCGGAAAGCGCAAACTGATTCCAACCGGACAATGGCAATTTTAACTCTGGCGATGACATTTCTTGTCATCGCCTTTGTTTCAGCACTGACTACCGGAAAGTACCCGATCTCCCTGGCGGATCTTTGCGCAGGGGAACCAATGGCGGTCCGCACTTTTACCATACTCCGCCTGCCCCGCGCCCTCATGGGACTCGTCGGCGGCTTTGGCCTCGGTGTGGCCGGGTTCGTCTACCAGACGGTCTTCCGGAACCCGCTGGCGTCCCCCGATATCATCGGCGTCTCTTCCGGTGCCAGCGCAGGTGCCGCCTTCGCAATCCTTTTTACCTCCGCTGCATCGCCGTCCACCACGGTCTTCGCGTTTGTCGGCGGACTTCTCGCAGTTTGTCTGTCCCTTGGACTCACCGCCCTTTCCCCAGTAAAGGAACACTCTTCCATTGTTCTCGCGGGGATCGCGGTCCACTCCCTGGCGCAGACATTTCTCATGGTGCTGAAGCTCATGGCTGACCCGGAAAAACAGCTGGCTTCCATCGAATACTGGATCATGGGAAGTCTTGCGGGCGTCACTGCCTCGAAGATCCCGTTCCCTGTTGTGATCATTCTGTTTAGCTCCGCCGTTATTTTCCTGCTCCACCGCCATATACTGGCGCTGTCGGTGCAGGAGGACGAGGCACGAATGCTGGGTGTCTCTGTCCAGAAGACCAGGTTTTTCGTGCTTTTCCTCGCGACACTCACGGTGGCTGCCGCAGTCAGCGTCACGGGGCTTATCAGTTTTATCGGTCTTCTCGCCCCGCACACGGCGAGACTTCTCACCGGGCACAACAGGCGGTCATCCTGTCTTTTGAGCGGGATCATCGGAAGTGTCCTGCTGCTCACTGCGGACGTATTGGCGAAGTCCCTGAGTGCGGTGGAATTGCCTGTGAGTATCTTCACATCGCTTCTCGGTGCACCGTTTTTGATCTATCTGATTCTCGCGGAAAGGAGGATCTGAGTCAAAATGGCTGATTTTTTTTCTGTTCAGGATATCTCCCTCTGTCTCGGCGGACGGCAGATCCTGGATCATGTCTCCTTTTCTGTTGACACACCAGGACGCGTGATCGGACTTCTGGGGCCAAACGGAGGTGGAAAGACCACACTTCTCCGGGCCATCTGCGGGGAATTGCCCCATGACGGGCATGTTTTTCTTGAAGGTGCTGAGCTCGCCGGACTGCGTTCAAAGGAACTGGCACGGCGGGTCAGCTATATTCCGCAGCAGAGCGGGATCTCGATCTCCATGAGTGCCATAGATGTGGTGCTGATGGGATTTTATCCAAAATTAAAGCTGCTCAGCCAGCCATCCGCGGATATGAGAGCGGCGGCACTCCGGGCTCTGGAACAGGTCGGGATGGCTGGTCTCGCAGACCGGGATTATCTGACGCTCAGCGGTGGAGAAAAGCAGCTTGTGATCCTGGCCCGGACGCTGGTGGAAGGCACGAAGCTGCTGCTCTTCGACGAGCCGGACAGCTCGCTGGATCTCGGAAATAAGTACCGGATGGTGCGGATGATCATGGAATTAGTGCATGGGCGTCCTGGAAAAGCTGGTCTGATCTGCCTTCATGACCCGGTTCTGGCGCTTGCCTGCTGTGACACGCTGATGCTTTTAAAAGATGGCCGCCTGATCTGCACGCTGCAGCCAAAAACTGACTCTGTCCATGATATGGAAAAGGCGTTTTCTGAAATTTATGGGGCGGTAAGACTTGTTGCTGTTGCGGATCCGGAAATCTCGAACCATAAGCGGCTCATCCTGCTTCCCCTTCTGTAATTATTCTGCTGCGGATCTTTCTCCCGCAGTGCTGAATAATTTTACTGTTTCCAGATTGGCATTTATGATATTATGGTAACTGTTCAGTATCCTCACAGTCACATATTATGATCATAATAATTCTTGAAAGAAGGTGTTCTCCATGATATCCGACATCCGAGTTTTTCTCTGCGACGATGACCACCTCCGATTCTTTGGTGAAGGTCCCTGCCGTCTGCTCCATCTGATCGAGGAGACCGGTTCGCTGCGGGCGGCGGCGATGTCTATGGGGATGGCGTATACGAAGGCACTTGCCATCACGAGGCGAGCTGAAAAGAATCTCGGTTTTCCGCTCACGGCCCGCCGGATCGGCGGAAAAGGCGGCGGAGGAAGTGTACTGACGCCGAAAGCAAAGGAGTTTTTACATGACTATGAAGCCTACCGTGACGCCTGTATTCAGAGCAGCCGCGAGCTCTATACTCAGATCTTTTCTAAATATGCAGATGGGGGAGAAGACGGGGAATAAATTTGTGTCTGAAACAGCGGCAGCTGCAGGTATTCATAAAAAACGGCATTTGGTCATAACTGGCAGCCGGGGAATCGGGAAGAGCACGCTGCTGAGAGAAATTCTGGCACTGCCGTACTTTTCTGATTTAGGACCATTTCCAGGATTTACAACACAGGCGTTTCCGCGCGACCGTGTGGAATTGACAGATAATCTTACTGGTGAAACTGCGAGAATCGGATCCTGCCATCCACATAAGTCCTTCGCTGTTCCAAATTTCCCTGCAGATAATTTTGTACAAAAAGCTTGTGCTGCTGATTCTGCGCATCCTGATGCTCAACGATCCGGCAACCAAATGACACCGGATATGGATGGCTTCCTTGGGCTCGGCATCACTTCTATAACCCGCGCCATTGAGTCCGCTTCCCAATGGGCGGTAATCGACGAACTCGGCTATCTGGAAAGCTCCTGCCCGGAATTCTGCGATGCTGTTTTCCGTCTTTTTGACCAGAAACAGGTCATCGCTGTTCTCCGCAGCCAATCCACACCGTTTCTCGATGCACTGCGGGCACGGAACGACGTGTTCCTTTACGACCTGGATCATCCGCTTCTGCCCATCGGATGCGTGATCATGGCGTCCGGGCTTGGAAAAAGATTTGGTTCCAATAAACTTATGGCAGATTTCAATGAAAAGCCAATGATCTACCGGATCTTATCCGCCACCGACGGTGCACTTTTTGCTGCCCGGATCGTTGTGACGAGATCCAGGGAAGTTGAAGCATTTTGTCGAGAGCGAAAGATTCCGGTCCTTCTGCATGCAATGCCCTACAGAAATCACACGGTCCTTCTTGGACTGTCTGCCTTATTGAAGGAATATCCGGAACTTGCGGGGTGTATGTTTGCGCTGGGGGATCAGCCGCTGTTAACAAAAGAGACACTTGAAGCTATGGTAATAACATTTTCTCAGTATTATCAAACTGCCTCTCCGATTTTCCGCCTGGCAGCTATCGCTGAGGATGATTCTATAATTCCTGGAAACCCAATTCTTTTCGGGAACCGATATTTTGAGGAGCTTCTCACACTCCCGGACAATCACGGCGGCAATGTTCTGCTGAAAAAATATCCCGACGTTGTCCGGTATTTCCCCGCAGGTGATCCTCTGGAACTCGCTGACGCGGACACCCCGGCAGAACTGGAGCAACTAAAAAAAGCGGAATTTAACCGGTAAGCGACACCTCGGTATCGCCCGGATAAATTCCGCTTTTTTATTAACCCTGCGCACAGATTTCTTATCAAAAAATTTTCAACGTACTTGATCGGGTCATTTTAACGATTTCAAGTATTTTATAATCGTTCAGCGCAAATCCCATCATTTTTTATCATTTGGAAGCACAATATTCAACAAAATCGCAACCATAGCCGCCGGAACAATTCCGGAGCCGCCGAAGATCAGCTGGATCGCCTGCGGGGTCTGAGCTAAGATTGCCGTGTTCGCTCCCATTCCATAACCAACTCCAAGCGCTACAGAAACGATAGTCAGGTTCTTCGCTGTCATCTTCTCCTTTGTGACCAGCTGGATTCCGCTGATCACGATGGATGAGAACATCATAACGGCTGCGCCGCCGAGAACAGCCTGCGGCATAATAGAAACGATGGCGCCCAGCTTCGGAACAAGACCGCAGAGGATCAGGAATACTGCGCCTGTCGCGAGAGCGGTACGGTTCACTACTTTTGTCATCGTAACCAGTCCGACGTTCTGGCTGAAGGAGGTATTCGGAAGAATTCCGAACAGTGCCGCGAAAGAAGATCCGATACCGTCGCAGATCACGCCGCCGGAAAGCTCCTTGTCTGTCGCCTCACGGTTCATTCCGCCTTCAATAACACCGGAGATATCTCCGACCGTCTCAACAGCTGTTACGATAAACATGATGAGGATCGGCGCGATGGCACGGGCATCAAACACCGGCTTCACCGGAAGAAATTCCGGAATGCTGATCCAGCTTGCCTGGGCGACTTTATCCCAGTTCAGTACCCATGCCTTCGTGTACTCGGCTCCGTCTGCCGTGATTCCCGTTGTCGGAAGAACCAGGCTCATAACAAATGCCGCAATATATCCCGCAATGATTCCGATGAGAATTGCGGAGTTGCTTGCCATTCCGTTGGTCCAGTGTTTCACAGTAAGGATCACCACAAGGACAAAGATCGCCAGGAGAAGGTTCTCCATAGAGCCAAAGTCCTTCGCGCCGCTTCCGCCGCCGAAAGAATTGATCCCTACGGAGATCAGGGACAGTCCGATGGACAATACAACCGTTCCCGTTACAACTGCCGGGAAAAATTTACGCAGCGGCTTGATAAAGAATCCGAGAACACTCTCAAAAAGACCGCCGAGAATTGACGCTCCCATGATCGCGCCATAGGTGGCGAGTCCGCCGCCCATAGTGTCCGCCACACTCTTGAAAACTCCGATAAAACCGGAGCTGGTTCCCATGATGATCGGAACTTTACCTCCGATCGGACCAATCGCATAGAGCTGGACCAGAGTCACAACTCCCGCTACAAACATCGCGTTCTGTAAAAGACAGACCTGAAGATGGGCGAACTCCTCGCTTCCACTGATTCCGCATGCGCCGCAGATAATAAGAAGCGGGGTCAGGTTTCCGACAAACATCGCCAATACATGCTGGAGTCCAAGTGGAATCGCACGTTTCAACGGCATTTTTCCATAGAAATCATACATCGCCTGATCCGTTATCTTTTCTTTTCCCATACGTTTTTCTCCCCTGATGTAAATTTTTTCAGCTGCCTGTGTATGTACAGCCGTAATTTTCCACTGTCCCATCTGAATTCCGGCACGATTGCCATCGACAGGTTCACTTATTAACAGTGATTATTTTTTGTACCGTCATTATAAGCAAAAAAAGACAGCATGTAAATATGCTGTCGAAAATTTATATGTTCTTTTTTCGTTCTGGATCGTCAATGTCGGATGCCTCCGCTGCAGCATGCAGGCTTTTCAGTTCGGAAATCCTTATCTATGTGGAGTAACGAGATCAGGACTCTTCCCCCTCATTGGCTTCTTCCATGGTGACGACAGCCTGGGATCTTTCATCCGTATAATGGATCCGCAGAACTGCCTGAGGCCAGTTGAACTGGATATGAGCGGTCTTGTTCTGCTCGGCTCCGGCTTTTTCGATAAGTTCAATGAGTTCTTTCAGAACCTCACGGGTCAGGTAGCCGCCGCGCCAGTGGAATGTAAGTGTTTTATTCTTCTTTGCAGTCTGCAGGGAGCGCTTGTAAACTTCCTCCGTCTTTGTGAAGGAAAGTTTTTTCTCTTTATAGTAAAAGTGATCACCGTCCGTACAGGCCGGGGCGGGGGCGATCAACGGCTCATGGTCGCGGAAGACCGCCTTATCGTCCAGATTGAAGTAGTCGTAGCGGATCTCACCGCCGGTCTCAACGCATTTTCCAAGGCTGTTGTCGAAGGTGGCATCCAGGTGATAGCAAGTCTTACCGATCTTCACGATATTCCATGTATGGCGGTACTTGATCCCTTTTTCCGGATTGTTTCCGCATAAGGCGATCATACACCAGATTCCAAGCGCGTCGCAGAGGATCTTGACCGACTTTGCGATCCCCTCGCAGACGCCGACACCATGACCCAACGGTCCGATAATTTCATGGGAATAGGGCTTTTTCAGTTTATCGTAGTGGATATTCTCACAGATAAAATCGTGGATATACTTTTCCTTTTCCAGCTCCGGGAGCTTTGCCGCCGGTCTTGCGAGCTTTTCCACCCGGGCATTCATGGCTTTCTGGTGGTCTTTGATTTTGCTCTTCTCAAAAAGGTATTCCGGGATGAAGATCAGATTCGGGGAATCCGCGAAATACCGGTATTTAAAGCTGGACACCCAGAAAATCTCCGGGTGGTCAAGGCGGAGCTCAAAAAAAATATCGCTTAAGGCGTGACCGTCGATCCGGGGGATCTGGAAAGAGTCAGCAAGGCTTAACAGTCCCTGCTGCATGGCACGGTAAACAGCCTGTCGCTCTTTGTCCATGTGATTATAATAAAATAGTTCCATGATAGTTGTGATCCTTTCAAATCTCTAAAAATTTACCCGACTCAGTATAACGTATTTGTAAATGCTTTTCCAGTTAAATTCTGCGGAAAAACATTAACTGTACAATCGTTGTAAGGTTTAATATTTTTGTGCGCCAGTGCGTCAACGCAGAATTGGCTCGTGCGTCCGCGCAAAGCGAAAGAAGACCGCCCATCACCAGCACAACACTGACAACAGGCGGTCTTCACATATTCATATTTTATTCCCCGCACTCTCCAGCAGCTGCCCGATCTTCGAAACAAACAGATCGAACGCAACATCGTTCTTTCCGCTGTTGATAACGATATCGGCGAGAGCCCTCGTGGGCTCTACATACATGTAGTGCATGGGTTTTACGGTTGTTAAGTACTGAGTGATGATTCCTTTCAGGTCGCGGCCGCGCTCCTCTACGTCGCGGACGATGCGGCGGAGGATCCGCTCGTCAGCGTCGGCTTCCACATAGACTTTGATGTCCAGGAGGCTGCGGATCCGCTCGTCGGCGAGAAGCAGGATGCCCTCAACGAGGATGATCGGTCCCGGCTCGATCTTGATGATCTCGCTGGATCGGTTGTGCTGGCTGTAGTCGTAGACCGGACACTCGATGGTCTTTCCGGCTTTCAGCTCCTTTAGGTGCTCCACCAAAAGATCTGTCTCCAGGGAATCCGGATGGTCATAGTTGACCTTCACACGCTGCTCAAACGGGATCCCGTCCTGTCTGCGGTAATAGTTGTCGTGGTAGATCACGACAACATCATCCCCGAAGTACTGCCTGAGCCTGTTCGTAAATGTCGATTTTCCTGAGCCAGACCCCCCGGCAATTCCGATAATAATAGGTTCCATATCGATTACCTCGTAAGTCCAAATTCTTCCGGCATGAATCTCGGACAGATATTCTCTGTCGTGCAGATCACCGTTGCCGCAAGTCTTGTGCCGATTCCGCATGCCTCCTGCAGCGTCTTGCCGTAGGTAAGTCCGATGCAGACGCCGGAAAAGAACGCGTCCCCGGCTCCCGTCGTGTCCACGATATCGATCTTACGTCCCGGATAAATTCCGGTGTGCCCGTCCGAATCAACAAAGACAGATCCGTCTCCTCCCATGGTGACCACCATGCGGGAGATCTTGGCGGAACGGATCCGGTCCGGAAGAATTGCCGCTAACTCTGCCGGAGTCATATGGTCATAATCTTCCGAGAACAGGATTCCCGCCTCCTGCTGATTGCACACAAAACATGCGGTTCTGCGGATAAAATCTCTTCTCTCCACAGCGATCGTCATATTGGATACAAGCGCATAGACCTCTTTGTGATACTTTTCCGCATACATGAAGGTCTTTTTCACGATCTCCTTGTCCGTATCGATCTCGATCGCAATGCTGTCCGCATCCTTAAAGATCTCGTCCCCGTGCTCATCTAAGATCTGCTCGATGGGCTTGTGGTCCGGTCTCTTTGAGATGGATGCCACCACGTCTCCCTCATGATCAAAGACGGCCAGCCATGTTCCCATGCCGTCCTTGACCTTCTTCATATACTTCGTTTCGACTTTATGGCGTTTCAGCTTCTGGATCACATCGTCTCCCATGGCGTTGTCATCCACCGCACTGATAAATGTCGGTTTCAGCTCGATATTTGCGATGTTCTCCGCCACGTTTCTCGCAACGCCGCCGTGGATCTGGATCACAGTTCCGGCATTTCTTCCCTGCGGAATATAAGGGGACAGGGCATACCCCTTAATATCTATAAACACATCTCCGATTACTACAATTCCCATCGTAATTCTCCTTTATCTCTGTCCTTTATCTCTGACCTTTATCCTGGTGGGTCATTTGGGATATGATCCTTTGTGGTGTAATCTTAACACATGTTAAAATGCGTGGCAAGAGTCAGTTCTGTCATGGTCTTCTCTCTTGAGGTCATATCCAAAAAAGATCCTGACCGGAGGCATTGCTACTTCCAGGCAGGATCTTTCTTCTATATAAAATACGATTCCGTGTAACTGTTCAGTACCCTCACAGTTACGATTCAGTTACTTGTTCTCAATATCCATGATCATATCAACACGTCTCTGATGACGTCCGCCCTCGAAGCTTGCGCCAAGCCACTCGTCGACGATCATCTTTGCCAGTTCGCTTCCAACGACGCGTGCACCAAACGCGAGGATGTTGGAGTTGTTGTGCATTCTGGAAAGCTTTGCTGTGTACGGCTCGCTGCAGACACATGCGCGGATGCCTTTTACCTTGTTTGCTGCCAGGGAGATACCAACGCCTGTTCCGCAGATAGCAATTCCGAGGTCTGCCTCGCCGTCAGCGACAGCACGGCCGACTTTCTCACCGTATACCGGATAGTCACAGCTCTCTGTGGAGTCGGTTCCGAGGTTTAATACTTCGTAGCCTTTGCTCTCAAGATGCTCTTTGATGATGTTCTTCAGCTCTACTGCAGAATGGTCATTTGCGATTGCGATTTTCATTTCTTTCTTCTCCTATGATTGTGATAGTGTAACCGGAAATTATTTTGCCAGTTTTATAATATGATGTTGGGGTCAAAAGGTATTTTGACCCCTATGATACCGGATTGCTCCGTACTTCGTACTCCCGCAATCATCAAAAACATTCATAATTCGCTCATTTTTCTGCGAAAAATGGCTACTTATTCATGTTTTTGGCGGGTCCCAAGGTCAAAAATTCTCCTGCAAGCAAGCTTGCGTCGAACTTCTGACCTTTTGACCCTGGTATCATAATATTTTGAATCCGTCCAGAAAACTGTCCGGCTTCATGCGAATATTTAATTATCGCCGTCATCCGCATTCTCAACCTGAAAGAATATCTGGATCAGGTCGAGTCTGGATGTCATGGACACTAAGAGCATGTCCATAGCGGTGATAGCGGCCATGGATTCCACCACAACGACAGCTCTCGGAACAACCACCGGGTCGTGGCGCCCGTGGATCACGAGATCGATATTCGCGCCGTCCTTTGTGACGGTCTCCTGGGACTTTGCGATAGACGGGGTCGGTTTGAAGGCCGCCCGGAATACCACATCGCTCCCGTCGCTGATTCCTCCGAGAACGCCGCCAGCATGGTTCGTCTCCTTTACGATCTTGTCCCCGTCCATTCGGAACTCATCGTTATTCTCAGATCCGCATGCCTTTGTTGCGGCAAAACCGTCACCGATCTCAAAGCCCTTGACGGCACCGATGGAGAGGATTGCCTTTGCAAGGTTCGCGTCCAGCTTCTCAAATACCGGCTCGCCGAGACCTACCGGAAGACCGGAGATCACGCACTCGACGACACCGCCGACGGAGTCGCATTCCGCGATCTTCTGGTCAAGATAATCCTCTGCTGCCTTTGCTGCCTCCACATCCGGAAGACAGAAGCGGTTATTCTGGATCTCAGCGAGATCCATCCGCTCCGGGGAGACTTCCACCGGTCCGATAGACTTCGCGTATGCGGTCACGGAGATATTCAACTGTTTTAAGAACTTCTCTGCGATGGCACCTGCTGCGACGCGGCCGATGGTCTCCCGGGCGGAGGAACGTCCGCCGCCGCGATAGTCGCGGAACCCGTATTTTTCCTCAAAGGTATAATCCGCATGACCCGGGCGGAAACAGGAAGCGATATTGGAGTAATCCCTGGATCTCTGGTCCGTGTTCCAGACGATCATGGAGATCGGTGTTCCTGTAGTCTTTCCCTCGAAGACACCGGAGAGGATCTCGACCTCATCGCCCTCTTTTCTCTGGGTCGTAAAGCGGCTCTGGCCAGGTTTTCTGCGGTCTAAGAGCTTCTGGATATCGGATTCGTCCAGTGGAAGACCCGCCGGGCAGCCGTCGACGACAACTCCGATGGCCTTCCCGTGGGATTCTCCCCAGGTCGTTACTTTAAATATTGTGCCGATGGTAGAACCTGCTGCCATGTTATGTTAATCTCCAATCTTTACAATTTCACAGCAGTTTGGCTCGTTGACCGTAATGCTGCGGTCGCTCATGACGAGAAGACCTTTTTCATAGTCGATCTTAAAGAAGGAAATACTTCCCTCGTGGTTGATGGATGCCAGATGCTTTCCGTCCGGGAAGATCGCAATGTCCTTCGGGTAATCACCGCTGATCGGGAGGCAGAAGCGCATTGTCAGCATGCCGGTCTCATCATCGCGGTCGTACATGGATACCGTGTTGTCTCCGGCGTTGCTGCAGAATAAGTGCTTCTCATCCGGGGAGAGGTGCATCGCGCAGGCTGCGGTCAGCTGGTTCGGCTTGCTTCCTGTGGAAGGAATCGTCTGGATCTTCTCCACGATCGGAACGCGCTCACCCTCCTTATAAGAATAAACCTCGATCATATTTTTCATCTCATAGAGAACATAGAAGAAACGTCCGTCGGAGCTGAACATAAAGTATTTCGGAGCGGATTCCAGCTCGCAGCGGATCGTGTCCACGAGAGTGATCTTTCCGTCCTTGTGGTCGAAACGGTAGACCTTGATCTGGTCGATTCCAAGGTCCGCCACCATTAGGAAACGCTCGTCCGGAGTCAGGCGGCTGCAGCTCACATGCGGGCGGAAGCTGCGCTCCGCAACGGATCCGAGGCCCTTGTGGAAAACGCCGTCGGCGATCTGGCCCACGGCGCCGTCCTTATTCAGGTTGAGGACCGTGATCTTTCCGTCATGGAAACCGGAGATAAAGATATAGTCGTCGGCTTTGCTTGTTGAGAGATGGCATCCGCGCATGCCCCTGATATTTGCGCTGTTTAAGCGGGTAAGGCTTCCGTTCGAAAGAACGCGGAACGCCACAACACCCTCATCGGCGATGGAGTAGAGGATCTGTCCGTTCTGGGACGCTTTCAGATAGGAAGAATTATCGACCTCCACTTCGCAGCGGTAGATGAATTTTCCAGCCTCAACATCCACATCATATACAGTGATTCCCTTTGCCTTTCCCGTGTAGGAATAAGAACCCACATAGGCCATGTATTTTCCAGTCATAGGTAATTTCCCCTTTACTTTCAATTCTCCGAAAATGCCTCGTCCGGCAGCGTTTCGGAATTTCATAGATATGCTCATTTTATCATAATCTGCCACGTTTGTTAATCGAAATCTGAAAAACTCCGGGAATCGTATGAAAGAAAAAACATACCTCAGATTTTATTTCGAAACGGGGTCGGAAATCTATTGACAGAACATGGAAATCATGAGTAAATATACAAGATGAAATTCTTGTCGCACAGTCATTTTTTGTGCTGTTCTGCGTCGAAAGACAGCAGGACGTTTGAATATTTTTACATTCAGGAGGAAAAAAGAATGGAGCATCCGCTCATTGATTTGTCCCATATTTGGAAGAGCTATGACGGCGATCTGATCCTTGATGATCTGAGCCTTTCTGTAAAGGAAAATTCCTTTGTGACACTGCTCGGTCCGAGCGGCTGTGGAAAGACCACAACTTTAAGGATCATCGGTGGATTCGAAAAACCTGACAAAGGCCAGGTGATCTTTGACGGCGAAGATATCACAAACACACCGCCGAATAAACGCCAGTTAAATACAGTTTTCCAGAAGTACGCCCTGTTCACCCACATGAGCATTGCGGAGAATATCGCGTTCGGTCTGAAGATCAAAGGCAAATCAAAGAGCTATATTGACGATAAGATCAAGTATGCGCTGAAGCTCGTAAACCTGGACGGTTTCGAGAACCGCAGCGTGGATTCCCTGAGCGGCGGCCAGCAGCAGCGGATCGCCATTGCCCGCGCCATCGTAAACGAGCCGAAGCTTCTTCTTCTCGATGAGCCGCTCGGTGCCCTCGACTTAAAGCTCCGCCAGGACATGCAGTACGAGCTGATCCGGCTGAAGAATGAGCTGGGAATCACCTTTATCTACGTCACCCATGACCAGGAAGAGGCACTGACCATGTCTGACACCATCATCGTCATGAATCAGGGCTATATCCAGCAGATGGGAACCCCGGAGCAGATCTACAACGAGCCGGAGAACGCCTTCGTCGCGGACTTTATCGGCGAGAGCAATATCGTGGGCGGTACGATGATCCACGACGAGCTTGTTGAGATCTTCGGCGCGAAGTTTGCCTGCGTGGATAAGGGATTCGGAAACAATAAACCCGTGGACGTTGTGATCCGACCGGAGGACATCGACCTTGTGAAGCCGGAGGACGGCACGCTTCAAGGCGTTGTCACGCACCTGATCTTCAAGGGCGTCCACTACGAGATGGAGGTTACGACCCCGGACGGCTACGAGTGGCTGGTCCACAGCACGGACATGTTCCCGGTCGGACAGAAGGTCGGCATTCATGTGGATCCCTTCGATATCCAGATCATGAACAAGCCGGAGTCCGAGGACGAGGAGGCCGTTGGAGTCAATGAATAGAAAAGCATCCAGATTTCTGGCTTATCCTTATATGATATGGATGGCAGGATTTACGGTGATCCCTCTGCTCATGGTATTCTACTATGGATTGACGGACCGCAGCGGGGCATTCACCCTGGCAAACATCCTGGCCATCAGTTCCTCTGAGCATCTGAAGGCCCTCTGGCTCTCCCTGGCGCTCGCGGGAGTCAGCACCGTGATCTGTCTCGTCCTGGCGTATCCGCTGGCGCTGATCTTAAGAAAACGCCATATCGGAAAAGGCAGCTTCGTGGTATTCATCTTCATTCTCCCGATGTGGATGAACTTCCTCTTAAGAACCATGGCATGGCAGACACTTCTCGAGAAGAACGGCGTGATCAACACCTTCCTCACGATGCTGCATCTGCCGAACATTGCGATCATCAACACACCGGCGGCCATCATCCTCGGCATGGTCTACAACTTCCTGCCGTTTATGGTACTGCCGATCTACAACACCCTTGCGAAGATCGATGACAACGTGATCAACGCGGCGAGGGACCTGGGGGCGGACAACTACCAGACGCTCACAAAGATCCTGCTTCCACTAAGCGTTCCTGGGATCGTCAGCGGAATCACGATGGTATTCGTGCCCGCGCTCACCACCTTCGTGATCTCGAACCTCCTGGGCGGCAGCAAGATCCTGCTCATCGGAAACGTCATCGAGCAGGAATTTACAAAGGGAAGCAACTGGAACCTCGGCGCCGGACTTTCCATCGTGCTCATGGTATTCATCCTTCTCAGCATGACCATGATCGCAAAATACGATAAGGATGGGGAGGGATCTGCATTCTGATGAAAACCGCAAGAGAAAGATTTAAGAAATTTATTGAGGATTTCTATCTGGTGCTGGTACTGATCTTTCTGTACGCACCGATCCTCGTCATGATGGTCCTGTCCTTCAACAGCTCGAAATCGAGATCCCAGTGGGGTGGATTCACCTTAAAATGGTACACACAGATGTTTGAGAGCGCCACGATCATGGATGCCCTCTATAATACGTTACTGATCGCGTTCCTGTCGGCGCTTATCGCAACGATCCTCGGAACAGCGGCGGCCATCGGACTCTCCGCGATGAAGAAGCTTCCGCGGACGATCTGCATGGGACTCAACAATATCCCGATGTTAAACTCCGATATCGTGACAGGGATCTCCCTGATGCTGATGTTCATCGCCTTCGGGATCTCCCTGGGCTTCAAGACGATCCTGTTCGCCCATATTACATTCAACGTGCCCTATGTGATGCTGAGCGTCATGCCGAAGCTTAAGCAGACGAGCCGGAACACCTTCGAGGCGGCCATGGACCTGGGCGCCGGGCCGTTACAGGCATTTTTCAAGGTAGTGTTCCCGGATATTATGCCGGGTGTGTTATCGGGCTTTTTGATGGCGTTTACGATGTCTCTCGATGACTTTATCATCACCCACTTTACGAGGGGCGCCGGGATCAATACACTTTCCACCCTGATCTACAGTGAGGTGCGCCGCGGCATCAAGCCGTCCATGTATGCCCTGTCCACCGTGATCTTCGTGACGATCCTCGCGCTGCTTCTCATCACGAACTTTGCCCCGGCAAAACCACAGACGAAAGCAGGAGCCGGAAACTTCGGACCGAACACGGTGCCGGATAAAGGAAAGAAGCCGGTGTGGAGCGGAAAGACAGCCATCGTGCTGGCGTCCTTCCTGATCGTGGGAAGTGTCTGCTATACAAGCTATCTTCACTTTGCGTCATCCCACTCCAACGAACTCTACGTTTACAACTGGGGGGAGTATATTGATGAGAGTGTTATCGATGAGTTTGAGGCGGAGACCGGAATTCATGTGACGTATGACCTCTTTGAGACAAATGAGGAGATGTATCCGGTCATCGAGGCAGGAGCAGTCAACTACGACGCGGTATGTCCATCGGATTACATGATCCAGAAAATGGTGGAGAACGGGCTTCTCGCAGAGATCAACTTTGAGAATGTGCCGAATATTGCGAATATCGATCCGGTCTACCTTGAAAAATCAAAGGCGTTCGATCCGGAGAACCGCTATTCTGTCCCGTATACATGGGGAACGGTCGGAATTATCTACAATGTCCAGAAGTTAGAAGCGCTTGGCGTCCCGGCGCCGACGAAGTGGTCGGATCTCTGGGATGAAAGATTAAAGGGCGAGATCCTGATGCAGGACAGTGTCCGCGACGCGTTTATGGTTGCATTAAAGGAACTTGGATATTCCATGAACACCACAGACGTGGGAGAGCTGGAGGAGGCGAAGAAGCTTCTCCTGGCGCAGAAGCCGTTAGTACAGGCATATGTTGTGGACCAGGTCCGCGATAAGATGTTAAACGGCGAGGCGGCGGTAGGTGTTATCTACTCCGGTGAGCTGTTATACCTTCAGGAAGAGGCGGAGACACTGGATCTCGATTATGATCTTGAGTACGTTCTTCCTAAAGAGGGAACAAACCTGTGGATCGATTCCTGGGTCATCCCGGACAACGCGAAGAATAAGGAGAACGCGGAGAAGTGGATCAACTTCCTCTGCCGCCCGGATATCGCGGTGAAGAACTTCGAGTACATCACCTACGCAACCCCGAACAAGGCAGCGTTCGAGATCCTGGATCCGGAATATCAGGAAAATAAATCTGTATTCCCGGATACAGATGAGCTGGAGAATTCTGAGGTCTACAGTTATCTTGGAACCGAGGCGGATGATCTCTATAATGCACTCTGGAAGGAAGTTAAATCACAGTAATATATGAAAGGAAACGGGAATCCGGCAGAAACAAACTCTGCCGGGTTCCCGTTTTTGATTTCTATAGTTCCACATTTTACATCAATACTGCCCTTATCTCCGGTTCGCCTTCTCCACATGCACGCTCTTACCTTTGATCTTCACATGGTTCATTGCGTCCATAACGATATCGGCCTGCTCCTTCGGAACTTCCACGAAGGTATATTTGTCATACATATCGATACTTCCAACGAGACGGCCCGGAATTCCGGATTCACCGGCGATGGCTCCTAAGATATCGCCCGGCTTCACGTTCTGATTCTTTCCGAGGTTGATGAACAGTCTTGTCATGCCGCCTCTGGCGTTCT
>ERZ773269.399-NODE-399-length-51857-cov-41.584476_pt1 | contig 51857 bp, 72 predicted proteins | sample MGYA00511958_ERZ773269 | MGnify/ENA primary metagenome ERZ773269 (study PRJEB29015, sample SAMEA2737761) | human gut metagenome | biome: human gut; feature: human-associated habitat; material: faeces | place: China | collected 2012 ... | reverse complement strand
CTTGCTCTTCAGTCAGAGCCAGGTTTTCCAGAAGTTCAGGTCTTCTAAGCCAGGTTCGGCCCAGCGACTGCTTCAAACGCCAGCGACGTATCTCGGCATGGTTTCCAGACAGTAACACCGCCGGGACTTCCATCCCTTCTAACACTTCAGGACGAGTATAGTGTGGGCAGTCCAGCAACCCATCGGCAAAGGAATCTTCCGTTGCCGAAGCTTCATGGCCCAGTACACCCGGAATGAACCGGGCAACGGAGTCAATCAGCGTCATCGCTGGTAACTCACCACCGCTGAGAACGTAATCGCCGATAGACCATTCTTCGTCAATCTCGGTTTGAATTACGCGCTCATCTATCCCTTCGTAGCGACCACAGACCAGAATCAGCTTTTGATTCGTCGCCAGTTCGCTCACGCCCGCTTGATCAAGCTTGCGTCCCTGAGGTGACAGATAAATCACCTTTGCGCCTTCACCTGCCGCGGCTTTTGCTGTGTGAATGGCATCCCGCAAGGGTTGTACCATCATCAACATCCCCGGTCCGCCGCCGTAAGGACGATCGTCCACGGTACGGTGCCGGTCATGCGTGAAGTCACGAGGACTCCAGCTCTGGATGCTCAGCAGGCCATTCTTTACTGCCCGGCCAGTTACCCCGTAATCGGTAATCGCGCGGAACATTTCAGGAAACAGGCTAATTATGCCAATCCACATAGCGCCGTCTTTTACCGTTTATCCGGAGAATTTAAAAACCAGGATCCCAATCTACTTCAATGGTTTGAGTAGTGAGATCGACTTTCTTGATAACCTGTCCATCGAGGAACGGGACCAACCGCTCCTTGATGCCAAATGCATCTTTCAGGTTTGCCTTAATGACGAGAACGTCATTTGACCCGGTTTCCATCATATCGATGACTTTTCCCAGGCTGTAGCCTTCGGTAGTGACTACCTGGCAACCCATAAGGTCTTTCCAGTAGTAGTCGCCCTCTTCCAGCTGCGGCAACTGCGACGAATCCACGACAATTTCACAATTAGTCAGCGCATTCGCGGCATCACGATCGTCAATGCCTTTCAGCTTGATGATGATGTCCTGATTGTGGTGACGCCAGCTTTCCAGCTCGACCTCTTCCCACTTACCGGCTTTCTGGATAAACCAGGGCTGGTAATCAAAAATGCTATCAGCGTCTTCAGTGGAGGAAAACACTCTGAGCCAACCACGGATACCGTAGCAAGAACCCATTTTTCCCAATACGATCGGTTCAACAGGTGCTTTATTGCTCATCATGACCACCGTGACAGATTAAGCTGCTTTGTTTGCTGCTTTGATCAGCGTAGCAACGCGATCGGAAACAGTAGCGCCCTGGCCAACCCAGTGAGCGATACGATCCAGATCCAGACGAGTTTCTTCTTCTGCGCCAGCGGCCAGTGGGTTGAAGAAACCAACGCGCTCGATGAAGCGACCGTTGCGTGCATTACGGCTGTCAGTGACAACAACCTGGTAGAACGGACGCTTTTTAGCGCCGTGACGAGCTAAACGAATAGTTACCATAACATCCTCTTGTGTGAATAAAACAACCGGGCCCCATCGAGGAACGGAGCCCGGGTGTCATATTAAAAGCCCGAAAATTTTACTCATTTTCGGGCAAAAAGCAATCTCAAAAGCGATTATCGCCCAGGAAAGCCGGGTGGCATCATGCCTTTCATCCCGCGCATCATCTTCGCCATGCCGCCTTTCTTCATTTTCTTCATCATGCGCTGCATGTCGTCGAACTGTTTCAGAAGGCGGTTAACGTCCTGCACCTGCATGCCGCAACCGGCTGCGATACGGCGTTTACGGGAACCTTTGATGATGTCCGGGTTAGCGCGTTCTTTCAACGTCATCGAGTTGATGATCGCCTCCATACGCACCAGCACTTTGTCATCCATCTGCGCTTTCACGTTGTCTGGGATCTGCCCCATGCCCGGCAGTTTGCCCATCAGGCTGGCCATGCCGCCCATGTTTTTCATCTGGCGCAACTGCTCAAGGAAGTCGGTCAGATCGAAACCGTCGCCTTTTTTCAGCTTGCTGGCGAGTTTTTCCGCCTGCGCACGGTCAACCTTGCTCTCGATATCTTCAATCAGCGACAGCACGTCGCCCATGCCGAGGATACGGGAGGCAATACGATCCGGGTGGAACGGCTCCAGCGCTTCGGTTTTCTCGCCCACGCCAAGGAATTTAATCGGCTTACCGGTGATGTGGCGAATCGAGAGCGCCGCACCGCCGCGGGCGTCGCCGTCCACTTTGGTCAGCACCACGCCGGTTAACGGCAGCGCTTCGTTAAACGCTTTCGCGGTATTCGCCGCATCCTGACCGGTCATGGCGTCGACAACAAACAGGGTCTCTACCGGGTTGATAGAGGCATGCACCTGCTTGATCTCATCCATCATCGCTTCGTCAACGTGCAGACGACCGGCGGTATCCACCAGCAGCACGTCGTAGAATTTCAGCTTCGCCTCTTTCAGCGCGGCGTTAACGATGTCGACAGGCTTCTGGGCCACGTCTGACGGGAAGAAATCCACACCAACCTGCTCGGCCAGGGTTTCCAGCTGTTTGATCGCCGCCGGGCGATAGACGTCCGCAGAGACCACCAGCACTTTCTTCTTGTGCTTCTCACGCAGGAATTTACCCAACTTACCGACGCTGGTCGTTTTACCCGCCCCCTGCAGGCCCGCCATCAGCACCACGGCCGGTGGCTGAGCCGCCAGGTTAAGCACCTGGTTCTCTTCGCCCATCGCCGAAACCAGTTCGTTACGAACGATTTTGACGAACTCCTGACCCGGGGTCAGGCTCTTGTTAACTTCATGACCAACCGCCTTCTCTTTAACGCGGTTGATAAAATCACGAACAACCGGCAACGCGACGTCTGCTTCCAGCAGCGCCATGCGCACTTCGCGCAGCGTTTCCTTGATGTTCTCTTCAGTAAGGCGTCCGCGGCCGCTGATGTTGCGCAGCGTGCGCGACAAACGATCGGTTAAATTATCAAACATTGTCTCTCGCCTGAGTAGAAACGTTGGGCCGCATTGAGCGACACATACACAGAATTTTGCCGGAGTATAACATGAAGGCGTCTTTGTTGTTATGCAACGGTTGGAGCAGGCGTCACGTAACGTTATACTGCTTCTCTTTCTTATTAAGACAACTGTCGATGCCTATATGCCTGTTTTCGCACTGATCGCCCTTGTTGCCTACTCTGTCAGCCTCGCGCTGATCGTTCCCGGACTGCTGCAAAAAAACAGCGGCTGGCGGCGCATGGCTATTCTTTCCGCGGTGATCGCACTGATAAGCCACGCGTTTGCGCTGGAATCACGTATCATCCCCGGCGACGGCAGCGTGCAAAACCTGAGCGTCCTCAACGTCGGCTCGCTGGTCAGTTTGATGATCTGTACGGTAATGACCATCGTGGCGTCTAAAAATCGCGGCTGGCTGCTGCTACCGATTGTCTATACCTTCGCGCTGATCAATCTGGCCTTAGCCACCTTTATGCCCAATGAATTCATTACGCATCTGGAAGCGACGCCGGGGATGCTGGTGCATATCGGCCTGTCGCTGTTTGCCTACGCGACGTTAATCATCGCGGCGCTTTACGCCATGCAGCTCGCCTGGATTGACTACCAGTTGAAAAACAAAAAGCTGGCGTTTAACCATGAAATGCCGCCGCTGATGGTCATTGAGCGTAAGATGTTCCACATCACCCAGGTCGGGGTGGTGCTGCTGACGCTCACGCTCTGCACAGGCCTGTTCTACATGAAGAACCTGTTCAGCGTGGAGAATATCGATAAAGCGGTGCTCTCCATCATCGCGTGGTTTGTCTATATTGTCCTGTTATGGGGCCATTATCATGAAGGCTGGCGCGGTCGCCGCGTGGTCTGGTTCAACGTCGCGGGGGCGGGCATTCTCACCCTTGCCTATTTTGGCAGCCGCTTCATACAGCAATTTGCTGGCTAAGAAACAAAGGAGTTCCCCCTGGAACACATCTCTACCACCACGCTGATCGTTATCCTGATCGTCATGGTGGTCATCTCCGCCTATTTCTCCGGCTCGGAAACCGGCATGATGACCTTAAACCGCTACCGGTTACGTCATCGTGCCAAGCAGGGTAACCGTGCCGCACGTCGCGTTGAAAAACTGCTCCGCAAGCCGGATCAACTGATAAGCCTGGTGCTCATCGGTAACAACCTCGTCAATATTCTTGCCTCTGCTCTGGGCACCATCGTCGGTATGCGCCTGTACGGCAACGCCGGGGTCGCTATCGCCACCGGCGTGCTGACGTTTGTGGTACTGGTGTTTGCTGAAGTGCTGCCTAAGACCATCGCCGCGCTTTACCCGGAGAAAGTCGCCTACCCGAGCAGCTTCCTGCTGGCGCCGCTGCAAATCCTGATGATGCCGCTGGTCTGGTTGCTGAATATGGTGACGCGCGTACTGATGCGGATGGTGGGCATCAAAGCCGATGTCACCATCAGCAGCGCGCTCAGCAAAGAGGAACTGCGCACCATCGTGCACGAATCCCGCACGCAGATTTCCCGGCGCAATCAGGACATGCTCCTGTCGGTGCTGGATCTGGAAAAAGTGAGCGTGAACGACATCATGGTGCCGCGGAACGAAATCGTCGGTATCGACATCAACGATGACTGGAAAGCCATCGTCCGCCAGCTGACGCACTCCCCGCACGGGCGCATCGTGCTCTATCGCGACTCGCTGGATGACGCCATCAGCATGCTGCGCGTGCGTGAAGCGTATCGTCTGATGACCGAGAAAAAAGAGTTCACCAAAGAGGTTATGCTGCGCGCCGCCGACGAAATTTACTATGTGCCGGAAGGAACGCCGCTCAGCACGCAGCTGGTTAAATTCCAGCGCAACAAGAAAAAAGTCGGCCTGGTCGTCAATGAATACGGCGACATTCAGGGACTGGTGACGGTCGAAGATATTCTGGAAGAGATAGTCGGCGACTTTACTACGTCAATGTCGCCTTCTCTCGCGGAAGAGGTCACCCCGCAAAACGACGGTTCAGTGCTGATTGACGGGAGCGCGAACATTCGCGAACTCAATAAAGCCTTTAACTGGCATTTGCCGGAAGATGAAGCGCGTACGATTAACGGGATGATTCTGGAAGCGCTGGAGGAGATCCCGGCGGCAGGCACGCGGGTGCGCATTGAGCAGTACGATATTGATATCCTGGACGTGCAGGACAATATGATTAAGCAGGTGAAGGTTCTGCCCGTCACGCCGCTTCGGGAAAGTATTGCCGAATAAAATGTAGGCCGGGTAAGGCGAACGCCGCCACCCGGCACTACAGGTAGCAAATTACGCTTTCGCTTTCGCCACGGTCACCATCGCAGCGCGAATGGTACGGCCGTTCAGGGTATACCCTTTCTGCATCACGCCCAGCACTTTACCGGCTTCAATCTCTTCAGATTCGACCATCGCAATCGCCTGGTGGACGTTTGGATCCAGCGGAACGTTGGTATCGGCAATCACTTCTACGCCAAACTTACGCACCACGTCGAGCATGGATTTCAGCGTCAGTTCGATACCTTCGATCATCGCCGCATTGTCCGGGTTCGCTTTATCAGCCACTTCCAGGGCGCGATCGAGGCTATCAATCACCGGCAGCAGTTCGTTGACGAATTTCTCCAGCGCGAATTTATGCGCCTTCTCAACGTCCTGCTCGGTACGACGACGCAGGTTTTCCATTTCCGCCTTAATGCGCAGAACACTTTCGCGTTCGCGATTCTGTGCTTCTACCAGTTGGGCTTCCAGATTCGCAATTTTTTCATCGCGCGGGTCCACCTGCTCAGCAGATGCGTCTGGCTCTACTGCCTCAACTTCATCGTGCTGTTCCGTGATAATTTCTTCAGGGGCTTGCCCCTCAGGCGTTTTCTGTTCTTTACTACTCATGAATTTCTCCGCGTTTTTCTGCATTCATCTCGCTAACTTCGCTTATTATGGGGATCAGTTTCCTGGATTCAAGGGAACAAGAGAGATTGTCATCATTCATCAGGCACAAGGACCTCCAGAAAATGAATAATCATTTCAGGTGTATTGGGATCGTCGGGCATCCGCGTCACCCTACCGCATTGACGACACATGAAATGTTGTATCGCTGGTTGTGTAGCAAAGGCTATGAAGTGATGGTCGAGCAGCAGATTGCGCAGGAGCTGCAGCTCAAGAGCGTCAAAACCGGCACGCTGGCAGAGATTGGTCAACAGGCCGATCTCGCCGTGGTTGTGGGCGGTGACGGAAACATGCTCGGTGCCGCACGCACGCTGGCGCGCTATGACATCAAGGTTATCGGCATCAACCGAGGCAATCTCGGCTTTTTAACCGATCTCGATCCGGACAACGCGCAACAGCAACTGGCTGACGTGCTGGAAGGTCACTATATCAGCGAAAAGCGCTTCTTACTGGAAGCGCAGGTGTGCCAGCAGGACTGCCAGAAGCGCATCAGCACCGCGATTAACGAGGTCGTACTTCACCCCGGTAAAGTGGCGCATATGATTGAGTTCGAAGTCTATATCGACGAAATCTTTGCCTTCTCGCAGCGCTCTGACGGGCTGATTATCTCCACTCCAACCGGCTCAACCGCCTACTCACTTTCTGCGGGTGGCCCCATTCTTACGCCCTCGCTGGATGCCATTACCCTGGTGCCGATGTTCCCGCACACGCTCTCCGCCCGCCCGTTGGTCATCAACGGTGACAGCACGATACGTCTGCGCTTCTCGCACCGCCGTAACGACCTGGAGATCAGCTGCGACAGCCAGATTGCGCTGCCGATCCAGGAAGGTGAAGATGTCCTCATTCGCCGATGCGATTACCACCTGAACCTGATTCACCCGAAAGATTACAGCTATTTCAACACATTAAGCTCGAAGCTCGGCTGGTCAAAAAAATTGTTCTGATTTTACATCCAGGACTTTACTGTATAAAAAACCAGTTTATACTGTATGAAAACACAGTCATGGTTTTTCATACAGGAAAACAATTATGCTGGCACAACTGACCATCAGCAACTTTGCCATAGTTCGTGAGCTTGAGATCGATTTCCACAGCGGCATGACGGCGATCACCGGGGAAACCGGTGCGGGTAAATCCATTGCCATTGATGCCCTCGGCTTGTGCCTTGGCGGCCGCGCCGAGGGAGACATGGTGCGCAGGGGCGCAAACCGCGCCGACCTGTGCGCCCGCTTCTCCCTGAAAGACACGCCTGCCGCCCAGCGCTGGCTCGAACAGAACCAGCTTGAAGATGGGCGTGAGTGTTTACTTCGCCGCGTGATCAGCAGCGACGGCCGTTCCCGTGGTTTTATCAACGGCACGGCGGTCCCCCTCTCTCAGCTTCGCGAACTCGGCCAGCTGCTTATTCAGATCCACGGTCAGCACGCGCATCAGCAGTTAGTCAAACCAGAACAGCAGAAAGCATTGCTTGATGGCTATGCGGGTGAGTACGCGCTTACTCAGCTCATGGCAGAACACTACCGTCTGTGGCATCAGAGCTGCCGGGAGCTGGCTCAGCATCAGCAGCAAAGCCAGGAGCGCGCCGCGCGTGCGGAGCTGCTGGCGTACCAGCTTAAGGAGCTGAACGAATTCAATCCGCAGGCGGGTGAGTTTGAGCAAATCGACGAGGAGTACAAGCGCCTCGCCAACAGTGGCCACCTGCTCTCAACCAGCCAGAATGCGCTCAATATGCTCGCTGATGGCGAAGACGCGAACCTGCAGAGCCAGCTCTATAGCGTTCGTCAGCTGATCACCGAGCTGGCAGGCATGGACAGCAAACTCTCTGGCGTACTGGATATGCTGGAAGAGGCCGCGATTCAAATCTCAGAAGCCAGTGACGAACTGCGCCACTACTGTGAGCGTCTGGATCTCGACCCGAACCGTCTGTTTGAACTGGAACAGCGCATCTCACGTCAGATTGCCCTGGCGCGTAAGCACCATGTTACGCCGGAAGAGCTCCCGGGCTACTATCAGGCTCTGCTGGAAGAGCAGCAGCAGCTTGACGATCAGGCTGACTCGCAGGAAACCCTTTCTCTGGCGGTGAACCTGCATCATGAACAGGCGCTGGCCACAGCGCAAAAGCTGCATGAAATCCGTCAGCATTACGCTCAGGAACTCAGCCAGCACATCACCGACAGCATGCATACGCTGGCAATGCCGCACGGTGTATTCACCATTGATGTTCGCTTTGAAGAGCATCACCTGACGGCGGAAGGTGCGGATCGTATTGAGTTCCGTGTCACCACCAACCCGGGCCAACCGCTACAGGCTATCTCCAAAGTCGCCTCCGGCGGCGAGCTGTCGCGTATTGCGCTGGCGATTCAGGTTATTACCGCGCGTAAAATGGAAACCCCGGCGCTGATTTTCGATGAGGTGGATGTCGGGATCAGCGGTCCAACGGCGGCGGTTGTCGGCAAACTGCTGCGTCAGTTAGGCGAATCAACGCAGGTGATGTGCGTCACTCACCTGCCGCAGGTTGCGGGCTGTGGTCATCATCACTTTATTGTCAGCAAAGAAACCGATGGCGAAATGACGGAAACGCACATGATGCCGCTCGATAAACGTGCACGTCTGCAGGAGCTGGCACGCCTGCTCGGCGGTAGTGAAGTCACGCGTAATACGCTCGCGAACGCGAAAGAACTGCTGGCGGCATAAACTTTTTCGGGATCTCAGGGTCATAGAGAACAACAAAAACGCCGCCAGACCGGTTTCAAAGTGGGGCAAGGTCTATTATCATCGGCATATTACATATGAGCCGCGTTCTGCTCGGGCCCGAAAAGGAATCAAATCACTATGCGTTGTAAAATGCTGACCGCTGCCGCAGCGGTTCTTCTGATGTTGACCGCAGGCTGTTCCACTCTGGAGAAAGTGGTTTACCGTCCTGACATCAACCAGGGGAACTACCTTACCCCTAACGATGTGTCCAAAATCCGTGTGGGGATGACACAACAGCAGGTCGCTTATGCACTGGGAACCCCGATGATGTCCGATCCGTTCGGCACTAACACCTGGTTCTATGTATTCCGTCAGCAGCCAGGCCACGAAGATGTGACCCAGCAGACCCTGACGCTGACTTTCAGCAGCGCCGGTGTGTTGACAAACATCGACAACAAACCTGCCCTGACCAAATAATCAGGCGTCAGAAATGCAAAAAGGTGCTCAATGAGCACCTTTTTTGTTTTCTGTTGATCCCCTCGCCCCTCTGGGGAGAGGGTTAGGGTGAGGGGTTGTAAGCACTACTTACTCGCCTTCTCGGCACGCTGGCGACGCAGCTCTTTCGGGTCGGCAATCAGCGGACGATAAATCTCCACCCGATCGCCCTCTTTCAGCACGTCACCCAGCTTCACCGGACGGCTGTAAATACCGACCTTATTTTTCGCCAGGTCGATATCACTGCGAAGCTCGAGGATGCCGGACGCGCGGATAGCCGCTTCTACGGTCGCGCCCTCGTCCAGCATCACGCGCTGCAAATACTGTTTCTCTGGCAGCGCGTACACCACTTCCACAGCGATCTTATGCGACACTGTAAACCTCTTTGGCGCGGGTCGTGAACGCCTGAACCATATTCGAGGCCAGCTCTTTAAAGATGCGGCCAAACGCCAGCTCAATCAGCTTATTGGTAAACTCAAAGTCCAGATGGAACTCAATACGGCAGGCGTCCGCGCTCAGTGGGGTAAACTTCCAGCCCCCCATCAGCGTTTTAAACGGACCATCGACCAGATGCATCAAAATACTCTGATTGCTGGTCAGCGTATTGCGGGTGGTGAACGTCTTGCTGATCCCCGCTTTGGAGACATCCACCGCCGCGGTCATCTGCGTCGGGCCAGACTCCAGAACGCGGCTTCCGGTACACCCCGGAATAAATTCTGGATAAGACTGAACATCGTTCACTAACTGATACATCTGTTCCGCGCTGTAAGGCACAAGCGCAGTACGGCTAATCTGAGGCATAGCATTTTCCATGGTCACACAACGGACAAATAATAACATTTATCACCTGTTAAAAAAACGCTAAGCCTCATCTCGTGCTAAGATAGCGCGTTAGACCTCACAGGACGCAATGAGGTGACTTTTTGAAATCAGATTACCGACGGCTTTACGACACTTATGACGAAGAAAAAAGCACATAAACCAGGCTCGGCGACCATTGCGCTCAACAAGCGTGCGCGCCACGAGTATTTCATTGAAGAAGAATTCGAAGCTGGCCTTGCGTTGCAGGGCTGGGAAGTAAAATCGCTGCGCGCCGGGAAAGCCAATATCGGCGACAGCTACGTGATCCTGAAAGATGGCGAAGCTTTCCTGTTCGGTGCGAACTTTACGCCGCTGAACGTCGCCTCGTCACATTACGTGTGTGACCCAACGCGCACCCGTAAGCTGCTGCTAAACAAGCGTGAGCTGGAATCTCTCTACGGACGCATCAACCGCGAAGGTTTCACCGTGGTCGCCCTGTCACTGTACTGGAAAAACGCCTGGTGCAAGGTGAAGGTTGGCGTCGCGAAGGGTAAAAAGCAGCACGACAAACGTACTGACCTGAAAGAGCGCGAGTGGCAGCTTGATAAAGCGCGCATCATGAAAAACGCAGGACGTTGATTCTGCACACTTATTGTACTATTCAATAAGTTAGCGTTCCGGGCTGGTATCCAGGAAGTGAAATCTGGTATACTCAGTTCAACACTATTGGGGCTGATTCTGGATTCGACGGGATTTGCGAAACCCAAGGTGCATGCCGAGGGGCGGTTTGCCTCGTTAAAAGCCGCAAAAAAATAGTCGCAAACGACGAAAACTACGCTTTAGCAGCTTAATAACCTGCTCTGAGCCCTCTCTCCCTAGCTTCCGCTCTTAAGACGGGGATCAAAGAGAGGTCAAACCCAAAAGAGATCGCGTGGAAGCCCTGCCTGGGGTTGAAGCGTTAAAACTAATCAGGCTAGTTCGTTAGTGGCGTGTCTGTCCGCAGCTGGCGTGCGAATGTAAAGACAAACTAAGCATGTAGTACCGAGGATGTAGAAATTTCGGACGCGGGTTCAACTCCCGCCAGCTCCACCACTTTTGATAGGACTGCAACCGGACAGCGGCAATAAAAACAGCCACTTACGGACACTGACCAGACAGAAGGCAGACCGAGAAAAGACAAAAATATGCACGTGAAATGCACGTGCACTTTAAAAGAACCCCAGATCTCACGGTCTGGGGTTTTTCTATTTGTGACTAAGGGTAACAAAACCCCCTCACCCTTTCGCGTCTCGCTCGCCTTGACACTGTTTATTTTTACAGTAAATATACTGTATACAACCACAGTAGTTTCCGGAGGCTTTTATGTTCGTTGAACTGGTTTATGACAAACGCAATGTAGAGGGGCTCGAAGGGGCCAGAGAAATTATTCTGGCCGAGCTGACGAAGCGGGTGCACCAGATTTTCCCTGATGCCGAAGTGAAGGTGAAGCCGATGCATGCAAACGGCCTGAATAGCGATGCCAGCAAAAGCGATCGGGAAAAGCTGAACCGCATGCTGGAGGAGATGTTTGAAGAGTCCGACATGTGGCTGGTCAATGATTAACAAACCGATTATCTACCGTTTCGGAGATAACAACTGACTAAATCACCAGGTTAACTCAATATTTACTATGGGTTAATATCAAAATCATATTTGCTGTCATGGCCGTATACGCAAAGCTGTATGCTTTGCAAGTAGCTATACTAAGACAGCAACCCTGAATCGTGGATTTTAATAAATGCGCAAGCCTAACAGCCTCATTCTAAAACTAGATGGGACAAGCCCAGACAAGTTGCCTATGGCGCGACTTGTTAAGTACATGTCTGCTTTGACAGACTTGTACGGGTCAGTAGAAGCGGTGCATTTTGATAAAGTCAGTAAAGGTTCTGCAGATTTAAACACCTGGGTGGATAATGCCGCGGCGTACAAAGATGTAATTGCACGTTCACTTGCGGCTGCTCAAAGCAATGGTAGAGCTTATAGCCGGCTTGTTGACCTGCTTTCCGAGGATGGTTTCGATGGGAAAATACTTAACGAGCATGATGATGTAATTGTTAAATTCCCAACTGTAAGCAAAGAAATTCCCCTTTACGTACGTAAGAAAACAACTCTACAGGGTCGCCTCTACAGCGTCGGCGGGAAGGATGACTCAATTCCTGTTAAAGTTGAGGGTGCGAATGGTGAAACTTACCCTTGTGAAGCAACGCCGGGCTTGGCTGCAGAACTCGGAGCAATTTTATTTCAGAATATACGGGTCCACGGTGAAGGTGATTGGGAACGCAAGGATGACATCTGGAAGCTGAAAAAATTGAAAATTTCTTCATATGAAAAAATCAAGAAAGTCAGCTTAAAAGAGGCGGTTAAGAGTATACGTTCCGCTACAGGAAACCAATGGGCTGAAGAGGAAGATCCTCACTCCATCCTGAAGGCATTGAGGAAACTAAATTGCGAGTAATTTTTGATACCAACATTTTGGTTCAAGCACTTACCGGAACCAAGGATGGAGTTTCGCTCACTGACCCTTGTACCGGTGAAGTAATTTCTGATCCGGAGAAACGAGCAGAAGCGTTGATAGATCATGTTGACAGCTTGGGAGGTGCAGTGCTTATCCCTACTCCGGTCTTAGCTGAGTTTCTCGTCGGTATTGATAAAAACCAACACCAAGCATATATCAACTTGATAAAGTCTCAGTCTTGCTTTGAAATTGTTTCGTTTGATGAAATAGCCGCAATCGAATGTGCTCAAATGCCAAACCTGAAAGAACTAAAACAAATGATGAGTTCAGATTCTGCGGCAAAAGTTAAGTTCGATAGGCAGATTATCTCGATTGCAAAATCGACAGGCGTTAAAGAAGTATGGACTCACGATAAGGGTGTGTACAATCGCTGTCAGACATTGGGGATTACAGCAAAGTCTTTAGCTGACATAGCCCCACTACCAGAACAATTTGGTATAGATTTCCCCAAGGAAAGTGCTACAGGTCTTCATTAAAAATCACCCGGCCATCACGCCGGGTTACTTTTTTCTTTTTCAGGCATATTAAGCATTTGACGTAGTTTTTTATTCACTTCCTTCTGCCGTCCAGAGAACGCCACTTCAGCTTCAGCCCTTTGTTCTTGGCACATAAGCCTAGTAGGTTCGACCTCCACTGCTAACAAGGCGGCCTTGCAATCTTCTCTCGTAAACAGATACGGTGACTTGGGCCTATCGCTGACCCGGTAGGCTTTGAGCCTGCCTTCAAGCACCCACTGAGTTACAGTAGCCGTAGATATACCAAGTAGTTCAGCAGCTTCCTTTCGTGTCAATGTTAACTTTTCCAAGAAGACGTCCATTTATCATTCACTGAGGAGAGCATAACTTGAACATATATTTGATGGATCTGAAAGAAGTTTGTAAAGCTGTTGGGTTCAAAAAGGGATCCATTTACAGTTGGATGAACGCGGGCAAATTCCCAAAACCCATTAAGATAGGTAGGTCAGTAAGATGGGTATCAACGGAAGTGGAAGAATGGATAGCTGAAAAAATTCGTGCAACGAGGCAGGAAAATAGCGATATTTGAAAAGGCCGATATGTGGCTTGTGTCTGAGTTTCCGACAGGCCGTCAGGTAGGGCTGTAAAATTTTGCAGGCTGCCAGTCTCAACAATCACCGGCGGCCTGCATCGTGTCTAACCACTGCCTACCGGGAATTTGCGATACAGTGTCGATACTCCGACATCGTAAATTATTGCCACACGCTGGCGCGACTCCCCTGCTGCAATTAACCTTCCTGCCTGCGCCCACTGCTCATCGGTTAATTTTGGTCTCCGGCCACCGATCCGTCCTTCTGCTCGCGCAGCTGCCAATCCAGCTCGGGTACGCTCAATGATCAGCTCCCTTTCCATTTCGGCTAGCGCGCCCATGACATGAAAGAAGAATCTCCCCATCGGGGTAGACGTGTCTATACTGTCGGTCAGGCTGCGGAAATTTATCCCCCTCTCCCTCAGTTCCTCCACCAGAACGACAAGATGTCGCATGCTACGCCCGAGGCGGTCCAGTTTCCACACCACCAGCGTATCTCCTTCTGATAGCGTCCGGAGTACCTTCTTTAGACCCGGCCTCTCTGAAGTCTTCCCGCTCATTTTGTCTTCAAAAATCAGCTCACATCCTGCGCTATCGAGAGCATTTCTTTGCAATGCGGTGTTCTGGTCATTTGTTGACACCCTCACGTAGCCAATAAGCACGTGTTTCCCTCCAGACAAAAGCCTGAACAATGCCAGAGTAGGGGGTTATTTTCATTATCTAAAACGTCGGTTTAGGAACAGCCTCAAAAAGGAACGTTGGCAACGGTACTAATCAGATTCCAGATATGAACAATTTTGCCAGTTCATTAGGGTTCAACGGTTATCAGAAATTACCGAGCGGGCTGATTATTCAGTGGGGGGCGTTTAACGTTAACAACACATCTGGGAGTGTAGGAACCACTGACATTACTTTCCCGATTGCATTTCCTGCTGCATTCAGACATCTCAGTGCTTTAATGTCTACAAACGATCCTTCCGCGCGCTTCACTGGATTCGATGTTGGCAATACAACTACAACAAAGGCGAGATTTACTTACGTTACTCCCACCTCAAACGCTATCTATTGGTTGGCTATAGGGTATTGAACATGGAAAAAATTTATTATTTCGACTCGATTGGTTTTGGTTTCTATATTTTCCCGGATAGTCCTGTTATTCCGGATAAAGCAACAGAAATTAGCATTGAGATTTATTCCGAGTTCGCTGGTATTGCCTGGCCTGAAGGAAAAACACTGGGGGCTGATAGTTCTGGGATGCCCGCATGGGTTGATGCTCCACCTCCTACCCATGAAGAGGAAGTGGAAGCTGCGGAGCAACAGCGCCAGCAGTTGCTTTTAAAGGCTGATGAAGTAACCGCCGACTGGCGTGTGGAATTAATGCTCGGAGATATCAGCGAGGAAGATAAAGAAAAATTGTCAGCGTGGATGGATTATAAAAAACAGGTAAAAGCCGTCGACACGTCAACGGCTCCGGACATTACCTGGCCTACACCTCCGGCGGAGTAGGCCACTCGATATCTGGTGCGCTGGTAGTATCGACCGCTTCCAGTGCATCCAGATAATCAAGCCATGCGTTATATTGTTCTTTCTCCTCGTCCTTCAGGCGGCCCATTGCTGCTTTGCCGGGCCACTGCTTACTGTTCATAAACTCGTTAGCCTGATCGATTCGTTCCATTTTTTCTGCATCCGCAGCAGCAACAAGTTCCTCGTGAGAGGGCGCTGGTTTATCTGTCCATACAGGATATCCATTATCACCTGCTTTTCTGATTTTACCTTCCGGTGGTTCACCAGCGAATTCATAAAAAATAGAATCATCAACATCTATTCCATCTTTCGGCCAGCTTTCAGACAAAATATAATTTTCTTGCAGGGCGTATGGATAAAACGCATTTTCCGAGGGGCTATAAATAAAATTAGTCATAATTAATATCCTATTGCCAGAAAGCGCGAGCCAGCATTACTTCGCGTTGAGCTGTTTCTCAAATAAACACTTTTTTTCGCATCAGAGACATTTTGTGCGTCAATTGCAATTGAAATAGGAACCGTTGAGTCAGAAGAACTTGAGGCAACTCCAGTCGCATAACACATAGCAGTCGGGAAAGGTATCGGATAAACAACTTCGAGTGATGTCCCTGCAGGAATAGCACCTATAGAACCAATTTGAACAATCATTCCATTCGGAAATGTGAATACCCCTGTTACGTTTCCACCTGAAAAAGTTTTCGTGAAAAAAGACATGTCGGGGATCTGGTTAGCACCGTTGCCAACGTTCCTTTTTGAGGCTGTTCCTAAACCGAGGTTTGTGGTAAGCGCATTCGTGAATTTTGTCACTAACCCGTTAACATCGGCATTATCGAGAGCATCCACGCCAGAGTTCGCAATAAACTGCCCCACCAGAGCGGCAATTGTGGTTGCCTGACGCAGTGCTTTATTTACCTGCGCACTGGAAGCTTTCCCTGCTGTAAAACCGGACAGTAAAGCCGGAAGTGCTTCCCAGTTCGCCTGTGGTGTGACATTAGCGTTAGGATCAAGTGCGAACGCTTTAAAGTTATTCGTTGCCATTAGAGTAAAGTCCCCCATGCTCCTACATCGAACCCGCCGATGTATTCGTTATCTAAATCAAAACCAAAGAATTTTGAGCCCTCTGACGGTGTTTCTACCGAAGGCGTTTCCACATCACCGGCCCATACGCCAGCTGCTTTTACGGTGAGATAGCCCTGTTTGATAGCGGCGATCAGTTCGAGAGACACATCTGAAATATCAGTCTCCGGGAATACCCAGACCGATATCGTCATGTCCTGGTTGTCGACGATTTGCATCTTCAGGCCAGAGCCTGCAGTCGCAGCGTCAAGAATGGGCGGCAGAGAGTCGTTGCGGCCGTCCCAGTTGTTGATAGCGATTTTTGCTTTAAGAATGATGCGGTAGGTGTCATCGCTCAGCGACATATAGCCTGAATCCGGATCATACGGCCCTTGCCAGACGCCCTGGTCATATCCGAGCCCGTCGGTGTCCCAGCTGAAATAGACACCCGTAATGGGCTGGCTGACTATACGGCTACGTCCGATCCAGAGCCCGAGGGTATCAAGCTGGACGCCTACCGCTGTATCAATGTCAAACGCGCTAACCAGCCCCCGTGTGGCTGATGTGATGTCAATCAGCGGCCGGGTGCTCAGGTCGATGTGATCAAAGTATTTCGGTCTGGTGGCGTGGTAGTTGGTGATTAAGTCTGTGTACTTGCTCATGACGTCACCGTTAGAACAATGTTTTCCGGCTTACAGGACGCTGATTCGTTGTAGGCGATATTGATATTCGCCGCCGCTACCGTTCCGGCAGATTTGCCAATCAGCAGCTCCTGAATGTCGTAATAGCGTGCACTGCCACCACTCACCACACCGAGGTTCGCCGGGGAGTAAATGCGGCTCAGCAGAACAGAATCACCGATCGTCAGCCCGTTGATGTAATCCGCGACGGCCTGCTGAATCTGCACGCCAATTTGCGACGTGTAGCCCGTAAAGGCTTTCAGTGTGATATGCCCGTAAATCGGAACATCAGTCGAACGCGAAAAACTGATCACGTGTGGATTGCCGTAGGTGTCCGGTACCGTGACAGAGGTTGTCCCGTAAGTTGCCGTTCCCTGCCCTTTGTTCCCCCGGATTGTCTGGGCTATCTCTGTAACATCACCTCCATCAACGATGGCGGAAATGGAATGAGGCGGCAGCCCGTTGCTGTCGGTTGCACCAGTATCATTCTCGTAGAGCTTGTGACGCGTCACGCCAGCAACGTTGGCGATCGCACCGTCGACACCTTCAAACGGTGTCAGGGATGGTAGCGCTACGCTTTGCCCCTGTCTGATGCGTAGCTCTGCGTCGGTTTCAGCCGGTGCGCCAACGGTGGCCGCTGCCGGGTTGGTTACCGATGTCCAGCCTCGGGTCGGCGTGTTGATGGTAGTAATTGTCCCCGCCAGCGCTGCGACAGCGCCGCTGTTTGAGCAGGTGGCAGTGGCCGTCACCGTACCGTCAACGCCAATCACTACCGAGGCAGGAAGACGCCAGATCACGTTATTAGTGTCTTTAACGGTACCGTTCGTGATAGTTGTCCCTGCAGTGCCGGTGAGCAGCAGATCCACGGTAGAGTTCGTCGCTCCTTTGCGCGCGATACCGTTAATTTTCACGTTACTGGTCAGCGCTGCGCCGTAACCCGTAGCAGGTGAGAAGCAGTTGTAAACAGTAATGGTCGTGTTATTGGCATCGTGAATAGCCAGCGCAACCAGCGCCACCATCTGGCCGTCTTTGCTGTCCGGCTCCAGATAAGCGTCACTGCCATAAATCTGCTGGAAATAGCTCGTCAGGGTATCGAGTATCGTCTGGTAATCAGGCGCACTGATCCCCTCAGCGGTTATCGTTGCCGATAAGCCGAGTGTGTCTAAATTGAGGGCCATTTATGCCTCGCTGGTAACTGTCGTTGTTCCGTAGATAGTGTCGATTTCAGCGAAGAACTGGACGCGGCGCGTCGTCGTGTTCACTGTCGTATTGAAAGAGAGAATGGATTTAACGCCCCGCGTTTCGAGGATGCGCTTACGGATCGCCAGGTTGTAGGTTTCCGGCTTCTGCTTACCGAGTACGGACTGAATCCACGGTGTCCCCTCTGTGGTGTCGAGAAACCACTGCCCATACCACAATTCGAATCGCGTTTTCACAGCCTGCGCGACGGCCTCCGGTGAGTTAATCAGCCAGGTATCATCGCCGCTGCCAAAAGTGTAATCGCCTTCGTCGTCCTCACGTCGGTATCGCATAATTACCCTCCCAGTGGTTTTGTGTTGCTTCCGCCGCTTTCCACGCCGCCATGCGTATGCTTATCAACGATTGAGCCATCCACCAGCTGCAGGCGGCCGTCTGGCAGAATTTTCAGGCCGTTGAGGTTGAAGCCTCCCGGCGCGGTACCGGCTATCGCCCCACTTGAAGGATTAAGGCTCAGTTTGGTTCCGCCATCGTCGCTACGTAACTCAACCGCGCTGGTGCTGATGCCGCTGATTTTCTTCGCCTGCGACTGCGGCCCGACGATACAGAACGCATCCGATAAATCATGCACCCGGTCGTCGACAGGCTCCTGCACCCCGCCACTCTGCCACCAGAAATCGATACAGCGGTCAGCGAAAATTACCAGACATTCATCGCCGGCTTTCACCGGGAACGTTAGCGTGCAGCCGCCACCGCGCGGAAATATCACCGGCACATCCACCAGCAGCGGGTAATTTTTGGTAACGCGGTTGCCGTCGTTATCAATTTCAACCGAACGGATCGCAGGCTGCACAACCGCCGTCACCGCGCCGGGATCGAATGACTGAACGATGCCAGGCAAAGCGACGCGGATTTGGTTCTTTGTTGTCTCCCGCTCAGATTTAAATGTTTCGGCAAGATCGCCGCTGCGGGTCTGGTCAGATACTGCCATTTGGTAGGCTCCAGAAAGCAAAAAACCCGCCGGGTGGCGGGTTTTATTAATTACTTAAGAGGCTTAACTTGCAGTTTTTTTGGTATCAATCATACCAGCAATAAGAGACTGCAAATCCTCAGCATCCTTGATGGTACTGCAAGCATCAATCCGATTAACGTGCTTATCAAGATTATAATCAGCAATGACTCTTCGGTGATGTGCGGTTTTGAGCTTAAGTCCAACTTTTTTGGCAGAAGTTCGGTCAAGACTATGTGCTACAGCCGCATTCTCGCCGCAAAGATATTCAGAAAGCCTCGCATGTACTCCACCGGGTAACTTTTGCCCGTTCTCGTCTTGAGTTGGGATATAGCCATCCGTGAGCAATAACGCTGAATGATACATCGTATAATATGCTCTGCTTATCGCATTACGAGTCCACTGTTCACCGCTATTCTCAATAGAGCTTTTTGCCATCTCCAGGAAGCAGTTGATCGCTACAGGCATCAGTTCACCGCCTCAAAGTAAGCGACACTGCATCCCGTTTCCAGACCTCTTTCAATCATCTCATCAACGACCTTATCATTAAGATATGAAAGATACTCTGCATCTTCAGTTTCGATGCCAACAGAAAAAGAAGCATAACCCTCACCATCGGTGAGGAGACTGGAGGTCTTAGCTCGGAGTGATTCGCTTTCCACAATGTACATCAATACATCTGCAGCTTTTTTCAAACCGTCACTCATTGAATCGCCTAAGTTGCTCAAAACTAAAGCGGTATGCAATGCAGATTCATTTTTTTCTTTTTCAGTTTGACCAAATTTCTCAAGCTTTGCGATAGCCATATCGAGAATCTCCCCATCAGCCCAGAAGGCCGCAAAATTTAAAGCATGTTCGGCCATGCAGGGGAAGTTGTAGTCGAGAGCCCGAGTAAGCAACTCTCGCCGTTTAGAGTAAAGCCCAAGGTTGCTTAGTGCGCTAGAAAAATTGTTCCAAGTAACTGGATCTGTCGGGCATATGGCTAAAGATGCCTCAATCGCCTCGATACCTCGCTCCACTTTGCCATCCAGCAACAGAATCAGCCCTTCAAGTGCTAAAGATTGATACCTTATAGGTAAAGCACGGGCTTCTCTTAACAACTTCTGTTTTTCAAGGTCAAGAAGCAAGATTCTTCCTGCTTCCAAGGATGGACCAAGCTTAGCGACGACTTCTCCAGTTTTTGGTTGCGCTACTGGCATAAGGTGCTTTTACTCTTTTTAGTCATTTTGTAGTCGACGTAGTTTAAACAAGTATTAGCTGCAAGCAACAACTTTGTAAAACCACACAGGTAGATTAGATGTAAATTTCATCCAAGTACCTAGCCAGAAAGAAAGTTTAGTTGACCACTTTCTTACACGGGAAAGAGCCGATGATTTTCGGCGCGTCCATACTGTTCTGCAACAGCTGGACGTTCAGGAAAGCTTTTCCGTTACGCTTCACAAACTCAAAGCCGTAATTGTTACCATCACGGGAAGGCATCAGGCCCATGTCCATTTTCATGTTTGAGTAGTCACCATCTTTTCCCAGAAATTTTATCTTCTGTGATGTGACAGTTTCACCGTTAATAACAGTCATTCCGTCACCGGTCATCGTGTAGTTGCCGCACTGAATTGCAGCCATCGCCGGAGCAGTAACCATCATAACTAACGCCAAACAGAACCGTTTCATTAAAGCCCTCTTTCCCTCGCTGATGAGGAAACAAGATCCGCCGCGCCACGCGCTTCGCACATCATATCCATGTACCACGCTTGGCCCCTTGTGTCGCCAGTGTACATAATCCCACGCACAATATAAACGCCATCCGTTGCGATGCTGGCAGGCTGCGCGGTGGTACCGCTGAGCGTGATATTTCCGTCCGTGTTCTGGTCGGTGATCTGCCCGCCGGCCATCGCGATATCGTTGTTCGACAGCGCGGTGCGGAATACTGAAGCCTGATCCAGCTGAATGAGCCCGTTAACCCGGATGTTCGGGTTAATCAGCGCGCGGACGTTTACGCCGTTGCCGATAGTCTGCTGAGGCATACCGATAAGCCCGGTGGCGCTGTTGAGCACAATCGCGTCGTGAATATATTCGTTATTCGCTACCATCTGGCGCTGACCATCCACGAACTGCCATGTTGCGCCACATTGTCCGGCCACGTTATCCATAAGATGCCGTGTCATGCCGAACAGCACCCGGCCCCGGGGGAAAACGGTAGCAGGCATTTCAGGCGTCAGACCTTCGGTCGCGCCTTTGGCCTCGAAGTCTTTCATCAGCGCGCGGTTCACGTCTGCGACCGTATAACCGGCTGCGAGGGTCTGCGAGGTTATGCTGGTGGCAAAAGCCAGATCCGTATCGGCTGCCTGAATCAGGACGTAGGAATCAATGGGGCTGTCTTTTCCTGTAACCGAGTAGCGAATTTCGCCGCTGAAAATAAGCCCGTAGTTGCGGCCGTCACTCTGGCCCACGTCCGCCGCGTCGACTTCCCGCACGGTCCCGACGTCGCTGGCCGATACCTCCGGTGCGATACCATCGTAACCGGCAATCAGCCGCACTTTCGAAAACTCCTGCCCGGTGATGCGGTTCACCGTATCTGCCGAGAGGTTGTAGATTTTGAATGTTCCCACCCGTGACGCGCTGCTGATGTTGAACCAGTCGATCGTAAAGGTCACTTTAAAATCGCTGAGCTCGATACCCTGCCCGTTCTCGTCCACGAGTTGCAGCTCGAAATGTCTCATCCAGTTCTGTGACATGCTTACTCCGTTGATACAAGTAAATGACTGCGGCCGCCCAGGTCGGTTTTCGTCGGATAATCCTGTGTGCTGTCGTCACAGACCACCACCAGCTTAAAGCCGAGCCCCATATAGCCGTACTGCGCCAGCAGGTCAGCCCCCGTTACGAGAGGAATACCGGAGATTACCGGCTCCCCTCTGTCGTTCTGCAGGTCCAAAATCCAGTACAGATCGCGCCAGGTGATGCTAATCCGCCAGGTGGTACCTGCCAGGATGATGCTGAATTGCTGGTTATCCGCTGTCAGCGGGATTTCCTGAATTGCCATTAGCCGAGCCCCAGTAATGACGCCGCGTTACCCGTGATGCTTTTCAGCAGCGAGGTATTTGGCGGCTTTGTGGTTTTGTTGCCGGTATTCAGTACCGCCGACGTGCTGGCCCCGTCCTTCATGTTGGTTTTATCCGCGACGGTGATTTGCTGCGTCTGCGAGATAAGAACCTCCCTCAGGGTGAGGACGGCAGACAGGACGTTTTCGGTTGTCTTGTCTGTCGTCACTTCCAGCGCGCGGATTAGCATGTTGCTGTACAGCCGTTTGCCGGTTACCACATCGAAAGGGATACGGCTCGCCTGCAGGTCGAGTATCTCCTGATACGTCTGCTGGGGGCTCAGACCGAGCAGGCTGGTAGCCGTCAGATTACTGGCAAAATCCAGCAACGATCCGCCACCAGCGAAACCGACCTCCATCACCACTTCAGACGGCTTTTTGTAGGCATGGTCGGCGATGGCGGCCCCAACCTCGACCGGGTGCTCGGTTATCTCCAGCGTGTCAGTGTGCTTCTCAGAAACAACCACGCTGGGGACTATCATCCCTATTTTTCTGGTCTGCTGTTGAAAGAGAGTTGAGAGAATATCCATTAGCCCACCTTCGTTTGATTGCCGCGCATAACCTGGGCGTTTGCCGACTGCTGCCGGCGCTCGACCTCGGTACCAACAGAACGCGGATCACCACCACCGTAAATGTGATAGGTGTTCTGCTGCTGTACCTGCGCTCCTTTCCCGGGCATGTTACTCAACACCTTAGGAATGTAGTTGCGGGTTTCCTGTGGCATCAGGGCCATTCCGTGCTTCTGCACGTTCCCGATCCCCCAGTTGTATGAGGCCAGCGCCTTGCTCAGGTCACCGCCATTCGCCTTCAGCAATTGCGAGAGATATTTAGCGGCCGCCTGAGCGGCCTTTTCAGGATTGAATACGTCGTTCCCGCGCAGGCCCATATCACGCGCTGTGCCGTCCATAAACTGAAACAGCCCTTTAGCGCCTGCACCTGAAACAGCGAACTGATTTCCGCCCGATTCCGTGATGGCCACACTGCGCAGCAAACCTTCCGGAAGCCGGTAGAGCTGTTCCAGGCTGGTGAGCATCGGTTGCATCCATCCCAGCAACTCAGAGCCTGCTTTTGATGGCTGCGGCTGCTTTACGCCTGCAAGAGGTAAGCCACTCGCATCTGTGGGGGTGAATGCTGCCGCCTCTGCAGTCGGGAACATTCCATCAGCAATTTGCTTAATACCCTCTGCAATTTTGCCGAGCACTCCGGTACTACGGCCGTGATATTCAGCAGCCTCTTTACGTGATTTTTCCTGCGTGCCGTTCAGCTCATCAATCTGGGGGTCGCGCTGGTCGTCATGAATCCCGCGCCCCTCTCCAGCCTCGCTACCAAACAGCCAGCCTTTGACGGTTTTACCGACATTGCGCGGATCAAATCCCAGCTTGTCGTTCAACCACTCCGCCGTCTGGTTAGCGCTGTCCGTCACTTCTGGCATTGCAGACGGTTTATCACTCCCCTGATTCAGTAGCTGCTTGCCAACACTGGCCGCATCGGCCCAGCGACCGTCTTTAATGGCGTTCAGCAGGTCGGCGATCATATTCAGCATCCTGCTGAACTCGCCCATCTGGTCGATGAAGTTGCTGAAATCCCACTTCAGGGACCATGATTTGGGGTCAATATTGAGCAGTTTCGCCAGCGCTTTCGCCAGCTCGTTAACGGTCGTTTTAAGGTCACGAACCATCTTCAGCGCGGCGTCGACTTCCGGTTTCCACTTGCCCCAGTCGATAAGGCTGTCGCCGCCCTCCTTCCAGGTCTGATAGTCCTCCCACAGAAGAGCAATCCCCGCCGCCAGCGCGGTAATGAGGCCAATAGGTGACATCCAGAACGTACTGTTCAGAATGCGCAGCGCAATCGTCAGTGCGCCAAACAGCGAGATCAGCTCCCGGGTTTGCTTATCCAGCGATTGCCACCAGGTAATAAGGCTGGATGTCCCCTCAATAAGCCGGAAGAACAACCGCCCGATGATGTCCCCGAGCGCCAGAATGCCTTTTATGGCTTTCGTCAGGGTCTGCTCGATACGCGGGAAGTTATCCAGGATATGACGGCGCAGCGTGTCCAGCGAACCCGCCAGGCCACCAGCAAGATTAGAGCCGATTTTGTCACGGGCCATGCCCGCCATCGCGCCGAACTCGCGCAGGGAGGTCATGAATTTGTTGGAGCTTCTGGCCGCCTCGTCAGCATTGAAGCCGATAGCCTTCGCCATCGCGCTGTACTGCCCGGAGAAACCACCGACACCCCGGCGCATCGCCATGAGGGTATTTTCGTCAATGCCCAGCATCTGCGCATACTGGTTAGCCCGGTAGTACGGCATGCTGCTGAGCTTCTGGCCGACACCCGTAAAGATAGCGGCCATGTCGCGCATGTTACCGCTGGCGTCACGGGTCTGTACGCCCAGGCGATTCAGGAAGCCTTCCGCTCCGGGATTGTTACGAACAAACCGGGAGAGGCTTTCCAGAGAGGAGCGCGCCGCGTCCACGCTGCCGCCCACCTGCGAAACCGCATAGCCAATAGACTGAATCCCCTGAACCGTCGCGCCGGTGCGCTGTGACGCCCAGTAGAGGTTATCGAGCCCGGAGGCGATCTTAGCCGTAAAGGCCACTACGGTAAGCGCGGCACCTTCGACGGCCAGCCCCATTTTGATGGCGTTTGCGGTCGTGCCGGCGAGGACTGAATCGAACTTTTCCGCGCCTGCTTCGTCGATATCAAAACCGAGCGAGACGAGGAAATCTTTAATAGTCTCAGCGTTCATTATCCTCTCTCCATTTCTCTATACGGCGCTGGTTGTCAGCCTTAACGGCCAGGTGGTCATTCATCAGCGCGATATCGCACAGATCGACAGATCCATCCTTCAGCGCGTAATAAGGGATTAACCCGGCGTCAACCGGGTCAAGGAGATAAGACAGCCCGTCAGGCAGGCTGTTGAGGGTTAGCCCTGAGGCTGGTCCGCCGTCGCGCTGGTAGGGCTCACGGGCAAAAAATTTCCCAGCGAATCGGCGACCACCCGCGCCACCAGCTGCAGCATGGTTAGCAGGTCGATATCATCGAACATCAGCTGACCGCTGTTAAATACCGGCGTCCATCCGTCCATGTGCTTACGTGACACTACGGCCAGGCAAGGATAAATAATCGCGTTGGTGTCTTCTTCGGTCAGGGAAGACAGCTTTTCAGCGATACACGGCAGCAGGGTTTCAAACACCGGTTGCAGTTTGTCGAATTTTACGGTGTCGATTTTGCCATCAGCAGGCAACAGGGAGCGAATGCTCCCGAAATCTGACATCATGCCAGCCAGCACTGGCAGCAGCTTACGGGTCACTTTCAGCTGGTCAAAAACGCTGAGTTTTGCCACGCGGTAATCGTGGCCTTTGATTGAGCATTCCATCTGTTAAAACTCTCCGAGTACCTGGTCGATTTTGCCGCAGTCAAACACCCAGGGCATCGTATTACCGGCCTTAGCGTTGGCGTTATCCGGCTGTTTCTGGAACGCCACGCTGCGCGCCGTGATGATGTCTCCGCTCACCTTGTTTCGGATCACAATGACGTTGTTCCCCCAGGTGCCTGAGGACTGACTCTGCGCGTTGTACGCCAGCGACAGCTTTTTGTTTGTCGGCGAGGTTTTCAGCAGGTTGACGGTTACCGTGCCGCTTTTATCCGCGTGCAGGCTGTGCATCACTTCGCCGTCAGCACCGATGGTCATGGTGTTTTTGGGGCCGCCCATTGCAACGGTGATCCCCTCCTCTGAACTGGCGGAACCGTAGCCCAGATCAATCTCGCCGGTCGGGCCGGAGAGGGACGCCGTAACGTCCATAAAAGAATAAGTAGCCATTCATGTTCTCCTTAGCGAACGACGTTGATCTGAACATCAGCGAAATGAACCGCACCCGCCAGCTTACAGGCCACCTGAATAACCGGTGCCTTACGGGCTTCGCGGTCTGCCTGCGCCTGCTCGGAAATCGGCTGCGCGTAGACGTAATAGCCTTTTGTCAGCGTATCGCCGGAATCCAGCTGCCCGATCGGGCCGCCATTCCATACACCGGCAGCCACCAGCCCGTTTGTGACAGACTGATCCATCGACTGTTCGACATTGGAAAGGAGGCGCGTAACGCCAGCATCGGTCTGTGGGACTTTGGTTGTGCTGGTGTAGAGCAGGTTATACAGGTTGGTCTGAACGTAGTTCTGCAGCCAGTCGAGCCCGTGGCGTTCATCGAAGAAATCACCGCTGGACATGACGCCCTGCTGCAGGATTGCCGTATCGTTCTGGTAGTACACAAACACGTTGCAGTTCTTGGCATCCAGCGCCGCCGCCTGATTGGTGGTCAGAGTTTCATACGTGATCCCCGGCTCCTGTTTGAATTTCAGGGTAATGGTGGTGTTGCTGCCGTTGAAATTCACGGTAAACGCGCGGCCAAACGCCGACAGCGCGGCGTACTTGCTGCTGGTGGAATACTGCACAAACGTGCGAGCGTATTTTGCAGCCTTCAGCTTGTAAGCCAGGTCGGTTGTCGATGTCGCATCGACTGAGGCCGGGTCTGCAGTGGTAATCGCCAGAATGCGGCTGAGGCTGGAAGCCTCGATCGCTGCGGCCACACTCAGCCAGTCGGCATCGTCGATATCTTCATCGTCAGCCACGGCCAGGCCATACCAGTTCGTGTAATTCAGTACGGCGTTCACGGCCTGCAGCAGCGTTTCCGTCGAACCGCTTTCAGCCGATGCCAGCGTTTTCGCCCAGCGGCCGACATAGACCTGCTGAGGCTTCGGTGATTGCGAGAAATACACCGTAGCGGCTTCATATTCCGGGCTATCAACACCGAAATCTGTGCCGATATCTTCGGGGGATGAGTAAAGGCGAATACGCTCAGTAACCGGGATAACCGTAGAGCTCCCGAGAATGAGCAGCGAACCAAAGTTTCGACCAGTAGCCGCACGCGGCCCAATGATCACGTCGACATTGACGACGTTTGATACAGGTAATCCCTGCGGCATAATTTAGTCTCCGAAAAATGAGACGGGCGCATCTTGCAGCGTCCGGACGTTATAGGTACGAATGTTTTTGCGAGAAAGCGTAATGGTGAGGTCGTATCGCCTCACCCACTGGTTGTTAATGAGCTCTGGCAGGTTGTAGATAGTCCCGGCATCCACCAGCGAAAGCCCCGAGCGGTTCAGCTCGGCGTTGTTCTGCTCGACGAATATCCCCGCGCGGAAAGTTGATGCAATGTTGGCCCCCAGAGGGCCGTAAAAGCAGCAAATCACCGTGACCTGTTCCCATGTCCATTGCTCGGACTGTTCTTCCGAAACCTGAACATCGGACTGACTTAACGGCTGGGGAACAGTAGTGATACCGAAGGCGCACCACGTCACCCCGTTGTTGGGGATCTGCGGCTGCGGGTCAGTCCATCGGGGGAAAACAAGCGCAGCCGGTAGGCCAGAAACACCACGAATCCACCGGCTTATTTCACGCTCCAGCGCCTCGTCGTATTGGGGGAGCTCCCCGACAGGCGTCAGATAACCGCGCGCGGTGCTGTCGTTACTCAACTGGCGTCCCTCCGTTAAAGTCCATCAGCTCACAATGTGCCTGGACGAATCCGGCACCGTAACGGGTGTACGGGTCGATGAACGTCACGCGATAGTCGCGTCCGCTATAGGTCACGATATCTGCATCAAGTCGCGGGGAGCTGTCTGAACCGGGCTGGCCCTGGGTTAATCTGAACTGCGTCACGATGAGGATCGCGCCGCTTATGTTCTGTCCTGCTTCCATTCGCCTGGCTTCCAGAGAACGGTCAACCGTCACCACGCCAGAGAATGGAATATCCTGAGCGGTGTTTTTCGTGAAATTGTCCTCATCCACCGTCTGAACCTGTCGGTGACACACCAGACTGGTGTCCATGAAGTCGGGATCGAGAAGAACATCGCTCACATCGAGAAGAGGCATTATTTTTTCCTCACGACGTAGTTAATTGAGCGCAGCAGGTAACCGTGGGCATACAGCGGCTTGTCGCCGGGAATGCCTTCGGCGCGTCTGCGTTCGAGGGTTTTCTCAGAAAGCGGGTGCAACCGGTCGCCAGCACCGATAACAGCTTTTGCAGCATCACGGGCAATCTGTCCGGCGCTCTCCAGCTCACGCACTGCTGCTTCAGTCTGCCCCTCCAGCGCGGCGGTTGCCGCTGCCTTCAGGTGCGCAGTGGTTCGGGGTTTTGAATCCTCGATCCCCATATCCAGAAAAGGACGCGGGGGAAGCGTGACCGTTGTACCGTCGATTTCCACCGTTGCGCCCGTCGAGTGGAGGTAGCCCAGTTCCGCGTTATTAATCGGGGAGCCATCCTCACGCCCTGCCTTGTCCTCAGGTATTCCCACCAGCACATCCATTCCGGATAGCTGCCGGAGGGATTCCAGAACAGCCACGGCGTTATCAGCGCGAACCGTTAACCCGCTTTTCATAGCAACTGCCTGCCCCCAGCGCCGAACATCGACCACCACCAGTAGAACTCGCGCCCGTAGGCGGTGCTGTTCCAGAAACCGGCATCCGGATTGATTACCCCGGACACGTCATAGCTCACTGAAACCTTATCCACTGATTTAGAGGACACGACACCTGCTGCGCCATTGCTGTTCACACCACCAGCGGCAGCGGCGGCCAGTGTGCGGCCGCGCAGCTCCGTATAGTGAGCCGTGAATAGTTCGGCCAGGTAGACGAACTGATCGCCCTGTACGTCCTGATTCAGAAGCGAATCGGCCTGCCCCAGATAGAAATTCACTGAGGGGTCAGGGTAGCGGGTTGTATCTGCAAACTCGGGAAAGTCGGTGCGGAACTGCTCGTTAGTCGGAAGCCTGCTGTTTTTTGGCATTTTTCGCGTCCCCGCCGGTGTTATCGGTTTTGTCCGTGCTGTCGGCAGGTTTACCGCCTGCTGGTGCCTGAGCGGCTGCCAGCTGCGCTTTCAGGTCTGTGTTTTCATTCCCCAGCGCGGTGATGGTTTTTTCATGCTCAGCCAGCTGCGCTTTCAGGGTGTTATTTTCTTCTGCCAGGAGAACAAGGCTCGCGGAAAGGTCTTCATTGCTCTGCTCGTTCGCCAGGTCGGTTTCGTCAATCGGGCGCGCATAGGCTTTAAAGGCCCAGTGGTCCTTAACTTCTTTCGGGAAAGAGGAACTGTCGTGGATGCCCTGAGACAGCTCAAATTTAGAACCGTCGGCAAAGCTGAGAGTCGCGCCACCGGAAACAACGTATTTCATGTTTTTGCTCCATAAAAAAAGGCGGGTTTCCCCGCCTGTTTCAGGTTAAGACGCCGGAACGTCCAGGTAAGAGATCGTATTGGAATACGGGGTTTCCACCTGGCCCAGCTTGCCGTAGTAAGTGGTCAACTGCTGCAGCCCGCGATACTCCAGCGGCGTGTTCAGCAGAGGAACCATAGGGAAGCGAACGTATTTTTCGTCCTGGGTGTAAGCAACGATGCGATGCGCGCCACCAGCGCCGCGCTTGGAGGCCCACTTCATGGAGACGATCTCCAGTGGTGTGCCGTTTTCCTGAAACGCGATGGTGTTAATCTTCACGTATTCCAGCACGGAGATATTCCCTGCAGAGGAAACCTTTTTGCTCGCCAGCAGGCCGAACAGCTCCGGCGCAAGGCCGATTTTTGCCGGGCAGACCGCATAACCAGAACGAACCCAGCCATCAGACAGCACCAGGTTGATATCCTGAACAATCACATCCGGATCAGTGGTTGCGGTCCACGCTGCAGCTGCAGCAACAGGAGTAACATCCGGCAGGTTCAGCAGACCAGCAACGCCGAGCTCGTTATCACCGATATAAACCTGTTCGTCGGTGTCCATGTTCCACTTCAGCTTCATGCCTTCGTATTTCTGGACATCAACCGGACGGCCCAGTTTCTGGGCAGAAGCCAGTTCCGGCACCGTCCAGCTGATTTCCTGCCCCCACAAGGTGAGGTTGTTACGGGTAGGCTGAATATCGAGCTCGATACCAGGAATGGCAGTGGCTTTTTTACCGATCCAGTTTTTACCGTTAGGGTTTGGACCACCAACGCCGACGAAATCGGTATTAGTGAAGGATGACACTTCATCAGCGATAGAAATATCGCTGCGCAGCGGCATGTCGCGTGACCATTTGTAGGACACTAAAGGCATGTTCAGCGTCTGATCCATGCGCTCCAGTTCGCCGACCAGAAACGCGCCGGTGGAGTCGATGGTCGCTCTGTCAATTGTAAACATTAATTATTCCCTCAGATGTTATAAGCGATTTCAATACGGCCGTCGGCTTCACCCGGCCCCATGACCTCTGCATTTGGCAGCTGAGGTGTATTTGATGCGGTAGAGTCCGGAGACAGCACAAAGGAGCCAACCGGGCTTTGAGTGGTGCCACCAGCCACGCGAACGTAAACCGGATCGCCTTTTTTCGCGGTCGCCGCGTTACCTGCGGTAGCAGTTACGCAGATGTAACCGCGTTTCAGGTTGTCACCAACCTGATTAACCGTCACACCAATGTAAGCAAGGTCCAGAGCAGAGGTAATCGGGAACGGTCGAACCAGAATCCCTTTCACTTTGCTGATAGTGTCGCCTGATTCCAGCGGAACGAATTTATCGTTCACGTATTTACCCGGCAGCCCGTAGGATGCGAACTGCTTCGTGTAGTCCAGGCTTACTGGCTCGATGGTGAGATCGCGAGGACGGGTAACGCCCCCGGCAATGCCCAGGGGCATGCGCGTTAAATATGCAGTACCTGCCATGATGATTTACCTTATTTGTTTTTTGCCCAGAATTCGGCGTTGACCTTGTTCAGTTCTGCCGGGGAAAGGTGTTTAGTGCTGATTCCGCTGTCCGTGGTGCGGGTAATGTTGTTCAGCGGGGTCAGCTGATTTTTCGCTTTATGCAGCGCCACGGCGGCAGTAAACACCGCGTCGACCGTAGCCTTAGGCGCTTTGTAGAAATCATCCACTCCGAACGATTTCAGGCTGTCACCGGTGCGCATTGCATGACTCAGCACCTGACGCTTCAGGCTCTTATCGCCAGCAGGCTGGAAGCCAGGGCAGATAATTTCCGCATCGGCGATCAGGTTGCGCTTAAAGGCTGCATCACCCGTCACTTTGCGGTTTTCTTCTTCGTCTTCGTCGGTGGTCATGTTGCCCGGGTCCGGATCGGCGTCGGTGGTTTTACCCTCCAGCTTTTCCAGACGAGCCAGCAGCGCTTTCGCCCAGTCCGGAATTTCTTCATCGCCGGTGCCGGTTTTGTCTTTGTTCGGATCGCCTTCGTCCGTAGTGGTGCGATTGCCTTCAGGTAAGGCTGTGGCCTGTGAAGGAATGTTGATAGTGATAGAGGAACCGGGGATTGAAGGCATGCCATCAGACGGCATATCCGGCGCTTCGTCGATGAGTTTTGCCAGTGCATCCTCATCTTTCGTCTTAATGGCCTGAGCCAGTTTTTTAAGCCATGACATTACAGGCTTCTCCTTTGTTGTTGATGGGATGGAATCCCCGATTGCACAGCGGCCACCAGCACGCCCCCGGTCGATGCCGACAGCGAGGTGGTTACCTGTGATTTGGTATTGCTTGCCCTTACCGGGTGCCAGCTGCTTGTACTGCGCGTCATAGCCACAGCTGACATCGGTCAGGCCAGAATTCACCGCGTCGATTGCTTCCTGCCGTTTAATCAGCACGTCAGCAATGAGCAGATCCGATTTATCGCCGGTGCCGCGCCGGACGTTCTGAATGTGTCCGTGCGCCAGCTCTGCGAAGTTAGAAGGGTTAACGAAAACGATGTTGCCCTGGCTGTCCTCTGGATGCCCCAGCGTGACGGCTACGCCCTCAAAGCTCGCCATCGTCTCCGGGGAAAACACCTCGTCTTCTGTTCGCCAGACTGTCACCGTGCCGGTGCCGTCCGGTTCGAGGTCGATTTCCTCAGGTAAATAGACCTGCGTCCCTGTACGTGCGATCGGCACGTCTTTACACAGCAGAGAGCCGTCCGCCTGCAGATAGCGCGTTTCGCCCAAGCGTGTAGTGAAGAAATATTTCATGGGTTACCTGCTCGATTACGGGCAACAAAAAAGCCGCCCGGAGGCGACCTTGTGAGATGGGAAAAATGTTCGAAATAACGGGCTATTTAACATAAGGGTTCTTACCCGCACCGACGAAAATGAACTCGATTAAAATGTCCCCTTAAAGCCGTAAAAGTAGCGATTAACTGGGCTGAAAATCGGCCTTTTCGAATACAACATTTTCATAACATTTCGCGGGTATTGCAGTTCGCATGAAATGATTGCTCAAAGCCGTATTTTTCATTTTCTCGGTGCAGGAATCTGTACTTCAGGCCAGCATTTGCAGTTCGGTAAACATCCGGCGTGTCCGGTCATACCGTCCAGCGTCGGCGGGTTATCCCAGCGCACAAATTTATCTTTCATCTTGCGGTGAGAATCGCGCGTGCCGGCCCCCTCGATACGCCACCAGTAGCCCTCTGAGCCAACCGAAAGGGCTCTGGCCTGCGTTAGCGCACCGGTAGCTCGTCCAATCTCTGTACGGGCAATCAGCTGCGCCCTGCTGGCGGCCACGTCACCGGAGGCCATGATCATCTCGTAGAGCTCGTCCGGACGTTCACCCGTGATAACCGCCTGCATTGCGCGCTGTTGTATGTCCATCACGCGATCAGCTGCTTCCAGCGGCAGGGACTTCATCAGCTGAATCTGGCGGTAAACGATATCCTGCGCCACCTGCCCGACGGGGGTATTACCCACCACATCGCGCAGGCCAGCGCCGATTTCCTCTGATACCGATTTCCACTGATTCCATTCCTCCTGCTCGACCTGGGCAAACATCTTTCGCCCGACCTGCTCTGCCCAGTCGCTGATTACCTCGGAATAGTCCACCAGCGTTTTCGAAATGCTGTCAGCGCTGACCTGCGAACCATCGTAGGTACCATCGACGATCTGCCCTATCTGGTTTGCTATCGCCAACAGGCTTTTTCGATACTGGATCTCCGAACGGCGGCGGAGGGATGGTTTCAGGTTCATCCTCCTCCCACTGGGCCTTCGCATCTTCTATGTCCTCGTCAGTGATAGAACCACCGATCCCAATCACATCAGAAATGTTCCTGAGGTCGTTAAGCGCGGCTGCAGGTGGCATCCCGAGGTCACGAACGGCGGTACCGAGTGCAGTAACAACATTGTTCGCCATCGTTGCGCGGTCCACGTCTGACATCTCCCAGAGCTTGTTAAACTCGAAAGTAAAATCGTCAGGTAGTGGTTCACCGAACAGAGAACGCCAGGAGATATCGAGCAGCCAGCGGATATGGCGGCGTAAGCGTCTCTCCTGCAGCGAGTTAACCCGGCTGTAGTAGTTTTCCAGATCGCCGTCGCCGGTGTTGAAACCTGCAGGGGACTGCCCGAACAGACGGACAAGAGGAATTCCCGTCGCGCCAGAAACCTGCTCAGCAAAGCGCAGAAGGACATCGGCGATACCCGCAAACGTATAGCTGTGGGTTTCGAACTTATCCTTACCATCCATGATGGTCATGCCTTCGATGGTCTGGAACTGACGTATCATGTCCAGGTGCTTCATCAGCGCCTTTTCAAGGTCGCCTCCGGTAGCAAGAATCTTGCGCAGGTCTTCAATGCTGTAGGTCCGCAGATGCGCTTTGTGGATCAGCTGAGTGGTGCCGACCGTCGCAGTATCAAACGCCTCGATACGCTCGAAAATACGCTCCACAACAGACATCCCCCAGCCGTTTTCCGTCTGGGCCTGCTGGAAAGGAAGCGTATCGCCCTCCATGCGGATAACGCGGCTATGGTGGATCTTCCAGGGGGGAATCCCCTGCTGGTTCGTGATTACCTTGTAATATTTCGGTTTCCCAAAATCGGGACCGTAATCGGTAACGAGATCGTAATAACTCGGGTTAACCATCCAGCGGTCAAGGCTCATCACGCCCTTAAACTGCCCCTCTTTGATGCGATCCAGTTTCAGCGGGGAGGACATATCCTGCCCTTCAAGCAGGATCACCAGCACCGCGCCACCGTACAATCGTGACCATTTGAGGTTATCGTTGAGCCCATCCCATATAGCGAGCTCATCCCAGAAGGTTTCGAGCTTGCCCTTTTGTCCGGGTTTCAGCTTTGAGCTGATGTTAATCCCCTTGCGGGTCATATCATCGGCCATCGCATCCACACCGGCGCCCACGAGGAACGATGAACGATACGCAAACTCCAGCATCACCCTGTTACGGCTGATGTAGCCGGGAGTGTATGTTCCGCCCGTCTGGATATTGTTGGTGTTATTTCCGAGGTTAGCCCTGAGGTTATTGTACCCGTCAGATGTCCTAACGGGCTGTTGTGCGCCGTTCTGGCGTTTCTTTCGGGACATGTCACGCTCCGGCCAGTTTGGCCCAATTATCAAGAGAGGAATCCATCGGCGCGTAGTTAATCATCACGGCGTCGGCGAGGTTCGGCGATTTTGTGCCTTCCGGTTGTTTATCCACGAGGATTTTACCGACAGCGTTTTTCGACCACGTAGGCTGTGAAAGCTCCATCAGCAGACGGTCAATATTTTCTATCTCGCTGCTAATAGAAATGATTTCGTCGGGGTTGTAGTCCATCCCGTTCAGCGCGCGGAAGGTATTCCGAAACAGCTTGCGAAGATGCCACCAGCTCTGTGCTTTCGCGTTCGCGAAGAAGTCTTTATTCAGGCGCGCCGCTTTACCGTTATCACCAGGAACAGCTTCATCTTCCGGATCGAATACGCTACCGCTACCACGGAAAGGCGTAGCGGTGATTGTTCCCCGCCCCTCAGCCTGCCTGTGCTCGTTTATCACGCGAGCATCGCCACGCGCACCCGCGCCCAGACCGTCCTCATCGAAACGGAACTCATCCAGACCATAATCGTCACAGTACCCAAACGATTTAACGACAGAGGCGTAGATGTCGCTGCCAATGCCAGACCATTCGTGAACGTTCTGCAGAAGGAAGCCATAGCGGCAAGAAAAGCCATTTTTGTCTTTCCCTTCGTCTGCGATGTCCATTGCGCCGAGGCGCTGGCCGCTGGGCTGAATACCCAGTTTGATATGCGCGTCGACGGCAGCCTGCACCCATTCAGAAGGAATGAGAATCCCCTCTGTGGATGCGCTGTAGTTCAGGTCCAGTTCCTGAGCAACGATAATCGGATCATCAATTTTCAGACATTCGTTGCGGTACCACTCATCATCCTTGCGCGGGTCGCTGCGCCAGTGGAACGTAAACACCGGGATATTTCCGCTGTGGCGCTTACGGGCAAACGGGTTATTCATGCCGTTGACGGATGAGAGGTCTATACGGCAGCGGGTCGTCTGAGAGAGAGCAGCATCGATGAGTAATGGCCGTTTGAGGAATGCCGACTCATCCACGAAATAAAGAGTGGTACGGTCACCACGGCCAATGTTATCTCCAGCCTCTCCCTTAATGACCGCGCCCGTTTGCGGGAACTCCACGCGCATGTAAGGAGCATGTTTTTTGTCACTCCATGAACCACGAAATTCTACTGGCAGCAGCTCGACAAACTTACGCGCTTTCCAGAACAGTGCTTTCGGGTCGCCGGTACTGTCGACATATTCCTCTTTACGGGAACCGAACCCGATCACCATTTCTTTGTTGAACAGGCAAAGCGAACAGGCCAGACCGATAGAGGTCCAGCTAAGCCCCATTTCGCGGCTTTTTTCTGTCAGTCCATGCTCAAGATTGGCGCGCCTGTCCATGATCCAGTTAATCCATTCCTCCTGGCGGGGGAACAGCAAAAACGGGATGGTGGCAGGCAGGCCATAATCGAGGTTACGCGGGTCCGTCGTCATGCCCCAGTCGATGATGAACTGGGCCGGGTTAGTGCGGTAAAACTCACGGAGTGCCGGAAGCATTTCAGGCGCTTTCCTGATCCGCTCCAGCCTCTCCATTCTCCACTCAAACACGGCGGTATAGTCCGGTTTGCGGAAGTCAAAGGGGAACGGGATCGGCACAGAAAAATTCCTCAAAAACGCCCCGATTTAACATAATGGTCGTTACCCGCACTGGCGCAACAGCACCCATCACGCAAACGGCGTGAAGCCTGTGTTTTGAACAGAAAAGTGGTCAAATCGGGATGAATAAAACGTGCATAAAACGGGTCAAAAAGTGCATAGCGTTTTTACGGTTCGAAACGCCTGTTTTTGCAATTTTCAGCCCAGGTATTTTTTGTAGATATCTGCTGCTTCCTGCGGGGTCAGGTTCGCCGCGTCGGCTTTGGCTGCCTCGTCCATATTGTTGAACGATTCGAAAATCTTCGGTGCTTCCAGCTCCATAAGCAGGGTTGCCGGAACTTTTACCCCCTCAGCCTCAAGCAGCTGCGCCGCCTCCAGCGCGGAGTATTTCCCGGCCACCTTATGTTTCATCACCTCGCGAAGCACATCACGCTGACGTTCTTCCTCGCTATAGACGCTGGTACCAAGACCGAGCACCTTTGAGAAAACAGCAATATCGTTGTGCGTGGGCAGCACATCTTCAATCGTGGTTTTCACACCATCCGGCGATGTGGTGACAACCTTCCGTTTACGAACGTCCAGACTCTTACCGGCGACGCGGTTTATTTTCTCTCTGAGAGCTTCGCGAGCCTCAGTGAAAGCGCGCTCAAACTCGATATTCTCTTTACGCCAGCGACGGATCGTCGTCTCGTCCACACCTAAGCGCTGAGCAACCATCCGATTGCTGATTTTGCTACGGGCTAATGCCATGTCCATAACGATACCGACGTAGGCTTTTCTGAAGCTTTTTTTAGGAGCCATACTTCCGCCTAAGTCAATGTGATTATTTTTTGTTCAAAATCCAATTTCTCCGATCCGGGTGCGGCGTATCACGCGGTGAATTCTGGCGTGCAGGCCGCGTCCTCTCTGGTGCCAAGTGCGGCATATCAGAGGGGGTAAAAATGCGGCATATCCTTTTTTTCGGGAAAACTGCGATTTGATGCCCGGAGGCCGCGCAGAATGGGGAGATAGTGGATCGCCCTAATATTTCCACTATGTGGATAACTCAGTCCAAATCCATCTCCACCACTTCACCGAACAGGTGACCGTAAACGTCCATTGTGGTTTTGATGTTCGAATGCCCAATAAGTCGGGAAACCTTCAGAATATCGACGCCTTTGTTTGCCAGGCGAGATACAGCAAAGTGGCGAAGATGATGGAATCGTTTAATGCCATAGTCGTTCAGGGTTCTGACGAGAACGCCCTGAGTGCCGTAGCTGGTAGCGAGGCATGCGCCGGTAAACTGGTTGCAGACAAGAGGCTCAGAGGTACCGAGTTTACTTTTATCCAGCAACGCGAAAAGCTCACGCGGCATCCTTACCCGGCGCTCCACACCTCTTTTCAGACCCTCATGTATAACGCCGTCAACAACATGCCCCCGGATGTCGATCCAGTCGGCTGACACGTCATTATAAGTAACCGCCAGAGCCTCACCGATGCGCAGGCCACAAATCCCGAGCCAGCACGCGATACGCTCACGAACAGGCGCGTTATTCAGTAGCTCTCTGACCGATGATGATGGTGGTATGGTGATGGGTCGGCGCTTCCGGCGCGCGGGACGGTCAACAGGGTTAAAATTGATAAGCCGCTTTTCCACCAGCAGGAAGAAAGCCGAACGAATCCAGCGATGGCAGCCGGTGCGTACCGAATCAACGATATCGCGATGGCTGATATGGAGAATATTTTTTTCCAGTATCGGCCCGTCTACAGCGAGAAGATCGTGACGGCATTTCGTATATGACGACAACCGAATAATATTTTTTTCCAGCTTGCCGGCCTGATACCCCAGATAAAACAGAATTAACTTTCGGAAAGTCCAGGAATGGTCTATTCCGGTCCAGCTGGCAGTTCTACAATCCAGCTCGATATTCTGTTTTTGCCAGAAAAGATTTGCGGCATCATCAATATTCTTAAAAATGCGGCGGCGTCCATGACCAGATTTTTCATCCTTCCAGTGGACGTAATATTTTGATTGTCCAATGGCATCAGTGGATTCTTTTATCGAAGCCATACTGAACAATCCTCACTAAAAAACATTACAAAAGACACTCGGTGAATGTATTTTGCAATGCACGTAAAAAAGGCCGCGAAAGCGACCTTGTGAAGTTATTAATCAGTGTTGCCAACAGTGTAAATAATGGTGCTACGAATAGCGCCCTCATCATCGCGCCATTGGGATTCTGATACTTTCAGCAAAACCCATCCCTGAGCGAGTAGTCTGTTGACTTGCGCGCTATCCTCGATCTGATTGACTTCTTTTACTTTAGTAATATCAAATTGTTGGTCGGACATGAAACCTCCTTGCTGAGTGAGGCTTCATGATAAACGAATGAAGATAGAAATACCTCACTGTACTTCTTTATAAATATCCCCACAAACGGATAATAGTTAAATTATCCGCACAAGGGGATAAGCATCATTGCCGTTCCTTCTCGATTTGGCGTATTCCAGCCAGTTGGTTATTCGCTTTTTCGATGGCGGCCAGTAGCGGCTTGATCCAGAGAACAGCCTGGCAATACGTCAGCGTGCTGGTGGAAGAGGCGCTATCACCGGCTGCGTCAGCGTTCCCGGAATCGGTGAGCATTGCGCTGGCACGTAAACTGTTCGCGTAGCTGAGCAGCCCACCAGCGACATCAGCAGGAACAGGCAGATCGCAGGTCTTTTCACGGCGGAGGATCTCCCGGTATTGGATAACAGTTTTATCGGTACTGGCATCAATCAGTGAGTTAAGCCGGCTGGCGTTTTCGGCCACCTGGTTAAACCGGTTGAAATTGAAAGCCTGAGCAGCGATAACCGTCCCCTGCAGGGTGTTGTCACTGCGCAGAACGTCGTTATCACTCTTCAGCGTAGCGACGTCAGATCGACTGTTTGCCAGCAGGATGCACAACACCGCAATAATAATCACCACGGCCACCAGCGCTATCGAGCGCCATGCGGCTTTGATATCGGCAAAGGTGATCATTTCACACCGTCCAAGCAGAGAGCCTCTTCTTTACCTGCGCGAGTAACCAGCCCAGGAAGAACCCGACCGCCACCGTAAACCCAGCGGGGGAATTGGTAGCACGCCGCCTTAAGGTCACCTTTTCGAAAAAGGGAGAACATTGTCGAGCTCCGCATATTGCCGCATCCAGCGCGGAACGTGACCGATACTACAGCGCTGAAAGTATCATCAGACAGATTTCTGCCATTGGCATACCGATTAACGCATGATTCAGCATCGAGGATATTTGTTTCCCATTCCGCCGCGATCTGCTGGTCGTTTTTAACTGTGCCGGGTTTAACGCCGTGGGTGTTTCCCATGCCATCGGTGAGCACACCGGCAGGGCAGACATAAGGATCACGACGACATGATTCTGCATTACCAATGAGCTCAAGTCCGCGCTCATTGGTTCGAACATGCCCGTTACCGAGCACTATCGCAATGATCGCCGCAACTGAACAAACAATACCTGCAGCACCTGCCTTTTTATTTTGCATTTGCGTTTATCCTGTTAATGGCATCTGTAACAACCTTGACGCTTGCCGGACGATCCGCAGGAGGTAGCTTTCGGGCATCATCAAAATATTTTTCCAGCAACTGAGTGCGGCGCTGGTCCTCTTTATGGAGTTTTCTGGCGTCAAGCCGACCGGATATAAAAGAGGCCAGAGAAAGAAGTACGCCAATCAGACCGAAAAACATGAAAACCATGTCCTGGGTTGAAAATCCCAGAGCCGCTGATACAGCTGCCAGCCACGCGAAAAACTGGGTAATTACATTACCTGACTGGTCATTCATACGATGCATTCCACACCTCCGGGTCCGGGGTGCTGTGTGTTGAAAAAGGAAATTATTTTGCGGAAAACTTACGGCAGAGCGTTTGATAAAGCCTCTTCGAGGCCAAGACACCTGAAGCATTTAAGCGCTGTCTGGCGGCTACTATTGATAATATTCACCTTACCGGCCAACGCTGTGGCGGTACTGGCAAACTCCCCGCGCCATCGCGTAACACACTCTGCTGTAGGGTTATCCAGCCCGACGTGATCACCATGCCAGTGACTGCCGCCATTAATGGAACAGTCAAACCCTAACAGGATGATGTTTTTCGCCCCCAGGCTGGCAGCAAACAGAATCGAGCGCTGCCCGGAGTTGAAGGCCCACCGGGTATCTGTATCAAACAGATTTATCCCATAGCGTTTATGAGCCCGGTAATTACAGGTCCAGCGAGAGGCGAAGGACGGCAGAACATCGATGTTTGCATCCCACCAGCGCAGATCACCCGCGTAAATGTATTCACAATCAGGCACGGCTCGCCAGGTGGAGTTAACAGTAATAACTGGCAGCCCCGATGCGGAGATCAGTTCGCAATCTGATTTATTGAGAGACGGGCCGGATGCACAAATGATGAATGTATTCATTCGTGTTGACCTAGTTTGGGAGTAATTGGTTACGGTTGCCGATGCTTATCTTCGGCTTGTCTCTAAGGACTTTAATAAAACATATGAAAGAGAACACAGAGCAAACGGTGAAGAGCGCGTTCTCCGAAGAAGACCCTTAGCACATGCAGCCAATACACTCATTAACATTTTGCCACACCCACAAAAAAGCCCGCTATGCGGGCTTCTATGCTTTTGCTTTAGGTGCTATGGCTGCGATTGATATCAAAAAACCAGTACCCGCTGCAGTGATTAGTGGGAAAATGAAGGCATCTGAAGTCCTTAGTGGGTTGTTTATATCGAAAAGCATGACGATAAAAAACACACTAGTTGCAAAAGTAGTTGACGAGTAGAGCTCACCAACTTTCGCTGGTAGATTTTCCAACTTGAATGGCGGACTCACCTGGGATCGCCAGTCCCAAATTATGTGTACCGCCATGTAACAAAAGCAAATTATGAAATAGAAGTGGGTAAGCTGCTCAGCGTTCTGCGGTAGATACCAATGAGATTCAGGAGCCACTTTAGTTACTAATTTCCTTTGCAGCGATTGCTCCGCCTGCGACAGCACCTATAGTAGCAAACAGATATGCGATCCCGGCAGTCACGGTGAACGCAGGGATCAGCATTGACAAGCCGCCAGAAATCGCAAATCCCGCGCCAGCGCCACCGATAACAGCTTTCATCATAGTAATAATGCTGAGTTCCATATTTCCTCCTCAGTAAACATCTCGTTTACCCTTGGGGTAATATTACATCACTAATACGTGATAGCCAATTATTTTACAGCCGCATTGCCCTTTAACCAAAGGCATCATCTTGGGTAAGCAGCATCAGAGCCAAGCTGTGTTTTTGAATATGAACGTCTTCCAGGCGACTAAATTTGCGCATAAAAAAACCCGCTCGGAAGCGGGTTTAATTTCATGCAGGCGCAACAACCTACGATTTGAAGCATACACGACAAGTTCGGACAAAATCAAGCTTAAAGTCGCTAATATGCTAAATCTTGTTCACATCATCACGAAAGCTCGTTGCGTCCTGAAACGCCGAGTCTGCTTTTTGTTCTTCTCTATAGCAGACGTCGACAAGCCTCTCCAGAAACGGTTTCCAGTTACGGGTCCACGTTCTGACGTGCAGATCCGGGACTCGCTTCAGTATCGCTTTATAGGCTGCAGTAGACGGCACCCCAGAAAATCCATTTCCGCTGCAGCGCTCGCAGGTTTTAAACACCGGCGCGCCGCGCTCGCTTGTGGCTTTGCGGTCGAGCACCTCACCTTTGCCGCCGCAACGGCATCGGGCCAGCAGCTCACCTTTACCGTTACATGTCGCGCATTTACGCTTGACCAGTTCGTGCTTGATTTTCGGTGGTACGATTTCCATTCCGTCAGAGTTGAAGACTCCAGGATGTTTGATCACATCCTCATACTGAGAGGTTAATCCGCTGCCGCTGCAACTGTGACACTTCACGCTGGTTTCCGCTGAACGGGAGTATTCGGCAAAGGCGAATTGTGCGAGTACCAGTATGCACCAGCCAAACTCGCCTGCTGCTGCTTTACGTACATTCCTGGGCGCTGATTCCATTGCATGACGCGCCAGAGCCTGTACAGCCAGCTGCTCATCGCTTTTGCTGATCCCGGTCTTACCAAAGAAGGCAGCCAGACCAAACCGCGCCCGGCTGCTGGTGGTACCAATGGCCGCCATAACATCGGTGCCGGTGAGACGATCTGGAGAGGTTCCTTTCACGTCGTCGCTGATGTGCATCCCCTGAGGGCTGAAGTGTTTAAGTGAAGCTTCCAGTTTCATGCGGCCACCTGCTGCTTTTTATAGAATACCAACTCACGAACCTGATCGCCGTTCATGAGCATGTCGTTGAAGTCCCCGTTATCCGGGTAGTAGATGCTGATTTTTTCCAGGTCATTTTTTGCCAGTAAGTTGGCATGGGCACATTCCGTGGCCGCAGCCAATCCGGTGGCGCTGTTTACGTCTCGATCTGCGAAAATAATCAAATTCTTCACACCTGCAGGAACTCGGAATTTCTTCATGAATCCGCTGGTCATGGTGGCCCAGGTGTTAACGTTGTACAGCTGCTTGCAGGAAAGAGCCGTTTCGATACCCTCGGCAATTCCGAGGGTCGTCGCTACCGGGAACATGCGAATAGCGACGGAACGGGCATGATCCAGATAGCTTTCGTCCTGAAGAGATTTCTGCCGCTTCGCTCCGGAAGAATCCCTTAGTTGGGCTTTCTGATTGCCGTCCAGTAAGGTTCTGTGCAGATAGCAAAGCTCGCCTTTGTCGTCAGTTGCGAGTGAATACAGACACTGGTAAACCTTACCGCCGTAGCGTTGTTTATCATTGAACTTCACTGCCTCTTGTGGGAGCTGATAAATTCCCCTGGCCTGCAGATAATCCGCCCCGGTAGTTCCTTTCAGGTTGACCAGTTTCGAAAATTTGGACAGAACCCGATCACGGGCGCTTACTGCATCTGAAGTGCGCGGGAACGCTTCGCGGGTAAAGTTATTACCAATCAGCTGGTCTATTTCCCTGCAAATTTCATTGAATGGCTTCCCTTGTGTCAGAGTGACAAGCTTCATTCCGTCACCGCTGCCGCAGGTACAGATCCATGTTCCCCGGCCGTCCCGGTCATCAATACGCAGCTTTCCCCGCGCACCACATACCGGACATTCACCTTTAAAATGATTTCTGGCATTAATGGGAGGTAACCCGAAGTGCTCAAAAATCATTGCCCATTGACCTTTTGCCGCTTCTGCCGTTTTCATGCTCTTTTTCCTAACTGCTGTTTGATATCGCTAATCGCTTTCTGTGCCTGCTGTACTGAGGATGGGGCTGCCATGCTTGTTGCCTCCTGCAGGCGCTTGGCCTTCTCCTGCCCTTTCGCATACGCAATCAATTTGTGCCGGATGAAATTAGAGACGGTTGGCGTGATCTCCATCGGGAAATCGCTTAACCCGTTAGGCCACTCGTCAAACCGTTCGCGAAAGGTATTTGCGCACCAGCCATCGCTGACGGGCTTTTTCCCCTGCGATACGCGCTGACGCTGATAGAATTTGATCTGACTCCACCAGGCCTGTTTCTCTGCCTTCGTGGGCTGATGCTGGTTTTTACCCAGCTTTTTGAGTTTGCGGCCGGTGTCGGTGTCGACGTCCTCACCGCCCAGCGGCTTATGCCCACATTTCGGGCATACATAGACGCCAGCTGGCTTCATGTAATGGCATTGAGAGCATTCATGTGGCAGTTTTTCGGCCCGTTCCTCAGCTGCGCGGCGCGCGATTTCCTCCATGCCGTCAGACTTACCGGGAAGATCGTCGTACTCGATTGAGTCCGGGTAACCCAAACGGTGCACGGTACCGCTATGATCGAAGATGAGGCAGGACTCTTTACCCGGTGCGGTGCGCAGGCCACGCCCGAGCGCCTGCAGCCAGCGAATTTCGCTTTTTGTTGGCCTGGCGTAGATGATGCAACGAACGTCACTATCGAAGCCGGCCACCAGAACGCCTACACTAACGATGATTTTCGTTGCACCGGTTTCAAAGCGGTGAATGATGGTCTGGCGTTCATCCACTGGAGTGTCGGCGGTCATGACCTCAGCGTTAACACCCGCAAGGTTAAACTGAATTGTCAGGTAATTGGCGTGGGCTACGTTGACGCAGAAAGCGATGGTAGGCAGATCCCGGCCATTCTCAAGCCAGTTCTGTACGATGTCGCCCACCAGCGTAGAGCCGCACATGATTTCAGCCAGCTGCGTTTCGTTGTAATCGCTCCCGTACTCAAGCGATGCTTTGGTTTTAACTCCTTTCAGATCCGGCTTAGTTGGCGCGTAAAATTCGTATTTACTCAAATCGCCACGCTGGATTAACTCGCCGATGGTGGTCGGTTTAATCAGTCGGTCATAGTATTTGCCCAGGAACGGGGAAAACGGAGTACCCGACAGGCCAATCACCTTTACGCCTTTGCCGCGCAGACGTTCGATATCCTTCAGGATGCGTTTTTTACGCAGGTGTGCTTCGTCAATAATCAGCAGATCAATATTTTCAGGAAAAACACGACGAATAAGCGTGTCGGCGCTGGCAATCTGAATTTTCCGGTCCGGATCGTAGTTCGGGTGATCCGCCCAGATATAACCGATTTCATCCCCAGGTAACCCATACTCCACGAACCGATTAGCCGTCTGACCGATCAGGATGGTGTACGGTGCACAGAACAGGACGCGCATACCACGGCTGACAAACCCGGCAACGATGAAGGCGGCCAAACCCGTTTTACCGCTACCGGTTGGCGAGTACACCATGAAGGTGTCGTTTGCCTTCCAGTCACGGCGCAACATGTTTAGCGCTCGTTCCTGTGCAAAATTCGGCGTGATCGTCAGCTCCATTGTGCAGCTCCCGTGCTGATGAGATAATAATTTTGTGATGTGGTTTTCATGGATTCCCCCTCACATGGCTGGTGGCCTCCCCAAAGGCTGCCAGCCTCCCTTCTGATTCAGCTCCTCTGAAAATTCACTCTTCCAGGAAGAACCCTTTTCGTTTCTCAGCGCCTGAGCGCTTTGTACTACCTTGCTGATACGGGCGTTTTTTTAAATTGCGCCTTAAGACAGTGATCTACTTAACCAATGGATCTCTCCTGTTGGAAAAGACCCTATTCCTGCCCCTACACCCAATCCCCCCTTACCCCCCTTTCCCTCTTCCCCATAAAAACGTACTACTTACCTAGTACATATGAGGAGTTGGGTCAGTTGGTTGCCAACCTGAACAGGCACCTTTAAGCCTGCTTCTGTTCGGGTACCTTTAAACCCGAAACAATGAGGAGCGCGATTGCGATCCAGCCAGGGGAGGTTCGGCGGTATACCCCTGTAAAGCTCTGCCTTGATTTCTCACAAACAGGCGAAGCCTTGTGTTTGCTTCATGCCTTGCCCGGTTCTCCTTGCGGTAGGAAACGGGTTCAGCCTCGAAAGTCTCCTGATACACAGCGGCATAACGCTGGATAGCTTTTTGTCGTGCAGTTGGTGTCAGGCTTAGTAACTGCTGCTTAATCCACCCGGCATCAGCTTGTGAGTGGGTATCCGGCAGCAGTGCGTTATCGAAGTTGCTCTCCGGTATGTTCATCGGAAAAAACCTCATCCAGACTGGTTTCATATCCGAGCTGCTTAAAGGCGCTCACAATGCGTTTCCCAACTTCAATATCTGGGATTCGACGACCAGTTTCGTAGTGGCTAACGGCCCCTTGAGAGCTAGCGATCAACGCTGCCAGCTCCCCCTGGGTCACTTTTGCTTTCAGCCTTAAGCTCTTAATACCGCTCATTCGGATAGTTCCTATCTAAATAATACATAACGTACTATACACACATAAAACAATAATACAAAATGGAAGTTGCTCAAAAAATACGGATTGTAATAATCATGTCTATGAAACAGAGATGGCAGGACCTGGCCAAATCCAGGATGAAAGAAGTCGGAATGACTCAAGAACAGCTAGCTGAAGCACTCGGTATGACACAGGGTGGGCTAGGCCATTGGCTGAACGGAAGACGTGAACCTAACCTGGAGGTCATAGCAAAAATTTTTAAAATTCTACAAATGCCAGGTTTTGTGGTTGACGCTGACGGCGCAGTGAGCGACGCAAGAGCTGATCACAATGTGTCATTTCACGCCATGAATGAATCGAAAGGAAGCTACCCCGTAATCAGTTGGGTCAGCGCAGGGGATTGGATGGAAGCAGTGGAACCATATCATAGGCGCGCGATCGACCGCTGGTATGATACAACCGTGGAATGTTCAGAAGATTCATTCTGGTTAGATGTCAGAGGGGATTCGATGACATCGCCAGCTGGGCTTAGCATTCCTGAAGGCATGGCTATATTGGTCGATCCTCAGGTTGAACCCATCAACGGAAAGTTAGTTGTCGCTAAGCTCGATGGGGATAACGAGGCCACTTTCAAAAAGCTAGTTATCGATGCTGGTCAACGATTCCTCAAGCCGTTAAACCCTCAATACCCGATCATTCCCATTAATGGTAATTGCCGTATTATCGGCGTCGTGGTCGATGCAAAAATAACCAACCTGCCATAGTGCACAAGCCGCGAAAGCGGCTTTTTTTATCCCCTCCGTCACGAAATCAAACAAAAAAAACCTTAACAAACATAGAGATAAAAATTAATACATCAGATTAATCCGTTTTGTATTGACGATTATTAATACGTTATGTATTGTTTAATCATCAACAAGCAAACGGAGCAGCAAGATGAGCACTCAACAATTGGTATCTGAAAATGGTCACATCCATAAGCTAGCTATGGATATTGATCGCGTGGTAAACGTGCTTGAATATGCCGAATCTGATCCAGATACTGGCTATAAGCCAGCAGCCCTCATTCAAATTTGCATTAACCAATTAAAGAAAAATCTTTCAGTTATAAATCGCGAAATCGGACATGACTGGCCGGAGAATAAACAATGATAACTGATACTGTAGTTCTCAATAAAGATGAAACAAGCTCTATGGTCATGAGTTGGGCGCACGATATAACTTGTTGTTCATCTTCATTATGGTTACTCCTTGAAAAAATGACCTCCGAGGAAGAAATAAGAGAACACGCATTAATTACTTTAGTTGTAAAAACATTAGAAGAAGTAAACGAACAAATAAATAACTTCGAAATCAAATCACTATAAATAAAAACAATTAATAAAACACCTTAAATGGTGTGACCAAACTCACCCCGAGGAAATGAAAATGCAAAATTCACTTTCTTTTAACGAGCCAATTAAAATACCACAAATGCTGTTCGGTTCTGACAATATTAATGATTTTGGAAACAGAGTTAAGAGCTGCAGGATGGAAGGTGATTCAATGCAGCCGACTATCGAACCCTGTGAGGTTGTAGCTTTTGTTGATTGTGGAGGCCGCGTTCTTACCCCCGGCATCTATGTTTTTACGGGCGATGTTTTTGGCCGTAACTGCCTCTTCATCAAGCGAATTGAACCCTTACCGGACGGGGCATTAAAGATTATTTCTGACAATCTCCATTACCAAACTTTCACTCTTAATTCTGGTGAGCAAAAAGATATGCGTATTCACGGAAGGGTTGTCGCTTCTTTAGCTGTGAGGCACTTCATATGACTTTCATCAAAGACAAAACGGCATATAGAACAGCGTGCCTTTATGCGGCGTGTGGTTACGAAGTAATCGCCAGGCTTTATCTTAAAAAAGCATATGGGAGGTAAACAATGCCAATTCAAGAACGCCAAGATATACAAGGCGTGAATGTTAAAGCTGAGCAGTTAAATGCCTTAATGCAAACAATTCACGCACACCACGAACAATTTGACCGCGACCAACTGGATGGCCTTTTAGGTCTAGCTTATGACCTAGCCAGTTTAATTTATAGCTGGACAGAGAGGGAAGAAACAATCGTTTTAGCGAATGAAGATACGCAAAGGGAGATTAAATAAATGGATAATTTAATCACTACGTATCGCCGACGAATCTTAAAGACTGCGTTATTACGCCACCAGCGTAAAACCGGAAGCACCTGCATCATTATTAATATGCCTAAGGGGGGAATAAACACCATCGAATTAACAGAAATACTGCTTGATGGTCTGTTGAGACGATTCGAAAAACTGGCTCTCAGTGAATACGGGAATATTGACGGCGTAAAAGCCATCAGAGGAATTTACAGCAACGCCGTAGATGTGAATGGCAGCGGTGAGTTCCTGACAGAAAGCGGAAAGGCATTAATCGACTATCTCATTGCTGAGCTGGTCGAGTTTGCCAAGAAACAAAAATCAGTCACAGCGGAGACAAGCCATGAGTGATCAGACACCAATTATCACGCACGAACCAGTAAATATCGTGCTGACAATCGAGAACGGGAAAGTTATCCACGCGCGCCCGGTTCAGAACGGCGAGGTTACAGCATCGCTGGAGACTTTTTTATGGATGGCTGAACGCGCCGGTTACACGATCACCCCACCTGCAGGAGAGAAGGACAATGGCCCTGACAGCGATACGAATTCCTGAGTGGGTGCATCTGCAGGCGGTCCATGTCCTCCGCCAGTTCAGAGCCAGGCGGATTCATCCCTGCCGTATGCACGGCTCCGGAAACCTGAGCCTGAGGGTTAATCGCCGCTGGCGGCTGCTGTCCCGAGACGGCGGCCAGAACTGGGAAGTAATGAGCCATGAACGATACAGCAAACTGAAGGACAGAAAATGAAAGCATTCTTCCTTTCTCTGCTGTTTGGCCTTTTGCTGGTGGCCGTCGTGTTCGGCGCGCTGATTGAGTATAAATTTTTGATAGGTTTCTGAGGCATGCCATGAAAAAAGGTACCACTGAGATTATTGAACGCTGGACCCGTTTAGCGGTGGAGGCCAAAGAGCTGGGGCTCGCCACCATTCCCATCGATCCGGAAAACATGTTGATGGTGCTGGGGGATCTGCCGGCCAGTTCGGCTGAAAAGTCAGCCGATTGCCAGAATGACTATCAGGATGCGATCGACATCTTGCGCGACAGAGCTGCTCGCGAACTCGATGGTGGTTTTCGCGCTCATCACAACGCCCTGATTTATGCAGTTAATGAACTGGAAAATGCCCAGGCTTTCGGGCGGGAGGTCAGTCATGAGTCTTGACTGTGTACCCCTTTCTACGTACTGCAGGGACGCGGGGGAAACGGTAGAAGCCGTTAACAAACGGATACAAAGGGGGTTATGGAAGGAGGGAGTACATGTATTAAAAGTCGATGGCGTTAAAGAACGCTGGATTGACTTAACGGAGGTTTCAAAGTGGGCAAGAAAGAACAAGGATCATTATCTCTCCCAAGAGGAGTAACCATCCGCCAGCATAAAACTGGCGACACTCTGGTTATCACTTTCACATACAAAGGGGTTCTGTGCCGGGAGCCCCTCTCCAAAATGGAAGCAAACGCGCGCGGTGTGAAGTACGCCGAGCGCCTGCTCGGGGAGATACAAAACCAGATCGTCAGTGGCACCTTTGAATATGCGAAATATTTCCCCAACTCCAAAAAGCTGGAGCTGTTCGGGGTGGTAAAGAAAACCAAAAACATAAAGTCTTACCTAGACGAGTACCTGAAAATCTGCCAGAACCGCAACCTGTCCCCGTCGACTATCAACGGTTATGAAAAATGCCTGTCGGCGCTGTCAGCTCTGCATAAACTCCACGTGTCAGAACTGACGCCAGCGGTCCTTAAAAACTGGATAGCCAGCCGGAAAACAAAGCTGAAAACGACCAGGAATAACCTTTCGTTTCTGCGCAGCGCCATTGATGAAGCTGTTACGGATGGCCTGCTGACCATTAACCCGGTAACCCTCGTCAGCGCCAGCCGGTACCACGTGATCGACAGCAGCCCAAGCGCCGATGATTACGAGGTTGACCCGTTCACACCAGCGGAAACCATCGCTATTTACCAGAGTTGCAGGTATCCGGAATGGGAAAACCTATTCCGCTTTGCTTTCAATACCGGTCTGCGTAGTTCCGAACTGTGCGCGCTGCGCTGGCCTGATCTCGACACCATAGCGAACACAGCTCACGTACAGGCGGCCAGTGTCGTAGGGGTACTCAAAGGCACCAAGACAAAAGCCGGTACCCGTAAGGTTGAGCTGAACAGTGAGGCACTGGCTGCACTGAAGGCGCAGAAGCAATACACCTTTATGAAAAGTGAGTTCATATTCAGCGATCCAAAAACGGGAGAACCCTGGGCGAACGCCGACGCGATCCGTAAAAAAGCATGGGTACCGACCCTGAAAAAAGCTGGCGTGCGCTATCGTAACCCGTACCAGACGCGGCACACATTCGCCACCAAGCATATTAGCCAGGGCGTTAACCTCTTCTGGCTTGCCGGACAGATGGGCCACAAAGGGCCGGAAATGATATTCCGCAACTACGGTAAATACCTGGCTGAATATGACGGTAAAACCGCGATTTCAGCCGCGCTGTAGCGGGGGAAATATTTCAAAATGTTGGACAGAATCAGGACGTTAGACAGACCTCAATATGCACGTAAAATGCACCTGAGGCCTACCACAGTGGAAATGTTGTTTATTTTCAATTGTTTGAATATCTTTCAGACGCGAGTTCAACTCCCGCCAGCTCCACCAAATATAACGGCCTGATTCTCTTAGAGTTTCAGGCCGTTTTTCTTTGGGCGTGTGGCACAACTGTGACTCAGGAGTGTACCATATGCCATCAAACAACATCCCCCATTACCTCTATAAGCGTAACCACACCTGGTGGTTCAGGAAGCGTTTCGTATCTGAGGGCAATGCAATCGAATACAGACTGAGCCTGCAAACAGCAAGCTTTCAGCGTGCTCGTCTTCTTGCCCTGCGTTTACAGACACTCTGCTAACAGATGGTTGCTTCTTTGGGGGCCCCCAAGAAACTGAAGAATGGCGTGATGGACAAATCAGCACAAGAGCAAATCAGAGCAAAACTTCGAGCCAAAGTTGCCGAATGGACCGCCGAGGAAACAGAACATTGGTTCTGCGGCTCTACACGTAATGAAGGCAATCTGAACGATTATCTTGAGACATTAGATATGGTTGTCTCTGATTTGAAAGAACGCATCGCATACGATGATAAACCATCTCTGCACCGGGCCGAAGCAAGTACCGTTCTGGACGAACTGCCACACCTCAAAGCTACTCTCAGTGAATACGATTACCAAGTCATTGCTCGCATGGTGGCGCAAGCCAAGGTTAAATCCTTGCAGGATACCAGAGCAATTATTTCTTGGTGGGGATGCTGACTGGCTTACAACTAGCCCAGTTTCCTCACAAGAGATGCCCCATTCTGATGTTCATTTTCTTTCAGATATGATCAGCAAGTACCAAGCCGAGAACGCAAGCAAAGAACACTCGCAGAAGAGTCAGGACAAATATGCTCACTCGCTCGCACTGACCTTCAGTTTCTTCGGCAATGTGCCCATTTCGGAGATCTCATTATCCAGCGGTAGAGAGTTTCGTGAGTTACTTGCATCATTACCTGAGAAACTCAAAGCCAAAGAAATGCTCGAAACTCCACTGCTCGAGCTTATTTCTAAGAAAAAGGCGTCCAAAACTATCGCAACGGCTACTGCTAACGATCATCTTGAAAAGGTACGCCGCTTCTTTCAATGGATGCTAGATACAGGGTATCTGCCTGAAGACAATCCCATACCTAAAGAACCACTACCCGAGCCGAAACAGAGCAATAAAGCAGCGAGACATGCGACTTCTGACGAAGATGTGAATCGCCACGGGTTTAACAGACACCTCAGAGTCATTTAAGATGGCTTAAAGAGAGGTGCCCATGAG